>Ga0163147_10007795_pt1 | contig 12053 bp, 8 predicted proteins | sample OliLakLV19MP6G1_FD_148597 | JGI IMG/M metagenome (GOLD analysis project Ga0163147, IMG submission 148597) | Freshwater microbial mat bacterial communities from Lake Vanda, McMurdo Dry Valleys, Antarctica- Oligotrophic Lake LV.19.MP6.G1 | ecosystem: Environmental > Aquatic > Freshwater > Lake >...
TCAATATCGAGGTCGTAGCCTAGATAGGACAGCAGAATGATCTTGTTGATCCCCTGTGCCGTCAGCGCATCAACTTGATCCTGTATCCTGCCTTGATAATCACTGGAGAAAATCACTTCCCGGCTCGGTGACGAAACGCGCGGCGTATCAGCGGTAGCAATGCCAATCACGCCGATCTGTTCCCCATTCACATCAATCACAGTAGACGGTTGAATCAGGTTCGCCAGCACGCTCGATGAGCTAAGGTCGATATTTGCGGCAAGCACAGGAAAGTTCACATTTTCAATGAACTGTGCCAGCGTTTGATCGCCATTATCAAATTCAGGGCTGCCCAATACCATCGCATCATAGCCAATGGCGTTCATAATTTGAACGTTGTCCTGTCCCGCATACACGCGATGGAACAGTGACCCGGTAAAGCGTCCGCCCGCATCGAGCAGAAGCGAATTTGTCGCTTCGCCGCGAATCTGGTTGACGACAGTCGCCTCTCGTGCTGCGCCGCCAACATCGTTCTGGTCGGGCAGATGATTAGCGCGGGTATCGTTGGTGTGCATGACGGTGAGGGTAAACGCATCTTGGGCGACGATAAGCTGTGCGCCAAGGATCATGCACAGCGTAACTAAGGTGAGTAATCTGCGAAGCATCGTGTTTTTCCTAGGGTTAAGAAACGCGAGGTTGTAAGTGTGGATTTACTTCATTTTACGGCAAATAAACACCTGTAGACTTAAAGGTTTGTTTAAGTCTATATAGACTTACTTAATATATCAGGCGATTTATCAATGCGGTATCTGGGTGATAGCGTCCAACGTTTCTACGAACTGCTTGCTACCCGTAAGCCTGTTGACGGACTCCGACGAGCTGGATCGCGCCCTGCGCGAATCGCTAAACGGGCAGCTTCGGGGGAACTGTTATAGTTCCCCCCACGTACCACACGCTGATCACCGCTCGCGGCTCCTATCGGGTTTTGTTGGGCATCGGCTGAATAATCGCCAAACCAATCACCAACCCACTCACTTACATTACCCACCATGTCAAACATGCCGCCCCAACTACGATCAAGAGTACGCGACCCTACCGATTCGGCGCTCGTGTAATTCACACCCCCTGTCGAAGTCTCATTGAGTACGCTGTAGCCGTTTGACCAACCGTTGCCCCAAGTATAGAGTCGGTTCGTCTCTCCGCGCCCTGCAAATTCCCATTCCCCCTCACTGGGTAGGCGACCACCGCGCCAACGAGCGTAGGCGTCTGCTTCATACCAGTTCACATTCGAGCGGGGTTCATCGGGTATCTGTTCCCCTCCTCTGTTCTCAGGACCCACGAATCCGTTTTCTTGCAGCCATGCCCACCCATCAGGCGACCACCACTGGCTGTCAGCATACGCACCCGCATCCACAAACGCCTGATAAGCCTGATTGGTGACTTCATACATATCGAACCAGAAGCCCGTGACGCAAACATCATGCTGCGGTTCTTCATTGACCGAAGCGCGGCTGTCCACGCTGATATTGCTGCCCATCTGGAAACATCCGTCCGGCACGAACACCTGCGTCACGCTTTTCGCGTCAATACGCTGCTGTCCGGCGACTCGCGGCACTGTAGGGACAAGCGTGGGATCGATGTTGGGTTGCGCGGTTAAAACAACGAACAGTATCGCCAGTAACGCGACCACTGCGATTCCGGCAACAGCAATCAACGCGAATGGAGGACGACGCGGTGAAACACGAGGCGCAACTTTTAGCAGTTCAGCGGTAATCAGCGGGTCGGTGAGCGGGTTCGGCTTGTGGACAGTGGCGCGTTTCATATCTTGCAGCACCGCACCTTCGGGCGAAAATAACGCTTCGCGCAGGGCTTGATAAAATTCACCCGCCGTCGCATAGCGATCTTCTAATTCTTTCGCTAAAGCTCGCAGCAGCACCGCATTCACGGCGAGTGGAAGTTCAGCACGCCACGTTTCAATCGGTGAGGGACGTTCGCTCAAATGCTTGTACATCATGGCGCTTGCCGAGTCCGCCTGAAAAGGTAGAACCCCCGCCAGCATTTCATAGACCATAATGCCGAACGCATAAATATCAGACCGACGATCCAGCGGAAGCCCTTTCCACTGTTCAGGCGACATATACGAAGGCGTGCCAATGATCGCACCCGTCTGCGTCAAATGCGTCTGCCCCAACATCAGCTTAGCGATTCCAAAATCGCTTAAAACAGCATTACCACTTTCATCAAGCAGCACATTTTGCGGTTTCAGGTCACGATGAATGATATTTTTGTCGTGCGCGTAATCTAATGCAGAGGCGATCTGTGAAGTAATGCGATCTACTTTTTCAACCGAGAGCGTTTCGGTGGCGATGAGCGCATCCAGATTGCCGCCCGGCAAATAATCCATCACCAGACAAACAAGGTTGCCTTCGGTCACATACTCGATCAGGCGCAGGATATGGGTATGCTTGAGGGTTGCAATCGTTCGCGCTTCAAGCTCCAGCCGCTGTGCGAAATCACTTTGACCGATCAGTTCAAAACGCATCACTTTGATGGCAACCGGACGTTCAAAGGCGGTCATTTGTTGAGCAAGGTACACCGCAGCAGAGGTGCCATTGCCCAGAAGCGATGTGATTTTGTACTGTCCAATTTCACGACCGATCAGATCGTTCATCTACCTGTCTGCCTTAAGTGTGTAATATTGAAAGAGCGATCTGTAACAATCGTATCAGCGAATACGTGGAGTATAGCGTAAGACGCGGAAATGTGATGAAGTTAGTCCAAAAGCATTAGGGATTATCGGCTAAACGGCGCACTCTGAACAGGCTGTAATTGCCGATTCTACCAAGTCTGATGAGTCTGGCATCATCACGGCGATGGTCTCAACGCATAGGCGTCTTGACCGTACAAACCATCAAACTGAGTCAAAGCAACAACCGCGACCCGAACGAAGAGACCGATGGCAAATACACCCATCATGATCCCCGCGTCAAGTGGTCGCGGTTGTTTCATGGTCACAATTCATCGGGCGGTCAAATCAACCGCCCTTACGATAGCGTCCGGCTTATTGATTGACCGTCGCGGCTTCTTCGGTTGGTATAACGGGTACTTCTGGCAATTCTGGCAAACTGGGTACCTCAGTGACTTCAGGCAGGTTTGGCGCTTCCTCTGTGACGATAGGCGCGACACTGACGGTGAAATTCATCGCGGGACTCCACACGCCGTAACTGCCTTCTGGTGACCATGCTTGCACCCACCATTGATAGCTGCCATTCGGGAAACTGATCGGAGGGGTGACGGTGCAAACCCCACCAGCGCAGACCGTATCTTGATACCATTGGTCGAGGACATGCCCACCTGCCCCGCTGACCCACAGGTAATACCATGTTGCAGCGGTAACACTCGACCAGCCAAACAACGGCTGAGAGTTACTGATCGTCCCGGTTGGCGCAAACTGCGTCGGTGCGACAGGCGGCAAAGCGACGACAAATATTGCTTCATTGCTCCAAGGGGCATATCCGCCCAACGGCGACCACAATTGCACCCACCAGTGATAAGTGCCACCCACCAGCGTAAGCGGTGGAGTCACCGAACAGGTGCTTCCAGAACAAATCGCTGTGCTTTCGTACCATTGGTTATGAACAGTTCCATTGGGACCCGTCAGCCAGATTTGATACCACGAGTAGCTAGCGATCCCCGTCCATGTGAACTGCGGCTGCGTCTCGGTGATTGTGCCGATGGGCGCGGTTGGTACAGCGACTTGCGGCGCAGCATTGACAGTAAAGACTGTTTCAGCACTCCATTCGCTGTATCCGCCCACTGCCGTCCACTGCTGAACCCACCATTGATACGACCCTCCCGGCAGATCAAGCGGCGGGGTAACGCTGCACGTATTACCGGTGCAGAGATTCCATGCGTCATACCATTGATCGATCACATGCCCGCTCGGACCCTCAATCCACAGGTAATACCATGCGTTCGATCCTGCACCCGTCCACGAGAACGTAGGACTCGTATCGGTGATCGTCCCTGTGGGCGCAACCGGAACAGGCGGCTGAATCGGCGGGGGATTGGTTGCCGTCGGGGTGTTGGTTGGCGTGTTACTGGGCGTTGGCGTGTTGGTTGGCGTGTTCGTTGGTGTTGAGGTAGCACCGCCAATTCCCGTTACATTCAGAGTGAGACTACCGGAACCACCATTGTAGCCACCCACTTGAATATAATAGGTATTTCCTGACGCCATAGCGACATTCAAAAGCGAATTTGTGCCTGTACCAGCGTCGTCATCACATCCAACCGGAGTCCATGTAGCACCGGAGAGCGTCCAGACTGCCACAACGGTATCGAATCCCGAACCCTCTGTATCAACTTGAACATTCGGTAAAGCCGTTGGCGCGGTGTAGCGATACCATACTGTTTTACCAATGGGCGCACAGGCGGGGCTAGGTTCGTTCACGAATGTCGCGGCGCTGGTATTCATCGAATGTGTATAGGGGAGCGAAGCAATCACATTCGCACTTCCAGGATTATCATTCGGGGCAACGACAATGGTGCTAAAGTTGCGAATCCGAACGTTGAAGCTGGAACCGGTTTGGCTCAATACATCGATAGTAATATTTTCGGCGCTGTCAGTATACGTTTCACCGGGCAGCCAACGCGCCCCGGCGTCGTTCACATTGTCATTGCCGTCAGCAGCATCGACAACCAGCGCGGGACCCGTATTGCCGGTCAGATTCAAGTTTACTTTGTGAATCACGACTGCGTGCGCGGGGATATTTACATCATAGCCGCTGCTTACGTCACGCACTTCAACCGTATAATACTGGTTGCTCGACCCACCGATAGGAATCCGCGCCCACAACGTCCCGGTGCTGTTGATCGGCTGTTGCAAACGGTCAATCGTGATGGTCGTATCAACTCCCATATTGACAACAGCTATCCGGTTAGCAGGAATCCATCCGTCCTCAGTGATGTAACTAGCAAGCACACCTTGACCGATACAACCCAGGTTGGCGTTGGTGTTGACGCATGTCCCGCCCGCATTGCTCATCACATCCCACGAGGAAACGTAGATGCTCAAACCCGCTGGTGGGTTATCGGCGGGTCCCGACGAATGTGGGAAGCCAAAGCCGTGTCCCATTTCATGCGACAACACATCATGGCTTTGCGCCCAAGGCGGATCCCACGTCATACGATAATTTTTTGAAACACCATCAAGGGTTATGAAGCTAGACCCACCCCATGCACAGCAGCCAATATCACTATTGAGCATAATATTAATGCCAACAAAGGGGGGATAGAAGATTTCGGCGTCAGCAGCAGCAGTACAGTGATTAGCAATCAAGTCCAAATTGGGGTTGCCGTTAATGTCCACATAGAAACTGCGTGGCTGCGGCAAGGTATACCACTGACTTGAGGTGACACTCCCCGTCAAGTTGATCGTATTGTACGAAATCGCACGCCAATAATGATCAAGCCCGGGGTAGCTGGTAGAAAAGAACTCATTAATCGCACTGGGCGATTTGGGGATTGTAGCAATATCGCTGAACTTGCACAGAATGTTGACCCAAGGTTGCGATCCTGTTACCACTTCTTCAAAGAGATCGCTGCCTACCGATTGAATGGAGGTAATCTGAAGTTCAGGCGACCCTTCAATCTGTTTTTCGCTCAACAGTCCGCCATCGAGAAACTGTCCTGTCACCTGGACTTGTTCTCGGTTGTATTCAAGAATCGTAGCATAGTCCGCATTAAGGTGAGCAATGGTGTTGCCGTTTGCGTCTTGTAGCAAAACGAGCATCACCCCTTCTTGACCTGAATCGGGCGCTGGGTCGCCGTAAATCACATTGAACCAGCCTGTCAAAGTCACTACATCCTGCATACTGGCAACTGCCACACTCAGGACAAGCAAGACAACAATAAAAACGACGAGCAGAAGCTTCTTGGGCATCAGTGTACTCCTATATCAGTCCCATTATATGCGAAATAGTTGTTCTAGATCACCCATTATGCAAGAGGAATATCTCGCAGCGAATTGACCCAACGATAAGGTTTACCCTCATAAAGCGACGCCATACGTCCGGTTCGGTCTACAATGCAACATGAAATGCCGCACGCTTCAGCAAATGCACCGTCTGTCCATGGGTTGTTACCAATAAATATAGGGGTTGTCGTGCGAAGCGATGGATAGCGATTGAGAATAGCTTGCCAAAAACTTGGGTGAGGCTTCCGTTGAGCGTCAGGGAACATATGCGGGGTGAAAATATCGCGCACATAAGGCGCGATTCCTAAATTTTGCGCGGTTTGCGGCGCAATCACGTTGTTTGAAATCACATAGACCAACTGACCCGCTTGCGCCAAACTGCGTAGGAGGTCAAGCGCATCCTCGAACACACGGGGTTGATAGCCCGTCTGCAAGTCTTTCATGAACGCCTTTTGCAGTTCACTTGACCAACCCATTGCTTTGAATAGGTCGTTCAAGATAGGCATAAAATTGTCATCGTGGCTCCATCGTTCCTGAGCAACGAGCAGCTCCCGTTCAAGGTGATTTTGCTCCACTGGTAGATTATATTGCTCGATCAACTTGGGAATTGCTGTATCAAACGCCCATGTTAAGGCGGCGCTTGCAAGCGTATCGTCAAAGTCGAAAAACCAACTGGTTATCTTCATAGGGTTGAACTTCATTCGTCTGCATCGACACGCCTCACAAATCCTAACGTAGTTTGCGTATCGGCGCTCATTGCCATAACACGTTCATATTCTTCATTGACCATTTCGGAAGTCAAACGTGCCGCATAATCAGACTGTTTGGAACTCATCGTATTTCCAAATGCGGCATCTTGAATAATCGCTTGCAACGTTTCAAACGTCGTAAACAGCGATGGATACGGGGTATAGTAAAAGCGCGTATTCGACCCATTGAGTAGTGCAATGGGTGCCATGGAACGCAGTTTCAGGTCGCCGTTACGATTCGTGCCAAGATAGAAATGCGGCACGGGAATTTCGGTTCCATAGACCGCCCACGCATAAAGTCGATACAAGGTTTGATAAATCTTTTCGAGATCGTTCATCTGTTCGATCTCGCGTTCGACTTCTGCAAGCGTCTCCGGGTCTACTAAGTTTTTCATGTTCCAAAAGGAATACAGCGGGATCGGCGCAATCTCCCACAACAGTTTGCGCCGCCCCTCTTGATAATTCCAGGTGTGTTGAAACTCTGTTAAACCCAGTCCCAGTTGATGACCGGGGTTGTCTTCAGGCAGTTTAAGCAGTGTATCAATGCCCACGAAATACGGGTCAATGTCATACTGCCGATAGAAATTTATTGCATCAGCTTCAGTTAACATCATAGTGAGTGCGCTAATGCGGTGCATATATTTGACATCATATGCCGTGAAGCGTTGGTATGCCAGCGGCGGGATCACCAGATTTTGCCCGCCCAGATCAAAGAACCATTCAATGAGCGTGAAATACTGCTGCAACATCACCGTAGCATAAGAGTCAAAATCGCTGATATGACCGGGGTCTTCTGAATCCCGATTATGCTCCAAAATGTAGCTGGTGCGGGTGCCTCCGATGGCGATAATACCGGTCAATCCTTCTGGAAAGCGTTGGCGAATCTGGTCTGCAAAGTTGGTATCCATGTAAATCCTCGGTTGTGATGGTAGTAGAATCGAGTTTTACTTCATTTCAGTCATCTGCATCGATATGCCGGACAAATCCTATGGTCGTTTGTGTATCGGCGCTTAATGCCATAACACGTTCAAATTCTTCCCTCACAACCTCTGGCGTCAAACGAGCGGCATAATCGCTCTTTGTAGAACTTAACGTACTTCCAAACGCGACATCTTCAATAATCGCCTGAAAAGTTTCCGGTGAGATGAAAAGCGTTGGATACGGTGTGAAGTAAAAGCGCGTATTCGACCTATTGAGCAGCGAGATGGGCAGCATAGAACGCAGTTTCAAATCACCATTCCGATTCGTGCCGATATAGAAATGCGGCACAGGAATTTCAGTTCCATAGACCGCCCGCGCATAGAGGCGATACAGCGTTTGATAGATCATGTCGAGATCGGTCATCTGCTCGATCTCGTGTTCAACGTCTGCCAGCGTCTCAGCATCCACACTGTTTTTTGCATTCCAGAAGGAATACAGCGGAATCGGCGCAATCTCCCACAACAGTTTCCGCCGCCCCTCTTGATAATTCCATGCTTGCTGAAATGCTGTGAGTGCGATTCCCAGTTGATGACCGGGGTTATCGGCGGGCAGTTTGAACAGAGTATCAATCCCCACGAAATACGGATCGATGTTGTGCCGTTGGTAAAAACGCACCGCATCAGGTTCCGTCAACATCAGCGTTGTCGCGCTGATGTACTCTCGATATTTAACATCGTAAACCGTAAACCGTTGATAAGAGAGTGTAGGAATCACAAGATTCTGTCCACCCAACATAAAAAATCGCTCAATGAGCGTGAAAAACTGCGCTAGGGTTGTCGCTGTATAGTTGGCAAGGTCAATATGACCGGGATCCTCTTCATCCCGGTTATGCTGCAAAATGTAGCCTATACGCGATCCGCCAATGGCAAGAATTCCCGTAAGTCCTTCTGGAAAACGCTGCCGAATCCGTTCCGCAAACTTTTTTTCCATGAGTTTCCTCAAGCGTGATATTGATAAAGTGCGCTCAAAATTGTGGCGCGAACGATGTTATGAGGCGTATACAAGCCCTTGCTAATCCATAATGGAACATAGCTTGTGTCGTTAATGTGTGCCATCAAGAACTTTGCCGCCTCATCCATGATACTGTGGTCAACAGGTTCAACGGTACGATCCCATGTAATCAGCGAATCAAGCGCGTATGCCGTTTCTTCCGGCGTCGAATCACCCAGATAGCCCCATCCGCCATCATCATTCTGCGTTTTAAGAATCCACTTCAAACGCGAACCCGCCAGCATGTTATCAACGTCATGCAGCGCATGAATCGCCAGATTACTGACGTAGTACGGTGATGTATGCCACTTGTCTGACCAGAACGATCCGTTTTCGTCAAACCGTTTGAGCGCGGCAATGATCTTCTTGACCCATTCGGAATACTGCGGGTGATCTTGCGCGTATTGCAGCCCTTGTAGTAGGCGTAAATGCGTGCTTGGCGAGGCATTCGTTTCGCCCTGATAGCAGCAGAAGTGATCATCTTTCTCGTAGTATCGGAATACGTCCGCGCTCACATTGTACCCGCCCCACTTCAACAAAATGAACGTCGCCGCCGTATCATCAATATCTACGACAGGGAAATGCGTCGAATAACTTATCCCGAATTCGGGCGACCAACGCTCTGCCAATTTGTCGAGAATGACGCGCACATCGGGGTCATCTGGCTGAATCAAATCTGTGAGTCGCAGCTTCATCAACGACCACAACATTTCAAAAATGTCGATTCTGCCGAACGCGGGTATACCGCCTGTCCCCTCATCTGCCATAAGCGTTCTCAAATAGTCGAGCGCTCCATCATGCCGCCGCATAAGCAAATACGATGCAGTTGCGGCAGGTGAGATGCTGACCGAATGATTGGCTTCTAGCACATCGTCATTTTCATTCACTGCCATACGCAGCGCCTCTAGCGAAAACGTGATTGTGCTGTTGCGCCAGGGACGCACAGGAGAGTTGAGCAGCGCAAGGACTTTCTTTTTGTAGGGGGCAGCATAACGAATAGGCGGCTGCGGCACATCAAAGCCAAGCGCCGTTGCTTCTTCTGCCAGTACAGTGGAGAGGATTGGAAAACCGACTGTGTCGCTGTCGTCTCGCCCTAAATGTCCGACCAGTTTCCACAGGGCATCTTCGCCGCGTTTGACACGGCGCTTATCACGAGGATGCGTCCCTACTTCGCGGAGTGCAACGATAGCGGCAAGGGTCGAGATAAAACGATCATGGTAATGCAGGTATGGAGCGCCCCATGTACCGTCCTCATATTGATTACGGCGCAGCCATTCTAGAGATTGATCGAAACCGTCATAATGTCCCGCTAAACGAGCCACCCATGCGGTGTCGTAAGCCACCCCATCGACTTTACCTTTTCCCAATTCTCGAACAAGTGTTTGTATCTCATAAGACAACAAAGAGGATTGACCAAGGTTCGGTGTCACCGTGCATCCTTCCATGCTCTGGACGATTATGGACTCAGTGCCATACCTTGATCTTATGCTAAAATTGTAAAGTCTGTACGTAAAGAGTTAGCTAAATAGACCTGATAGGTGAAAAGTACTCCCCCTAAACGGGACTAAAGCTCTATTTAAACGCTTAATCTGATGTCACCCAAAAGCGCATGGTGACTCCGCCGGGCAAACTTTTAGGCTCATAGGGTTCAGATACAATATCAATCCCCTCAATACGCTTCATAATTTCCACATCCATCACCGGCACAGGTTTCCACCATGTCGCTTGATAAACGCCACCGCCAAGATGTTCCAGACAATCGGGAACAGCGGGCGAGATCATGTCCCAAACAGAGTTTGAAACAATGGACTGCTTCTGCGAAGGGCGAGTAATAGGTCTCATGGAATTTCCTTTTGTCAGCGGCTTATATATTCGGATGATAAGGAATATAACACCATTGGGTCACAATGGGGCTACTGATACCGTGAATTTTTCGTCAATTTTTCAGACCATCACAAGTTACCTAAAAACCTATAGATGAGATCATTCATTGACTTTGGAACAGCCAGCATCAACTCTAATACGATCTCTTGCTGACGAACCCGCTTATCCGACTCCATGTATTCGAGGGGAGAACGCCCCGCGACTCGTGCCAATAAACACCCAAGCGTATGCCGCACCGCCCTCGATTCAACCTCCTCACCCCATGCCACTTCTCCAATCGTCTGGACGTAAGAACGCCAATATATATAAGCGGCATCTGCGAAGGCTGCGCGGTGATCTAGCAGGTGATGCGCCTTGCTCAACAGGTGCGTCATAGAGAAGCCAACATCAAACGCGGGATCGCCCACATGAATCACCTCATGGTCAAGCAAAATCAATCGATCCTGATAGACGAGAATGTTCTTCGGGCTGTAATCGCCATGCACCAACGTTTGCTGAGTCGCCCGCGTCTCTAGCACCAACTGTTCGATGAAGGGCGCGGCTTCGCTCACCTGTGCGGCGGCGTACAGGTAATAGGCTTCCAAGCGCAAAGTCTCGTAAAACTCACGGTTAAAAAGTTCTGGCGCATCACGATGAATCGTATCCATGTGTTCGGACGACAAGCGGTGAATCGTGCCGAGCAAGCGTCCAAACTGGTCAACATGGCGCAGTTCAAGCCGCCCTGCCAACAGCATCTTTTTCCAGTTTTCGTGCGGCAGCGGCACGGCTTCCATCGCTATAATGTAATTTTCCCGATCCTCGAAGATCAGCGCGGGAATTGTTCCCGGCGGAGTCATGCGCGGCAGCATCATCAACGCCAGCGCCTCGTGATGAATCCGTTCCGGGCTGGTGAACCAATCCACCGCGACACGCAGTTTAGGCAAACACTGTTTGATCACCCACGCTTCACCTGTCGGACGGTCTACCCATACGGTCTTATTCGACACGCCGCCTTCCAATATACGAATCGAGGGCTGTTCGCTTGCGCTGATTCGCCCCTTCTCGCGTAGATAAGCCGTCAGTTGCTCCGGTTGCTCAATATCCATGATCACATCCTTTTTGGCGGACGATTATACCCAAAACCTCACCCCCAACCCCTCTCCAAGTGGAGAGGGGAGCAAAACAAGTTAGCAAAGTCCCTTCTCCTTTTTCGGAGAGGGGATTTAGGGGTGAGGTTGAGGTAATATTTTAACGTCTATTCATTCGAGGACTCCCATGCTCCTGAACGATTTCCAACCCCGCCCACGTCTTGAGGTCAAGCAAACTCGCGTTGAGCAGCCGCGCTTCCCCGTGATTGACGCGCACAATCATCTCTCGCCGCCCTTCGGGGGTGATTGGGACTCGCGCCCCGTCAGCGAACTACTCGATGTGCTGGACGCGGCAAACGTGCGCTTGATCGTCGATTTAGATGGCGGATGGGGTGAATACAAGTTACAGCAGCATTTGGATCACTTCAA
>Ga0163147_10007806_pt1 | contig 12039 bp, 7 predicted proteins | sample OliLakLV19MP6G1_FD_148597 | JGI IMG/M metagenome (GOLD analysis project Ga0163147, IMG submission 148597) | Freshwater microbial mat bacterial communities from Lake Vanda, McMurdo Dry Valleys, Antarctica- Oligotrophic Lake LV.19.MP6.G1 | ecosystem: Environmental > Aquatic > Freshwater > Lake >...
GGCAATAGCCTTGCTGCCAGGTGGCTTGCTTTTCGAGTGCCCTGGCGGTCCGGTCGAGCGCTACGCCGGGAAACAGCAGCGCTTCGAGGGCAAGGATTTCGCCCCGTCTGCGTCCGTTGTTGTCCCAGAGGCAATCGTCTACCGTCAGCGTCTCCAGGTCATAGAAGTCCTGCAAGTGCCATTTCTGAATGGCGTGTTTTCGCACACCAGACGACGCGCTCCACAGGCTCACGCACGCGACTGAGGGACTGGCTGATATCGGCATCCGTGGCACTCACTCCCGTAAAGATGCCATAGACCTGAGACACAACGCCCCGGCATTCAATGGAAACACCTGTCGCCACAGACGGCGAACAGAGAACGATATCGTAGTCGCCCCGTGTCAGCACCGCGTCCGGCGTTTGCATAAATTCGCGCTCACACTCGCCCCCGGTCGTTTCGCTATTCAGCAGCAACACCCGTTGCTCTGGGTACTGCTGGGTGATCAAACGATGCAGCGCTTTGCTGGTCGCCTTGCTGTCGGTGGCGACAAACAAGACTTGACCGGGTGGTAATTGGGCGATCGCAGTCAGTAGCTCACCTGTAATCGCGGTTCGATCGGGTGCAGCTAAGAAACGGCAAGCGTAAGCTTCTGGCTCAAAGTCGTTTTTGATCAGGAAAACAGGCTGACCATCCCCCCGTAACGACTGTAAATAGTGCAGGGTCGCATCGTCTAAATCCGCATCGGCAAGGAGTACCCGTTTGGCATGGTTGACCAGCGCTCGGAACCGTGCCAGCAGTGCGGGACGTTTACCATCACGGGCACAGGTCGAGCTGGTCAGCAAATGGCGCACGAGCTGCACCACTTCATCCAGCACTAGATCGCCTCCGGCAAAGTGATTGGGGTCAAGACTCAGCAAGCCGTCCACACAAGAGCCAATCCGCAGGGTATAGCCGGACTCATGGATGTATTGCCCTTTGACCTTATCTAAATCGCCCCGGTAGTGCAGTCCCGTTCGCGTACAAAGGTTGCGTCCTAAAGCAATGCGATGCGTCAGTGACAGCACGCGCTCCTGGTGATCCAAGAGAGTGGCGATGAGCTTGGTTTTCCCGGTACCTTTCGATGAACACAGGGCGATCAGTCCCTCGGTGGGGAGTTGGGTGTGGTCGAGTGTGGACAAATCGCCCACGTTTACCCGCAGGTGCACGGGAGACGTGAGTTGCCGCTCCAGGCGTTGCCAAAGTTGCCATTGGCTCAAAGGGAGTGCGTTCGCGTAGGCAGTCTCCCACGCGGCAACACCCGACTGCACGATCAGGTCATCCAACCCTTTCCCCTGCTGACAGTCCCAAGAGGCGATCGTCACCTCACAGCCCTGTGCTGCTAAAAGTCCACCTAAGCGGGACTGTGCGATGTTCACCCGTCGCCGTGTTTTGGCAGCGGCATCGGCATCAAAGGCAAGCGTGATCGGACGACCAGAGACGGCAAACCGAGCCAAGTCGGGAATCAGCGTGGGCGGCATGGGGTTGCCCAACGGATCTTTGGTGCGATACCCCCCGTGACAGCCGTAGAGTGCTATCGTCACAAACCCTTGACTGAAACCAGCGAGACTCTTTTTGCCACCTTCAGTCAGTACGAGCGGGATTTCAGGGTGCTGCTCGTACCAGTCCCAAAACGAACCCTCCAAAGGGACGGCGAGACGGTAGTGCTCGGCAATCCGTTGCCTGATGGTAGGGGGCACAGGGGGCAGATAGGCTCTAGCACCATTCCCGACGGGCGTTTCGTATTTCTGGGCTTTGCCCTTGCCATCCGTGCGTGGGGTGCTGAGCTTGGCTTGCCAGGTGAAATCATCTTCGTGGAGCATTAGGGCCGCGTACAGCGTCTCCCGTGCCTGGTTGCCAAAGCGAGTGAGGTGCCAATTGAGTGCTTCATGGATCGGGTAGGTCACGTCCCCACCCGCAAAGGTTTCGGTGTCGCTGACCAGTGCGATCGCTGCCTCAAAGAGGGCTGGGGCGATCGCACTGCCGTCAATAAATTCGGAGCGAATCGTCTGGCTGAAGGTTGCTAAGGATGGACTGAAAAAGGGAGGCTCTGAGCGTTGCTGAAGAGCTGAAGAGGTATTGGCAGCAAGGAAGTGAGATGGTGCGCTCATGTGGCACCCCCAAGACAGACGCAGCCGTGATGATCGTCAAGACAAAACCAGTCCAGGAAAAGGCTTTTCCTGGCGGCACCAATGATCTGAAACATATTTTAGCTCCCTGCACTGTGAACAACAGCGGATAGGAAGCCATGCAAAAACTAGGACAATTTGTCAAAGTTGTTGCACTTTTGAACAAATTGCCACTAAAATTGGCATAGCAAAGCCGAGTGACCTAACATCCGCCGTCTAAAGCATTGGTTAGAGTCCCTGCTCCTATCCTTAAAATCGAATAACAAGCCTTCTAACCCCTTCTGTACCACCAGTTGGGGTTTTGACTTTAAGTCCGCTTAGAGCATGATGGTTTCTCCTAAGATTAAAAGTTGGAAAATGATCTCTTCATTTAGTGAGGCTGATTACCAAGCCTCCTAAGTGCTTATCTCAATAATATTCCCAAAAACTATATAGATACTTATAACCCCAAAAAGGGAATAGTGAGATCGGAGATCGTACAGTAGGAGTAGGGATCGTCCAAAAAGTTGCTTATGAATCCTTTACAACTACGTCCAGAGGACTGCTCAGAGTTTGGTTGTCTGGTGCTTCGTTACCTGGAGCGGCATCCACAGACGAATATGAGTCAGTTAGCTCAAAAGATCGGCATTACTCGTGCTGGGATTGGGTTGGCTTGTCTTAAGCGATGTACGCCTAACGAAGAAACTGCAACCAAAATCGCTGTGGGCATCAATGCCGATTTGAAGGTAGTGGCGCGACTGGTACATGAAAATAAGCTGGATAATTTGGCGAATCCTGACGGACTAGACTACATCGCTGCTTTCAGCAAAGCCTTGCAAACTAGGAAAATCCCTGTAGAAGATGCGATTAGAGCTTTAAACGCTATTTTTGAGGCTTCTTGTGAATTAAGAAGAAGTCTGCCTGAAGCAGACCGGCCCTCTGACTTTTACCTCTACAAAAGAGCCTTCGAGTACGTGAGAGCAGATTTTCTGACTAGAAGTAAGCTCGCCAAGGCTCAAACGTTGCAGGTTCCATCCTCTTCTTCTGTAACTAGTTGCCAAACCTCTGATGCCGTAAGGCGTTGAGCACGTTAGGCACGTTTGACAAGCCCAGGCAACCCTGAGTTGCCAAACCTCTGATGCCGTAAGGCGTTGAGCACTAATGGAGTCCGGCATCATTCATGCCCCAGGAATTTGGGTTGCCAAACCTCTGATGCCGTAAGGCGTTGAGCACCTGAGGTGGTTGTCCTTGAGAGCAAAAGTCTCCTGTTGCCAAGTACAGCCAGCTTGTTTAAACTGGCTCACAATGCCAGGTACTCGCTGCAAATAGTTGACAGTTGCTGGGTCTTGGAGGGGGCGAGGATTGCCATACTCGTACAGTCCAGGTTTCCCGTTATACACAAAAGCAGACCCCAGGAAAGCATCCTGCCTCATCAGAATTTTGCGATCGCCTGTTTGCACCTGTCCTCTCATGACCTTACCTAGCATAAAGGCAACCCCTGGCTCGTTAGCCCCCGGAATAAAGGTTTCAATGATGCAGACCTGCCCTTTCGTGCGGGACGGATAGATCAGCATTGATTCCTCGATTGCAGTCCAGCCACCTAGAAAGGTCGCCACTGCCGGATCAATACGTGCCCAGGACTGGACAAAGGTTTGGCTTTGCTGCCGTTCAGCAGGGGTGCGACGATCACTATACGTGCGAGTGGGGTCATTTTTCAAGGTCGGCAGCTTGCGTTTAAACTGCTGGCTTAGACTTTGCATCTCCCGCTCGGTTGGATAGCGTTGCAATTGTGCCAAGACAGATTGTGTAAAGCCAGCAATGAGCAACAGACGGCTCTTCCGGATCTGTGGTTGAAATCGTATGAAAGGCTACAAAATGCCGCCCGATCGACGGCTGAAACCCACGATGAGCGCTTGGAAGAGGAGCATTGTTATGCCAAGAAAAAGGGCGTTGTCCATAGCGAGATCATGGCTCCACCGGATGTCCCAGCTTGGGTTTTTGAGCGGCAGTCTCTTTGGAATGTGGTCGAGGCTAGTGAAAAACGCCGAGACTCGCAGTTGGCACGGGACTTTGATTTAGCGCTGCCCGTTGAACTGTCCTTGCCGCAACGCCTCGACTTAGTAAGGGGGTTTGTCCAGGAGCAACTGGTAGAACGGGGCATGGTCGCTGATTTCTCTATCCACCAGGACAACGCCAAAAATCCCCACGTCCACATCATGACCACAATGCGGACGATCGACGCAAATGGTTTCGGCAAAAAGGAACGGGACTGGAACCAGAAGGAGTTGCTGAAAAGCCAACGAGAGGCATGGGCAACCCACATCAATCACGCCTTAGAAAACGCAGGGCACCAGAACCGAGTAGACCATCGCCGCTTGGCAGAACAGGCGGTGACTGATCGCCTGCCGCAGCTACATTTAGGCGTGGCAGCAACGGGGATGATTGAGCGGGCATCAGTGCAGTCAGTGGTACTGGAGCATCCCCGGATCAAGCGCTTCCACGCAAGGCAGCAGTTTAATGACAGCATGGTGTTGCTGAACCGCGAGCTTGCTGAAGAGACAGCGCGGTTGGCAGCGGAGCAGCGTTTAGCAGAGGCGCTTGAGGACGAGTCCGAACGGCAAGCACAAGCGGATGCCTTAGCCCCGCTCTCAGGTGAGCCTGATAGAGTTGCGATCGCGGCGCTTGATTCACCACCGATTGCCCCGTTGGCACCACTCAAAGAGGTCCGATCAGACGCAGCGCTGGAGCTGTTGCCAGTCGTAGCAGATGCCGCCCAACCGCCCATGCCACTACCGACTGCAGTGGTGCTTGATGCAGCGGCAGCGGAGTCAATGGTAGCGGCAACAGAGTTAAAACAACCACCAGTGCTCAGTCCACCCTTGCCCACTGACTTGCCACACACACTACCGACTCCGACCGTGCCACAAACACAAACAGCCAACCAGACCAAGACGACAGCACCCATACCTACGCCAGCACTCACAGCGTCAGAACAATGGTCTGAAGTCTTACCACTCCCTACGGCAACAGAACCGGCTTTGCTACCAGTCATGGTCGATCAGGTGCCGCTCTTGCCAGTGGAGCCAGCAGACTTGGAGTCGCTCACATTACAGCCACAAAGGGTAGCGGCGCAACGCCATGCCTGGGGCTTAGAGATCGTCAAAATTGCCCACCTTGGTCTCTTTGTAACAGGGCAACCCAGGGCTGAGAATGGCGACAGGCGTGGTCAGACTGTGCTGGATGATGACCACATCTACCAACTCGAGTGGAGGCAGCGTGATCAGACGCTCATGGTGAAAGCAACGGATGGCGGGGGTGTTTTGGTGGCGCAACAGGGCGACACCATCACGCTGAGTGACACGTTCACTGAGGCGGATTGGCATTGCTTCCAGCAGCAGGAGCCGTACTTTCTGGCACTGCAAACGCTACAAACGTTAAAGACACAACCATACAGGGAGTTATGGGGCAGAGAGATGGCGGCAGTGGCAGCTGAGGCGATGCGCTATGCCAGGAAGGTGAAGAAGATCGAGGCTGCAGAGCACATAGAGGAAGGAGAGCGCTATCGAGTGATTCAGGACGGTCAAACGCTAAAGCTTGTGGCGATGGATGAGCGAGGGCTGCTGGCCGAGTTTCAGGGTGACCAGTTGACGTTCGTTAATGAGAAATTGACAGAGACAGACCACCAGCACTTCCAAGCGCAACGGCAAAAGTTGGAGGCGAAGCAGCAAAAAACGCAGCAGCCAACGAAGCCAACCCCGAACGTCAAAAAGAGCAAGGGTCCAGATCTGGAGAGATGATCACCACCACCACGTAACCGAAAGTAAGCAGGTGGACTGAGCGACTCAAAGGAGGCTAGAGCGATCGATGGCGGACGGCTCACCACAGAAAGAGGCATCACACTCCCTACTCCTCCACTCCCACCACCCCTTTCAGGTTGTGCTGCCACAGCCCCAACCTTGCCCCACCTTTAGAACTCATAGAGGCTTGATCAATCGGCAGTGAAGCTCATCGTGGGTTAGTTTTAGCAGCGGAAAATTCTGGTCGTTAGTGAGCCGTTGAAGTGAACTGTCCCATTTACGAGGTTTGGTCAACCACTGCTGAGAAGCCTGTAAGGGCGCAAAATCGTCACTTGTGATTAGGTCTGCCGCCAACAGCCCATGCATTGTCGCAGGTAAGGGGTGTGCCGGTGCCAGTCACACATTAGTGTTGCTTGGTGTTTGCTCACTCGTTCGGTCTAGCGTTTGTAGGGGTACGTTAAGGGCAACGTTGCATCGACCTCAACCTCATGACTCAGGCTGCTTCTAAACGTGTGATCGCTTTCCTCACCTCGCTTGCCGCGCTCTCTCCTTTTGCCTTGGGGCTGCTCTTAACGGCTGCGAGTGCTGCCAATGAAAAGGTTGACCAGGTGCAGACCAACAAGGCGATGACTCGCGCCAGTCTCACTTTCACACAAGATTCAGAGAATCGTTTTCTAAGCGCTTTTAAGCTGCAAATCACCCGCAACGGTAAGGAAATGGTGACACCACTACTCCCCATCAAGCAATTACCCGGTGAGTCTACTGAAGCTGATTTGCGGGTAAACAGTGCCGACGTGAAAGTGGTTGACCTAGACGCTGACGGCGAACCTGAAGTGATTGTGGATTTGGCGCTTGCAGGTGCTTACTGTTGTTCTGCCTCTTTTATTTATGGTTCTGAAACGGCTGGGCAATATCAAGTGCTGAGCCAGTTTTGGGGCAATTACACGAGTGGTTACTGGCTTGCAGGCATAACTGGGAAAGAGGGCGATCGCCGCTTGAGTGACTTGAACGGTGATCGTACGCTTGAATTCATTTCCCTCGACGATCGGTTTCGTGGCGAGTTTAGTAATTATGCTGCCTCTGCTGCACCAGTGAGGATTTGGCGTTACCAGGCGGGTAAAATGCTGGACGTGACCAGGGACTTTCCTCAAGAAGTTCGCCAAGGTGCGGCTGCAATCTGGCGACAATACCAGCACATTCGCCAGGAAAACGGGGCTAACTTCGCTCAGGGTGGGGTTGTTTGCACGACCCCTCAAAAAGGTATAGTCCACATTGAGACGGTTAAGTCTTACCGTGATTCTAGCAAGCTAATTGCTACCACAATGCAATATTGTCAATGCTTTCAGCGATTTATTGCCCCCTTGCCTGTTTGCATGATGCCCACCGCGTCAATGCTCTTGGCACGCAGGACTGTCTCAGAAAGCATACCTTTCGAGACGTAGCGATCAGCATGTCTCAATTCATGTCTCAAATTGCCTTTCTCACAAAGTCTTAGACCTTATGAAACGCTGGAATACCTGGCATGAAGTTTCTTGACGCTTCTCGACTATGCAGCGTTTGCTTGAGTCGGAGACAAAGACCAAGTGGCTTCTTAAAGTAAGACTCATCTGTCTTGCTGTGGACTATACCTTTTTGAGGGGTCGTGCAAAGAACCCCGTTCACTGAGTGTGCGATCGCTGACTTGCTCTCATCAGGGGGAACTCTAATCGGGGGTTATGCAAAGAACCCCTTCATAAGCCCTCGTGTGGATCGAGTCATGTAGGGGTCACCTCAGAATTCGGAAAAATTTGTACGCTAAGGGTCGTTTCGCAGGGGTTGAGTCTCTTCTTGGAAACGTTCGTTTCTGAGAGAGACTGCCCATCTAACAAGTTGCGACGGAAACTCAAGTCTTTCACGTTCTCACAAACCATTCTTGAAACAGAATTCTTGTTCACTGACCACCTCATGAGTTTCGAGAAGCCGATGGTCAGAATAGATAGCTCCCAAGACAGTTATTCTGTAACTACTTCAGAGAAGGGGTTACAGCCTTAACGTACTATATTTTCCCTTTTCTGTGTTGACCCCATGTAATGGGGAACCCTAACCCTACTTCTGTGGCTGCTGAAGCACCTTTTTATTCTAAAAATACCGTTTAGAGCTAGGTAAGGGGCAGAAGAGAAAAAACCTATTGGGAATGAGATACATGCTTACACGACTGTTTGCTTGGGCGATCGCAATCCTGATTTTGTTCCAAAATTTAGCTGTTGGTACTTCTGCCCAAGCCGCTACAACGCAACTAGTATCAACAACCATTGCTTTCGCTCAAGCTAATAACAAAGAAAATACAAAAACTCTCACTTTCTCAGACACCGAAGCGTTTTATAAAGAACTCGCTACTGTCTTGGCATCCAAAACTGCTATCAGCGTTAACACCCCCTTTAGCGGCTATGAGCAGTTCCCACCTCGATTAAAGCAAGTATTTGAACTTCAGAAACCTAACGGTATGCCTGCGATTCCTGGGGCAGGTGCCGCTGTAGCGTTCTCGAATGAGACTGCCTCGCTCTCAATTCACTACGGCGCATTGATCTCTGCTGGAGCCAGTGCTGCTGTCGGTGCTGGAGTTGGCGGTACTTTGGGTAGCTTTTTAGGTGGAGCCGGAGCTGCACCAGGTGCACTAAGTGGTGCTGGAATTGGTTTATCGGCATGGGCAGTCTCCCAGGCTATCGCTCAAAACTGTTATAAGGTCGTGCTCCAAATTAGTATCAATGGTTCTCTCACGATTAGCCTTGAACCTGTTTGCCCTTTTCTCGCTTAAGGGGGTTGGGGTTGAGTTAAACTCAACCCCGAATTTACATGCTGCAGCACGGCTCTCTTTTTTCTGTTGCTACCTGCCATTGTTTTGGCTTCTAAACTCGATCTTGATGATGATCTGGTGACGGCTAGACAAGAAAATGGTTTTTCAGAGGTTATGTTGGGGAAAACTATTGGGAAGGTGTTGAAAGGTTTTTACCACCCCTCAACGCTGTTGTGAGGTACACGTAAGCAAAGGTCGGCATGGAATACACCCCAATTCGAGTCAGTGACATCATTCGCCAAGTTAACCATGACATCTACTTGCCTGCCATTCAGCGAGAGTTTGTGTGGGGACCAGACCGTATTGAGCGGCTCTTTGACTCCATCATGACTGACTTTCCCATCGGCTCGTTTCTCTACTGGCGATTAGAGGAGAGCAACAAGGATGAGTGGCCTGTCTATGAGTTCATACGTGATTTTGACAGTGAGTCGCCGCACAATCAGCCTGCGAACATGACTGGAATCACGAAGGACATTACCCTTGTTTTAGATGGACAGCAAAGGATTACGTCTCTGTTCATTGGTCTTCGGGGATCGTATCGCTATTTCTACTACCGACCAAGGAAGACCAAACTTTACCTGAACCTACTGAAATCACCTGTCCCAAATGACGATAATCCAGAAGAATTGACTTATGGTTTCGCCTTTCGAGAAAATGACCAGCCTGCAAAAGAAAAAGCACAACTGTGGTACAAAGTTGGACGCATTCTAGACTTCGAGGATGCAGAGGATGCGAAGTCAGATATGAGGTCACAATTTGTGGCGTTATCAGATGAGCAAAGGGAGAATGCGAACAAGTTAATTGGCCGCTTGCATAATCGCATCCACACAACGCTCGTCGGCAACTACTACCAAGAGAAGTCCCAGGACTACGATAAAGTCTTACAGGTATTCGTACGGGCAAACTCAGCAGGGCAGCCTCTTGAATATTCCGACCTTCTGCTCGCAACTGCCACAGCGAAGTGGGAGACACTTGATGCACGCAGCGAAATCCATGCCTTCACTGACGCGCTCAACAAAATCGGCAATGGCTACAGTTTCGGTAAAGACTTTGTGTTGAAGGCGTGCTTATACCTCAGTGGGAACCTACCGATTCAATATAAGGTGAAAAATTTTACGAAAACAAACCTTCGCACCATTGAAGCGAACTGGGAAAGGATTAAGGAAGCCCTATCGCTCACGGTGCGGCTTGTGTCTCGCTTCGGCTTCAATGCGAAGAACATTGTCGCTCCCCTATCGTTGTTGCCAATTGCCTTTTACCTCATGAAGCGTGGTAACTCGGCCTTCGATACGTCATCAAGGATCGAAGATGCCGATGCTCAGATTGCAATCCGCAAATGGTTTGTTTTCGCAACGCTCAAGAATGCCTTTGGCAGCTCGTCTGATACAACATTGACCCGATTACGCGATTTGTTAAACACCTGCGATCCAGCGACAACTTTTCCCTCTGACTCCCTCTACAAATCACTCGGAATCGAGCCTCAGTTCAATGAGGCGGAAATCGATCGCATTCTCGGTTATGGCTATCAGGGCAGATACACCAACCTTGTACTGTCACTGCTATATCCTGACCGTGATTGGAAAAATGCTGTATTCCATGAAGATCACATCTTTCCGCAATCCGAATTTCAAGTGCGGTCTCTGAGGAGACGAGGCTATGATGACACGAAGATCCAAGCTTATATGTCGAAGTACAATGGCTTGACCAACCTACAATTGTTGACCGAGACTGAAAACTTATCCAAGAATGCCACACCTTTTGACAAATGGATTCAGACTCGAGATGAAGATTTCCGCAAACGTCACTTGATCCCCGACCTCACCGACTACGGATTTGATTTCTTTGACGAGTTTTCAAAAGCGCGTGCGGCTCTAATCGTTGAAGTGCTGAAAATCGTGTAGTGGTAGCTTTAAGGGGCAGTTGTCATAGGCTTAGTTTTAACAGCAGAGTGAATGATTGCTCAGCTGAGTTTAACTCCGTTGACAAGACTAAGCCAGCTTGGAACGATCGCAAGAAGAGGGGTCGAATAACCAGACTGCTGGATGAGCTGGATCGGTTGACTACAGAGGACCCTTCCCAGTCATAACCAAGCGCTTCCTACTCAAGACTTGTTGAAGCCTGAATATCTAGCTCATCAAGAGGTTCCTCGATCGCGCCTCTGATCCAACCTCGGTCGAATTCCTGAGTTGTATGCGCCCTCACTTCAATTTTGATCGTCATATCCTCTGCTCTGTCAGACAATGATTGAAGGACGCTGAACAACTCAAAGAATTTTGACTTATCGGTAATGGCCTCTAGTTTGTAGTGACGAGCCGGTTGAACGCCGTTAACAATATTCACTAAGACCGAGCTTTCGATACTGCTGGTTTGAGATTTGTATGCGACTGCTGCTTGCCCTTCATTAGCGACCGGTATGGTTGTAGCGGCACCACCTTGAAAAGTGGTGGCAACTTTATCGCCTGTTGCTGCAACCTGAGTTTCAAGCTCTGGCAGTTTCTCTGATTCAGGGGGAACTGAAAGCTGTTTAGCTAATTGGGGAGCGAGTAGATAGCCAGCTAGATCCAACTCGTTTGAGGGAATGTTTCGCTCGATGCTAACGAGGGAGGGATTTTCTACTTTAGGGCTACCGTTGGAAGCAATGATCAGGTAGGGCACATAGCCGATGAGTCCCTGCTGAACCGCTTTGACGATCGCCTGCTTCACACCATCAATGCCCAAAACCTTTGGATAGGTGGGGAAGCGGAAGAAATAGCTGACCAATTCGTCGCCAGTTATATAGCCAGGTTCGCTATTTTCTAACCCAGAGAGGCGCATGAGTTTGGTCGTGGTGATGCTGCCAAAAACATGATTTTTGAGAGCATCTAACACCCGATCCTGGAGGTTCTGGCTGGTGTTGAGTTGAGCTTGAAGGTCAATCGTCTCCAGACGAATCGGATTGGCTCCATCAGTATTCGGTATGGGGAGCAGGATATAGTCATACAGACGCCGGACAGCCGCACCGATATCGCTAAGCGCATCTTTGCGCTTCTCGTTCAGTTCCTCCAGGTCTTCAGGACTGAACTTGTATTTGGCTTTGTCTTTAATCAGTGAGGCGATCGCCTCTGCGGTGCGACCTGCCTTACGCGCTTTATCAATTTGGGCTTTATTCGGAATCACGAAGGCAAGCGCATTTTTATACTCTCGTTTGTCATTACCCCTCTGCTCCAGCCAGGACATAACCTCTGTGAGAATGGTGTCTGGGCTTTTTTCTGCCCACTCATGCCCCAAGTAAGCAACACTAAAT
>Ga0163147_10007808_pt1 | contig 12038 bp, 14 predicted proteins | sample OliLakLV19MP6G1_FD_148597 | JGI IMG/M metagenome (GOLD analysis project Ga0163147, IMG submission 148597) | Freshwater microbial mat bacterial communities from Lake Vanda, McMurdo Dry Valleys, Antarctica- Oligotrophic Lake LV.19.MP6.G1 | ecosystem: Environmental > Aquatic > Freshwater > Lake >...
AGTGGGGGTGGCTGGAAATGGCTGGCAGAGGATCGGTCCTCCTTCGCGGAAACTACCACCCACCTCACCCACTTTTTCATCGCGTCAAACCCGATTCCCTACATTTCTTTTTCGATTCGCTCGCTGAGCCATTGTTTCATCATGCTCTGGTAGTTGAGATAGCGGGAACGGGCGAGGCGCTTGATGCGGGCGAGCATGCGCGGATCGAAGCGGAGGGTGATCGTCGTGGAATCACGATTATCGGATTTTAGGATCGAACCGTTCATGAGTCGGGGATCGAGAGAGGTCTCGCGCCAATATACGATCTCATCTTCCTCAGTCTTAAACTCGGGAAGGTCTTTCCATTTTGTTAGGACATTCATGGGCGTAAGGTTCTAAGAAATTGCCTCCGAGTTTTTTCGGTCGTAGAAGGTCTCTTCCTCGGGAGTGAGCAGTCGCGCAAAAACCACGCGGTAGCGTTTTCCATCCGTCCAGAAAGCCGTAAATAGGGCTCTCCCGGAAATGGCACGTCCGAGGCAGAAGTAGCGAGCCTCGCGGGCTTGGGCTCCGTCAAGTTCGGGCAAGAGGCGAATACTGAAAGGATCTTCAAAAGATTCTTCGATTTCCTTGCGCGAAATATCAAGGTCGGCGGGCGTAAGATTGTTCCATTCAAATTCCATTGCTAGGCCTTGGCGGATTGGATGAGTTCGATTTCGTAGCCCTCGGGCGCATCAATAAAGGCAATGGAGCTGCCATTGGACGAGGCGTGTGGCCCATCCGAAAGCGGATATCCATGCGACGCCGCATGAGTCACAAACGCCGCCATGTCGTCCACCTCGAACGCCAAGTGCGTCAGGTCATTGCCCACGACAATGGGACCGCTGTCATCAAATTTGCAAATCTCGATCAGTTCCTCGCTCTCAGGGGCTTTCAGAAAGACGAGATGCGAGCCTCGACCGCTGACACTGCGCCGCACCTCTTGCAGGCCCAGCACATCGCGATAAAACGAAATCGTCCGTTCGAGATCTTGCACACGGAAACGCGTGTGGAGAAGCTTAGTAACCATGCGCCTAGCCTAGTCGGATGTCGAGGGGATGTCGAAGAGGAAAAACTAGCTGACAACGGCCTTCGTCTCGGGACGTCCCGTCTTATGACCTCGCCCAAGGCTCACGCCGTCGAAGGCGATGACGTCTGCTCCTTCGATGCGAGGAGCAGGCTTTTTCCCGAAATTGAACGCGATATTCGCCCAAGTATCTCCCGGTTTGCCATCACGCCCGAGTGTCGCAGTTGGTTCGTAGCCGCAATGAACCATGCAATTTTCACAGCGCGTGTCGCGAGCCTTGCCATTAACTACACCGTATTTTTCCCATGGTGTCACGTTGAGCAATGTCTCGTACGTCGCGTGGTGCGCATCGGTCATGAGGTAACAAGGCCCCTTCCACCCACGCACATTCCTCGTGGGAATCGCCCATGCGGAACAGGTGAGGTCGCGCTTGCCAGCGAGAAAATCCAGATAGATCGGCGTGCCAAAAAGTGTGTACTTTTCGCCCCACGCCCGGATATTGCGAAATTTCTCGATTGTCATCGCGCGAGTCAGAAAGAAATTTTCCGGCTGGAGATTAAGGCGTTTGCGCATGTCTTCTTTGGCCGCATCGTAGTCATAGCCTGGAGATATGGTATGTCCATCCACGCCGAGCCACGAAAGGTAGTCGAACATGCGGGCGAGTTCGTCCATGTCGGTTTCTTTGTAGACTGTGGTATTTGTGGCGACTTGGTACCCGAGCACCTTGGCCATACGCATTGCGGCGATGCATTCCTTGAAGACTCCTTCGCGCTCGACAATGAGGTCGTGGGAACGCTCAAGGCCGTCGAGATGCACATTCCAGTACAATGCCCCATTCGGGCGAATGACATTCTTTTGTGGAGCCGACGTTGTCGTGCGAATTTTTTCTGCGTCCTCTGCCGTTATCAATTCTTCGCTGAGAAGCACTTCAAGTTGACGCGCGGTAGCCGACGGGTTTGCGACGTATTCGGCAGCAAGGTAATCGCGCATTTTTTTCCGCATGAACATGCCGTTCGTGCAAATATAGACGATCCGTTTTTGCTTCAAAATGCCCACCACAAGATCCTCGATGTGAGGATAAATGAGTGGCTCCCCACCGCAGATGGAAACCATGGGTGCCCCACACTCGATCGAGGCACCAAGGCAATCGTCGAGCGACATTACATCCTTAAGCGAAGTCGAATACTCGCGGATGCGGCCGCAGCCGGTGCAGGTCAAGTTACAAGTATGCAATGGCTCGAGCTGGAGGACCGTCGCAAATTTCTCCACCCCACGGAGCTTTTTCCCGATGATATACCCAGCGATCCGTGCCGTAAGTGCGAGCGGAAACCTCATAGCCTGCCAATAGAGGTCGTTCGTCCCACCGTGTCAAGCTGATCGGTTCGGCTTGATTTTTTTCGGCTGCATCCGCAAATTGCTGCGACATGCGTTGTCCTCTGTTTTTCCTGATATCAACCCTCTTTATCACAGGCTGCGCGGCACCATCATTTGAGGGCTACAAAACACGTCCCTACACCATTCGCGGAATTCATTACTCGCCGATGACTCCGCACGATGCCTTGGGGTTCTCCGAAATAGGCACGGCTTCTCACTACAAGGAAGGCTGGTTTGTTTTTCCAGGAAAGACGGCGACGGGTGAATCTCTCTGGCCATGGACACGCGCTGCTGCTCACAAGACGCTGCCAATTCCCTGTAAGATTCGCGTGACAAACCTAAACAACGGTCGCTCGACTGTCGTGCGTGTGAATGATCGCGGGCCGTTCATCAGTGGACGTATTCTCGATGTAACCGAACCTGTGGCGAAGCACCTTGGTTTCTACCGTCAGGGCCTTGCACCCGTGAAAATCGAAGTCCTCAGCGTCGGCGACGGGCAGTATCGTATTCGTTAGGTGCGGGCTACAGCTTATCACTTTTAACTTGAACACAGCCGTGCCCTCGCTAAAGAATTAAAGTAATGCGGTTTAAGACTCCCCTCATTTTGGTTCTCGTTGCTGCGCTGTCCGTGCATCTAGTCAACGCTTCAAATCCGCTTGCTAAAGGCGACATCCTGCGAGCCATAACGCTTTCGAGCATGAACGACGGCATTCCAGCCGGCTGGTGTGGCCGCGCGATGCTATCACTTCTTACGGATTCTGGATTGGGCCGCGGGCTTAAGTCCGGCAACGGGCAAGATTGGGAGCATATACTTAGCGCGGCAGGATGGAAAGCCGTGCGGGTGGCGACACCGCGTAAGGCGCCCTTGGGAAGCGTGCTTGTCTACACCAGCGACAGACGACTGGGTCGCCCTTCGCGCGGCACGCCTGGCGGCTCCTACGGTCATGTGGAAATCGTGGCACTATCACCAGAAGGCGGCCGTATTTATGTCGCCGATTCGGCTAGGCTCTTGCCCGGTGGGTCGGTGCCAGATAACTTCACCGGTCGCGCTTGGGTGCCACCGGGTAGCTTACTATCGAGTCCAGCACCCATCGTGACTCAAGTAGAAATCCTTATGGGCGAACGCCTCAAAATGGCCAAAGAATTTTTCCAAAGCCAGACCGCCACTGCTTCGCTTGAAACGGGAAGCCAGACGCTGCGACTGCGCTGAATTGATCGAACGAGGAGGGGCATTGGTTTAGGCTTTACCGGAAGCTTCGGCTCTGGCTAGTTTCCTGCGTGCAAGCGCTGCTTAAAGTCCGACCGGCTGAGGCTGATGCCTTCGTTGTGGAGGTAGGGAACACCGCGACGATTGGCCGAGGAAGGGATAATTCCGTAAGCCTCTATATGAGCCCGCACGTTTCCCGACAGCATGCCATCGTTCGGCGCCATAATGCATGGCAGTACCAGATTATGGATCTGGGTTCACGCAATGGGACATTTGTCAATGGACGGCGCGTGATCACTCCGCAGGTCTTACAGCATGGTGCGGTGATCCGTGTTTGCAACAATGAGATGACGTTTGAGCAAGTTGAGGCCGACTCGAACGAACCCCACTACGACGTGACGTTGGCCGCAGGCACAGATAGCACAAGTGACGAATCGGCGATCGTTTCGATCATGGTTTGCGACATTCGAGGATTTTCTACGATGTCCGAGATATTAGCCGAAGATGCGCTTGCTCGCACGCTTGGCGAATGGTTTCGATTGGCTGGAAATCTCGTGCAGGAGAGCGGGGGCACGATAGACAAGTTTATTGGTGACGCCATTCTGGCCTACTGGATTCGAGGAGCTACGACGGGCTGCGAGGTGCAGCAGGCCTTTGATTCTGGCACCGCGCTTCTCTCGCGGGCTGCTGCCCACAAATGGCCGAACCACCCCGACCGTCCCTTTCAGATCGCAGTCGCACTCCACCATGGTTCGGTGACGTGTGGCAATATCGGTCTTGTCGCGCAGCGCGACGCTACGATTATTGGTGATGCCGTCAATACGGTCTTTCGCATGGAGGGTGTGATGAAGTCACTCGGTCAGCGACTCACGGCTTCCGGCGATTTCCATGCGCTCCTGCCTGCGGAGAAACAGCAAGCGTTTAGCGACCTAGGCGAGCATCAACTCAAAGGCAAGAACCAGCTCGTGCGCCTGCACGGATTGTCGGCAGGCTAGGCGCTCTCGGTCTAGTCTTTTGTTAGCCGCTTGTTTTCGATCTCAAGAGTTTGCGCCTCGTTAAAAAAAGGCAACCGATTCCGAGGGCAAGGAGTCCGAGAGGCGAAGGTTCGGGAATGGCTGTGTCTATAACAAGATTGTCCCAGTAGGCACTGTAAGTTGCCGGCGTATTGAAAGCCTGAAGCATCACGTCCTGAAAGAATGTCGTCCCATTGATGGAAACGTCCGTGAAAACTGACGTGCCGTTGATAAAGTAAGCAAATTCTCCTGCACGGAATTCCATGCGCAGCGAATACCATTGGTCGTAGACGACTGGGGTCGTGAGATCAACCCACCCGATATCGCTGTCAAACAGGCGAAATCGCGGAGTGCCGCTGAGGCTCGTAAATCCAAAAATCATGTAGGCCGTTGGCGAACTAGGGGGTTGTGAACCGACCCCGGTGGCCCAGAAGTCGCTACGGCTAGGAGCCGTCTGCCATGCTAGCGGAACATAGAGTTCTGCTTGGAAAGATCCGCCCTCCGCTACGGAGATATTATATTTCCTACCCTGCGTGTTGTAGAAATTGTTTCCGCTGTCGTAGTCCGATGAAACAAGTCCCACCTCTAAGCGGTCGCCACCGAGAAAATTTGTGCTCTTGAACGCATCCGGAGCCTTTCGGTCCGGGAACCACGCATCTGCCACATCGCTTGGAGCCAATATGGGGTTGGTGCTAAAATCAAACGTTACAATGGCAGCCTGGGTGGAGGCGGCGAGGGACAGAAGCGCGAAAGCGAGGAACGCGAAGGATCTTAGAAACGACATGCTCGTGCAACCTAATGCATGCACTAGGCATGTCAAACCAACGCGGAAGAGGCGTTTGATCCTTACTTCACGAGGCGTGCGCGGAGGTCAGGTGGGAGGGTGGAGATGTAGCGTTTGGCGGCTTCGGGATTTTGGTTGAGCCAGTTGCGAGAGAGGGACTCGATTTGGCTCGTACGAATTTTCGGGTCGGTGATGGTTCCCGCCCATGTGAGGGCGGTTTCCGGATCTTCGGCGGCCACTTTTCGGATGAGGGAAGTGAGAGCGGAATCCTTTCCAGCGCTTTGTGGCTGGCGAGCGAGCCACGTGGCGGCGGCTTCGACATCCTTCGAGGCCCACCGCTCGACGACGGATTGCAGGGCTACCTCGCGATCGCTTGTTGCGAGTCGCTCCACGGAAAGCGCAGCGGCCTCGGGGGAACTCTGTGCCCATTGGGAGACAGCACTCTGCATGACCTCGCGACGCTCATTCGGGTCGGTCAAGGATGTGCTCCATTTTAGGGCGCCTGCGGGGTCGTTTTTTCCCCATCCCCTGGCGAAGGCTCGCAGGGTGTTCTTTCGATCTTTTTCTGAGAGCGAACTGAGCATCGAGAGAGCCCGGCTGGGATCTTTACTACTCCACTCGGAGAACGCGGCCTCAAGGGCATTTGACCGAGCTTGGCCTTCAGGAAATGAACGCGTCCAGGCCAAGACTTCTTCGAGCTTCGCCGTTTCAGCATATTTCGTGGCCACATTACCGACAGCTTGCGAGAGGGCCTCGCCGGGAGGTATGCGGGATAGCGCTGCTGCGGCTGCGGCGGGATTTGTTTGAGCCCAATTGCGAGAGATGCTTGAGATGGCCTGTCGGTAGTTGTCTCCAGCGGGCATATGCTCGACGACCGCATTGAGCAGTTCTTGTGGACTGCTGGTTTGTCGGTTGGTCATACTTGAAAGAGCCTCGGCCCGAAGTCTGGTATCTTGGATCGCCACCGCATAGGCGAGGGCTCCTTTTGTGTCAGACTCAGCCCAGGCGCCGATGGTAGCCCCCACGGCCTCGTCGCGGAGACTCGACTGCGCGAGCGTGAGTGCAGCAGCTAGGGCGGCTTGGGGGTCAGATTGTGCCCAGCTCCGGAGCACTTGGAGGCGGGGGTCCTGATACTTCTCGGTGGAGGGGGGCAGTGTGCTCGCATACTTCCATGCGTCTTGAGGATCTTGTTGTGCCAGGGAGTTGACCAGTGCCATGCGCGCTTCGGCAGCTCTTGGGCCAGAGATTCGACCGACCGCAGCCTTTGCTGCCTCGGCATCTTTTCTGGCCCAATAATAAAGCACCATGCTAAGGCCAAAGCTATGGTTGCCCGAGGAATTTTCTGCGCTCGCAAGGTCAAGGGCACGCTGAGGTTGCTTCGTGGCTAGACCCATGAAAGCAATTTGTCGAAGCTGGTTGCGAAGTTGTAGATCGGCAACAGAATCGGCTAGCGCGAGCGCTCGTTCAGGATCGCGCTGGGCTGTGCTGGAAATGACAGATTGAAAAGCTGAATGGCGGGATTGGCCAGCCTTCATGCTGGACGCAAAGTTCCAGGCCGCTTGGGGATCGTTTGCGGCGTAGGCTTGCATCACATATCCCCACATTTCCTGAGATCCTTCATTCGAAGGTGAGGCGAGGAGCTCGCGAGCGAGAGTGGGAACATCGGAGGCTCGTAGGCGATCGCTGAGGGTCACCCACTTGCGAAGTGATTCGACTCCCCCGAAACCGAGGGTATCGCCTGCGGCGGAGCGGAGTTCGGCCAAAGTGATCGGTCTGACCTCGGAGGGCGACGCTTGGGAATGCACAGGCGTATCGCTTTGTTCTGAGATGCGGGGGCTCTCGGTTGGCTGAGAGGAGAGGCTTGTGGCACTGGGCGAGCGACCGGAGGGTTTGTTCGCGATGAGATAACCCGAGGCCGCACCGGCAGCGAAGGTGATGAAGATAACAAGGATGTGATGATATTTCACGGAGTCATGAGGGATTGTATGGTCGTAGAGTATAGAGGGAGTTTTCTCAAGCTTGCAGGGAGATTTTTGAGTCCGCAGTTGTCAGTTGGGGCGAAGCTTGTTACGAAAATACAACGAACCATGGCCATCACCGTCCAACGCCCAAGTCTGAACTTTGCCGAGAGGCTCTATCTTCCAGCCATCCTTGCCGGGATGTTTATTACGCTCAAGCACATCATCAATCGCCTCACGGGCCGCACGCAGGTCACGATGCAGTATCCCGAACAGAAGTGGGATGAACATTTACCCGAGTGGTATCGGGGGGCGCCGACCTTGGTGAAAGATGAGTGGGGACGAGAGAAGTGTGTCGCGTGTCAGCTTTGTGAATTCATTTGTCCCCCACGTGCGATCACGATTAAGCCCGAGCAAATTCCGGATTCCGAGCGCTGGGGCAAAGTCGAGAAACGGCCCGAGGTATTCGATATTGATATGATCCGCTGCATTTACTGCGGGCTGTGCGAGGAAGTCTGCCCGGAACAGGCGATTTTTTTGCGGAAGGATTATTCGATCGTAGGCATCTCTCGTGCAGAGATGGTGCATGACAAAGAAAAACTCTACGAGCTCGGAGGCGTCATGTCTGGCCTTGTAAATAAGTGGAACGAAAAAAAGTAGCCGCCGCGTCATTAGGCTGTTAAGACACGCCACATCGTTTTTATTACTTATTGATTCATGCAGCTCGCGCTTTTCTGGATTTTCTCAATTCTCATGCTCCTCTTCGCCTTGGGCGTTGTCTTTTTTAGGAGCCCCGTAAACAGTGCAATGTGCCTCGTGATGTCCTTCGTGGCCCTCGCTGCACTCTTCGTGACGCTGGACGCTTACTTCATCGGGGTCGTGCAGGTGCTCGTGTACGCAGGTGCCGTGATGGTGCTCTTTCTTTTCATCATCATGCTACTGGATCTCCGTTCCGAAGAAAATCGGAGGGTCAAAATCTCCGCATGGGTCGGTGGGGGGCTTGTCGTGGGGGGATTTGTGGCAGCACTCAGCCATGTCCTGCAATCAATTCCTAAGCTGCAAGCCATCAAGCCGGATTTGTCGAATCCGGCAGTGAACGATGTCGCCGCAGTGGGGGTGACGCTATTTCGTTTCTTTAATCTCCCGCTGCAGATTATCGGAGTCTTATTGCTCGTGGCCACGATTGGCGTGGTGCTGCTGAGCAAGAAAGAATTGAAGTAACCCCGCTACGCCTTTTCGCATGCCCACCCTTGCCAACTACCTCCTCGTGAGTGGACTCCTTTTCTCGATCGGCCTCTCTGCCGTTCTCCTGCGAAGAAATATCCTGATCATTTTCATGGGATTAGAGCTTATGCTGAGTGCCTCGAATCTCTCGCTCGTGGCGTTCTCGCGATTTCACTTGGACTTGGAAGGAATGCCAAACTACAACGCGCAGGTGCTCGTTTTTTTCATTATTACCGTGGCAGCTGCTGAGGTCGCTGTGGGTCTCGCGATCATCGTGGCCCTCTACCGTGCGAAGCAGACGACGCATGTGGAAGATCTGAACTCTCTTAAGTTTTAATGAGCACGCTCACTGCGCCTTGGATTATTCTTTTCACGCCGCTTGTGGCTGCGGCTCTCATCTTGCTTTTTGGGCGCTATTCAAAGCCACTCAGCGCAGGCCTCGCAATCGGATCGGCAGCCACTGGTGCCTTCCTGAGTTGGTGGTTGTTTTTTCAGCCACTCGGCACGGAGGTGGCGCCTTGGTATTGGATGGATTTCGGTCCAGAGTTTCAGATTGGCATTGGCCTGACTGTTGATCGGCTAAGCAAGGTCATGCTGCTGGTGGTAACCACGATTGCGACGATCGTCTTCACTTACTCACTCGGATACATGAAGACTGAGGAAGGCTACTGGAGATACTTTGCTGGGCTGGCACTGTTCCTCTTCTCGATGCTCGGCATCGTCTTGGCCGACAACTTTGTGATGATGTTTATTTTTTGGGAACTCGTCGGCGTGAGTTCCTACATCCTCATCGGCCACTACTACACGAAGGCCTCGGCTGCGGATGCAAGCAAGCAGGCATTTGTCGTCAATCGCGTGGGTGATTTTGGATTTCTGCTTGGTATCCTGTTCCTGTGGTCAGCAACCGGAACGATTTTGTTTTCGCAGATCATCGCGAATGCCCCGTACCTCAGCGAGCAGCCAATTTTGTTGGCGGTGGCCTGCGTCTTGGTCTTTTGCGGCACGGTGGGAAAATCCGCGCAGCTTCCGCTGCATGTTTGGCTGCCAAATTCGATGGAAGGCCCTACCCCTGTGTCCTCGCTCCTGCATGCGGCAACGATGGTGGCTGCGGGCGTTTATATGTTGGCCCGCATATTCCCGCTCCTCGCGGAGTCACTCCTCGCGCTAGGAGTCATTAGTTGGGTCGGGGGGCTCACTTGCTTCGCAGCGGCACTCATGGCCACTCAGCAGAACGACATCAAACGCATTTTAGCCTACTCGACGATTTCTCAGCTTGGCTACATGGTCATGGGTATCGGCGTCGCGCCGACGTCCGACGTCGCCATGTTTCATCTTTTCACGCACGCGTGCTTCAAGTGTCTGCTTTTCCTCTGCGCCGGATCGGTGATCATAGGGATGCACCACGAGCAAGATATCTGGAAAATGGGCGCACTAAAAAACAAGATGCCCATGACGTTTCTCACAATGCTCGTCGGTGCCCTCGCTCTTGCCGGATGCGTCTTTTTTAGCGGCTACTACAGCAAGGACATCATTATCGAGTGGGCTGTCGTGAGGCACCCATTCCTCGGATGGCTCTCTGTCGCCACGGCAGGACTCACGGCCTTCTATGCCTTTCGCTTGATTTTTGTTGTGTTCCTCGGCAAGCCCCGTAGCGAGCACGCTAAGCACGCAGGGGAATCCCCGCTTGTGATGACGCTACCGCTCCTGCTCCTGGCGATTCCTTCCTTCATTGCTGGATGGCCGGTTGTGCAGAATGTGTTCTTTACTATTGAACATCCGGAAGACTACCCACACATCCTGCACCCGATCCTCTACGCCATGTTTATTTTAGGAACAGGCGGGGCATATTTGCTCTACCGAAACGCCGAGAAAGATCCCATCTCAATTCCGCTCTTCGCCAACCGACTCTACATTGACGCAGCCTATGGCTGGTTCATTAAAAACGTGCAGGACGCTGGGGCGAGCGCCCTAGCTTGGTCAGACCGCTGGGTGGTGGATTTACTTATTGTTCAGGTACCAAGCAAAGTTACGTGGGCCTTCGGCTTCGTGCTTCGCTTTCTCCAAATCGGCAATATCCAAGCCTATGCCTTCTTCTTTGGAGCTGGCGTCGTGGGGCTTCTCTACCTCCTTCTTTCTCGATGAGCCCACTTTTCTTCGCCATCCTGCTCCCACTCGTTGCGGCTGCTTTTGTTATGGTGGGCTCAAATGCCCGTTTTACGGCTCTGCTTGCATCCGCCCTCAACGTCGTCTTCATGGCGATTTTGTTGGGTTCTTATCATTACAAAGATGCAGGTTACCAGTTCGTCTCGTCGTATCCTGTGCTTCCACAATACGGAATTGCCTTCACGCTGGGAGCCGATGGATTGAGCTTACTCATGCTCTTGCTTGCGAGTGTGGTCACCTTGGCGGCTGTTCTTGTCACGCGAACGCCGGTACGGAGTCCGCAGGCATTCTACGCGTGTTTGCTCCTGATATCAGCCGGCGGAATCGGTGCTTTCGCTTCGATTGATTTGTTTTTCTTTTACATGTTCCACGAGCTAGCGCTCATCCCGACGTTTCTGATGATCGGCATTTGGGGCTCAGGGGATAGGCAAGCAGCAGCGTGGAAGGCTACAATTTATTTGGCGCTCGGAAGTTTTATTTTGCTGCTTGGTCTGATCGGCCTTTATCTCGCTCAACCGGAAGGCCTGAGATCCTTCGACATCCGGCAAATTATTACCTTGGCGGAAGCCGGTTTCATCAGAAATGGGACGCCTGTCTATCTCTTGCTTCTCCTAGGATTTGGCATCTTGGTTTCGCTATTTCCCTTCCACACATGGGCACCACAGGCCTATGCGAGCGCACCGGCACCGACCGCGATGCTCCACGCCGGTGTCTTAAAAAAGTTTGGCCTCTATGGCCTCATTCGCATTGCGGCACCGGTGCTTCCGGATGAAGTCATGCTCTTCTCGAACCTCTTGCTGGTGCTCTTGGTTGGGAACATCCTTTATGTCGGCTATGTCACCGTGGCCCAGCGGAAATTGGACTTGATGCTTGGCTATTCGAGCGTCGGTCACATGGGCGCGATATTTTTGGGATTCGTTGCATTGAATTCGTTAAGCCTCGCGGGCGCCTCGATCATGCTCTTCGCACATGGACTCTCGATCGCGGCACTCTTTGCCCTAGCAGGTGAAGTGCGAGAGCGCACTGGCACACTCGACTTTTCAGAATTGGGTGGCCTCGCAAAGCGGATGCCTGCACTTGGTCTTGCGTTTGGATTCGCAGCCATGGCATCCATCGGCCTGCCAGGATTTGTTGGCTTTGCTGGTGAAATTCTCATTTTCTTTGGTGCATTTGTTGGTGGCGAATCCCCTATGGGCACGATGAATGGCCAAGAAGTCTTCTGGCTCAATTCGTTTCAGGTTGCGACGATCTGTGCGGTATGGGGTGTCGTGAT
>Ga0163147_10007810_pt1 | contig 12036 bp, 8 predicted proteins | sample OliLakLV19MP6G1_FD_148597 | JGI IMG/M metagenome (GOLD analysis project Ga0163147, IMG submission 148597) | Freshwater microbial mat bacterial communities from Lake Vanda, McMurdo Dry Valleys, Antarctica- Oligotrophic Lake LV.19.MP6.G1 | ecosystem: Environmental > Aquatic > Freshwater > Lake >...
AAGATAATCCTATTCTGAATTGAAACCGAAACGTTGTCTAGACTAATCATAACCAAATTGGGCAAATTGAATGTTTTACTTTGAGGCTATCGTCTAACTTGCAAGTAAAATTTTTTATTAGCAAGGAAATTTATTTGATACTATTAATTCCTATCTGTTATTTGTAGTCTCAATTGATAAAATAGATGTTTTCCCGATCTTACACCAGCGAATTGGGTCAATCCCGGCATTGATTTAAGGCTCAGAAAAAAAGTAGACCGATTTTACAAACTCAACTAGTTAACTTGCATAACTCATCACTAAAATTTTCAATCATGAAAAAGCTCATTATTACGAGTGCACTTTTGATACTTTTCAAAGTTGTTCTTGGACAGGAATTACAATCACCCAATGGAAAGTTAACGATGTCTTTCTCGTTGCAGAATGATGGAACTCCTACCTATAATGTAAACTATCGCGGTAAGCCTGTAGTCAAACCCAGTAAATTAGGTCTTGAACTTAAAGAGGATAATAAATCGCTCGTGAATGATTTTGCCATTGCCAAAACGGAAACGACTACAAACGATTCGGACTGGGAGCCAGTATGGGGGGAAGTGAAAACGATCCGCAATCATTATAATGAACTAGCCGTTACCCTTACGCAAAATAGCACCGACAGACAATTGATTATTCGCTTTCGAATGTTTGACGAAGGACTGGCGTTTCGGTACGAATTTCCTTCACAAAAGAACTTGATCTACTTCGTGATCAAAGAAGAACGGACTCAGTTCGCGATGACTGGCGACCACACAGCCTTTTGGATTGCAGGCGATTATGATACTCAAGAATACGATTATACTACCTCACGGTTATCGGAAATAAGAAATCTGATGAAGGGGAGTATATCACTTAATGCATCACAGACACCATTCTCACCCACGGGTGTGCAGACTTCATTGATGCTCAAGACGGATGATGGAATATACATTAATCTGCATGAGGCTGCGCTGATAAATTACTCCTGCATGCATTTAAATCTGGATGATGCAAACATGGTACTTCAATCCTGGCTAACTCCAGATGCCACGGGTGATAAAGGATATATGCAGGCACCTGGCAAATCTCCGTGGCGAACCATCATGATCAGCGATGATGCCCGCGAAATTCTTGCTTCTAAAATGACGTACAACTTGAATGAGCCCAGCAAGATTGAAGACACTTCCTGGATTAAACCTATGAAATATATGGGCGTATGGTGGGAGATGATTACTGGAAAAAGTTCATGGTCATACACCAATGATTTGCCCTCTGTTAAGATTGGCATTACGGATTTTTCCAAAGCAAAACCAAATGGAACACATGGTGCAAACAACGCCAACGTTAAAAAATATATTGACTTTGCTTCACTTCATGGCTTTGATGGCGTGCTGGTAGAGGGATGGAATATTGGGTGGGAAGATTGGTTTGGAAATGCTAAAGATTATGTATTTGATTTTGCTACACCTTATCCAGATTTTGATTTACCAGGCTTGAGGGATTATGCAAAATCAAAAGATGTGAAACTTATTATGCATCACGAAACATCTGGTTCAACACGCAATTACGAACGTCATCTTGATGCTGCCTTTAAATTGATGAAGGATAATAATTATGATGCGGTTAAGACTGGCTATGTAGGTCCAATCCTTCCCAAAGGTTATCATCATTACGATCAATGGACGGTGAACCACTACCAGTACGTTTTAGAAAAAGCCGCAGACTATAAGATAATGGTGAACGCCCATGAAGCAGTGCGCCCTACAGGCGTTGCCAGAACATATCCCAACCTGGTGGGCAATGAATCCGCAAGGGGTAATGAGTATCAGGCATTCGGTGGCTCTAAACCAAATCATGTCACTATTCTTCCATTCACGCGGTTGATAGGCGGGCCAATGGATTACACGCCTGGAGTGTTTGAAATGGATATTAGTAAGATCAACCCAGGCAACGATAGCCATGTAAACAGCACACTCGCTAACCAATTAGCACTTTATGTTACCATGTATAGCCCGATACAAATGGCCGCAGACCTTCCTGAAAATTATTCGCGCTTTATGGATGCGTTTCAGTTTATTAAAGATGTGGCCTTAGATTGGGACGATAGCAAATACCTTGAGGCCGAGCCTGGTCAATACATTACGGCAGCGCGAAAAGCAAAAGGTACAACCAGTTGGTTTCTTGGAAACGTAAATGGCGAGTTGCCTCGCGTTTCCAATGTGTCTTTTACTTTTCTTGAACCCGGTAAAACCTACGTTGCTACGATTTATGCCGATGCGAAAGACGCGCATTACAAAACAAATCCGCAAGCCTATACCATTCGAAAAGTGATCGTCACCGATAAGTCTAAATTACAGCAATGGTCAGCTTCGGGTGGTGGTTACGCCATCAGCATCATTGAAGTTGATAAAAGTGAGACAAAGGGTTTGAAAAAGTTATAACCTAAAAAGTTACGTGGTAAAGGTCTCCGCCACCGTCTATAAGAATTATAAAAGGAGAGGTGGTCCGTTACCAGATCACCTCTCAATACTAATGACTTTAGGGCATCTCTAAAAACTCCGCTTACCCTTCTCTTTTGAAGGGGCAGGGGTTGAGGTAATGAAAGCAAGGGTTTTTAGAGATGCCCTTTATACTAAAGTCTCCTTTACGCCAGATCGAAGCGATCAAGGTTCATCACCTTTGTCCACGCTGCTACAAAATCATTTACAAACATCTCATGAGAATCCGCACAGCCATATACTTCAGCGAGTGCGCGAAGTTCTGAGTTTGAGCCAAAGATCAAGTCGGCACGAGTACCTGTCCACTTTAGTTCATCGGTTTTACGATCGCGACCTTCAAATGCATCTTGCCCATCAGACGTTGCCTTCCAAGTGGTGCTCATGTCTAACAAGTTCAAAAAGAAATCGTTAGTTAGCGCCTCAGGGCGTTTAGTAAATACTCCATGTTTTGATTGATCGAAGTTGGCGTTCAGCACCCGCATTCCGCCAATCAACACCGTCATCTCAGGTGCGGTTAGGGTGAGTAACTGCGCTTTATCAATCAACAGTTCTTCTGAAGCAATTGTAAATTTGCCTTTCAGGTAATTGCGGAATCCATCAGCAATCGGTTCAAGTGCTTCAAATGCTTCTATATCAGTTTGCTCAAGACTAGCATCGGCACGTCCTGGTGTGAATGGCACAGTAACATCAAGTCCAGCATTCTTTGCGGCCTTCTCAATACCCGCTGAACCTGCCAAAACAATTAAATCGGCTAATGAAACTTTTTTATCGCCTCTGTTAAATTCTTTTTGAATTCCTTCTAAAGTTTGTAACGCTTTGGCAAGTTGAGTTGGATTATTTACGACCCAATCTTTTTGCGGAGCTAAGCGAATACGCGCGCCATTAGCACCACCGCGTTTATCAGAGCCACGGAATGTAGATGCCGAAGCCCAGGCTGTTGATACTAATTGCGATACGGATAAACCTGAAGCAAGTATTTTACCTTTTAGAGTTGCAGCATCTTTATCATCAATCAATTTATGTGTTACCGCAGGAATAGGATCTTGCCAGATCAATTCTTCTTTAGGAACTTCAGCACCAAGGTACCGATCAATGGGTCCCATATCGCGGTGAGTTAATTTAAACCAGGCGCGGGCAAATGCATCGGCCAAGGCCTCCGGATTCTCATAAAAGTGTCTGGAAATTTTCTCGTAGATCGGATCTAACTTCAATGCGAGATCAGTTGTAAGCATCCGCGGCTCCTGTTTTTTTGATTTGTCGAATGCATTTGGAACAGTATCTGCGCCAGCACCACCTTTTGGTTTCCATTGATGGGCACCAGCAGGACTTTTGGTTAATTCCCAATCATAGCCAAACAGGTTTTCGAAATAGTTGTTGCTCCACTTAGTAGGTGTGGTAGTCCAGGTTACTTCAAGACCACTGGTAATGGTATCTGCACCAACACCTGATCCAAAGCTGTTCTTCCAACCAAGACCTTGTTCCTCAATAGCTGCACCTTCTGGTTCAACTCCAACATGCGTTGCCGGAGCAGCACCATGTGTTTTACCAAATGTATGGCCACCCGCTATCAAGGCAACAGTTTCTTCATCGTTCATTGCCATGCGCTTAAATGTTTCGCGAATATCATGTGCCGAGGCAATAGGGTCAGGATTTCCATCGGGGCCTTCCGGGTTTACATAGATCAAACCCATCTGCACGGCAGCCAACGGGTTTTCCAAATTACGATCGTGTATTTTTCCATCGGCATCATCGTCTGACACAACAACTCCTTCTGCTTTCGCCACACCTTCTGAGCCATGTGCATATCGGATATCTCCACCTAACCAGATAGTTTCTGAACCCCAGTACACATCTTGTTCAGGTTCCCACACATCTTCACGGCCACCGGCAAAGCCAAATGTTTTAAATCCCATCGACTCCAGTGCAACATTGCCCGTAAGAACCATAAGATCGGCCCATGAAATTTTCTTGCCATACTTTTGTTTGATTGGCCATAACAGCCTACGTGCTTTATCGAGACTCACGTTATCGGGCCAGCTATTTAGTGGAGCAAATCGTTGCTGGCCAGCACCCGCGCCACCGCGCCCATCACCTGTGCGATAGGTACCCGCTGAGTGCCAAGTCATGCGTATAAAAAATGGCCCGTAATGACCAAAGTCAGCCGGCCACCAGTCTTGAGAATCAGTCATTAAAGCATGAAGATCCTTCTTCAACGCTGCCAGATCAAGACTCTTAAATTCCTTTGCGTAGTCAAAGGTTGAACCCATCGGATTGGATAGGGTTGAATGTTGTCTTAGGATGTTCACCTTCAATTGATTAGGCCACCAGTTTTGATTTTGTGGGCCCCCGCCAGCGGCTTGTTTAACGGCTCCGGTAAACGGACATTTAGCTTCTCCGTTTCCTGAATGTTCGTGATTTGACATTGTTTTGCTAGTTAGTCGTTTATAATATTAATTTTTTCAGTGCTTAAACCTGACTGCATATTACTTACAACGGTTCAAGTATACCATGACATAAGTCAGTGACAAGATTACAACCCTACGTGTAATAAATCAAATTGATTATTTTTATGATCGTATAGCTAAAATCTATGACTTTAACACAACTCGAATACATTGTTGCACTTGATAGGCACCGCCATTTTGTTCAAGCGTCTGAGAAATGCTTTGTAACGCAACCCACGTTAAGCATGCAAATTCAAAAACTGGAAGAAGAGCTTGGAGTAAAAATCTTTGACCGTACAAAGCAACCAGTAATCCCGACAGAAATAGGGACAAGTATTATCGAGCAAGCACGAATCATTCTTCGCGAATCAAAAAGGATAGAACTGCTAATCAATGATCAAAAGGATATTATGACGGGAGAACTCCGCATTGGTATCATTCCCACGTTAGCGCCTTATCTATTGCCACACCTTTTTAAGCGCATGCGTGAGAAATATCCGCAACTCAACCTCGTAGTCAAAGAAACCATTACGGAAGAGGTGATTCAGGAATTAAAAAAGAACCGACTCGATTGTGGGTTGGTAGTAACTCCGCTAAAAGATCCATCTATCAAAGAGCATGTTCTATTTTATGAAGAGCTGTTTGTATACGTTTCGAAGAAGAATTCGCTGTATGATAAAAAATATGTGCTGGCTACTGAGATTGATCCCGACCAACTTTGGCTATTGGAGGAAGGTCATTGTTTTCGATCACAAATTCTGAACTTGTGTGAGCTGCGGAAGAGCGCTGATTCCCACTTTAAATATGAGACCGGAAACATTGAAACCTTAAAGCGCATGGTTGATAAAAGCGATGGTATTACTATTTTGCCGGAGTTGGCTGTGATGGAATTCACTAAGTCGCAAATGAAACTGGTAAAAAGATTAAAAGAACCAAGCCCTGCGCGAGAAGTAAGTCTTGTAACGCATCGCGATCACATTAAAACTAAGCTCATTAAAACATTGATGGAAGAAATACTCGATATTGTGCCGAAGCAAATGCAGAAATTGAACAGCAAAAAAGTGGTGGATATAACTTATTGAATCCTGTTTAACAAAAATTGCGTGTATCGAAATTGCGAAGGCGTATAACGAATCATTGTCAGTGTAAAAGCCTTTGAATTATTGTAGTCAGAGTTTTTGTTATTATTCATCTATCTCTAATTACAAATTGAAAGAATGCCAGACATTTTCTTCACATGACAAAGACTTTGAACTTTCGCACGCTATTAACTCAACAGTCACCCTCTCTTTTTTGGAGACGGGGTTGGGGGGTTAGGTCCTAAAACGAAAGTTCATTGGTAGAGGAGGACGGTAGTTGAGGTTAAAGAAGGTCGGCCCAAGTCTCTTATTGCCAGCTAAGCGAATTGTTACTTTAATAGTCAGAGTTTTTTATTTTAATTTAACCTATGATTTACAAGTTTTTAAAAACATTCTTTTTGAGTTCTACTATGTTTTTTGTTTTCTCGTCATGCGTGGAAAAAAAAACAAAAAATAGTGAACAACCGAGGGCTACCAAAAAAGTATCAATCGGTGAAATTGAACAGGGAATAAAAAGCTTCATCCAGAACAAGACAGAAGAAAACGATGGCTTTTTTCAAGTAACCGATCGAGGTCATGATTTTAAAATGAAACTCGTGCGTGTTCACACCGAATATCTTTCTAATCTGGGTCCAAAAAGTCATTTTGCCTGTGTTGATCTTGCCGATGAGAGCGGTGATGTGTATGATGTCGATTTTTTTCTTGAAGGTGAACCAGGTTTCATGAACGTAACTGAGACCAGTGTTCATAAGTTAAATGGCAAGCCTTATTATGCATGGAAACAACAACCAGATAAAACCTGGAATCGAGTTCCCGTAAAGGAGGCAGCCACGCGCCTATTAGGAGTTATTGAGGGAAGTGATTCGTTTGAATTTAATTACCGGGTTGAACTTCCAGAAATTAAGGGTGTTGCCAAAATGTGGATTCCAATTGCCACCACGGATGAGTTTCAAGTAGTTGAACTAACATCCTTGAATGTGCCCGTTGAGTATAAATTAATCAAGGATAAAGATTTTAATAATACGATTCTATATCTGGAAGCTGAGGCATTGCAAAGTAAAGAAGTAATAGAAATTAATTATCAGGTTACTCGCAAGGAACGTGGTGCTATTGATGCACCTGTGCCAACCAATGCATTGTATTTGGCTGATAATAAATTAATGCCGGTGGGTGGGCGTTTCGCAACAATTGCCAACGAAGTTATTATAGGCCGTAATGGAAATTCACTAATGAAGGCGCGGGCTTTATATGACTACATTATTGATAACATGCGCTACATGAAATATGGTAACTATGGGCGGGGAGATTCCAATTATGCATGTGATGTGAAGACAGGAAATTGCACAGAGTTCCATTCGTTTTTTATTTCACTGGCTCGTTCGTTACACATTCCGGCTCGGTTTGCTGTGGGCGCATCTATTCCTTCCGAAAGGAATGACGGTGGCATTGATGGCTATCACTGCTGGGCTGAGTTTTATGCTGAAGGCAAATGGTGGCCTATTGATATTAGTGAAGCCAACAAGTACACCGCATTAGCGACTTATTATTTTGGACACCATCCAGCCAATCGGATCGAGTTCAGTCGTGGGCGGGATCTGATTCTAGAACCAGGCCCCGCCTCCGGACCGATAAATTTTTTGGCCTATCCAATAATAGAGATAAACAACATAGAAGCTACAGCCAAAACTACATTTTCGTTTAAGCGGTTCACTCCGGCATCTTAACGTAACTAATTTTTAGTTTCGTCAGCGGGGTGCTCGGCCGGATGTTCAGTTGAGTCAGAAGGATGCTCGGTAGAATCGGAGGGATGGTCACCTGCCGCTTCAGTTGGTTGAGATTCATCTTTGCCAGCTTGCTTGCCGCATGAAACAATAATAGCTGCTGAGAGCATGGATAGAAAAATAACGATTACTAGTCTTTTTTTGAATGATTGCATAATTAGGTTGTTGATTTAGGTTAGATTTTAAAATTAACGATAAACCTTAACAAAGTCTAAAGTTTAGGTCAACTGTTGGAATTTACCTGAAGTGATTTACAGAGTTCGAATAAGTGTATTACCGCTGTCTGAAAATTACTATCTTAAGGGCATCTCTAAAAACTCCGCTTACCCTTCTCTTTTGGAGAAGGGGCAGGGGTTGAGGTAATGAGAGCAAGGGTTTTTAGAGATGCCCTTAATGACAAGATTGGTACTACCCATAAACTTTTTATAGAATGAACAACAGACGAGCCTTTATCAAGAAATCGCTTGCTGGGGCGCTGGCATCAACATCAGTTCCTGCTTTCGGATTTTCAATTTTAAAATCAAAATCTGAAATGGAGGATCAACTAATTGGCCATGGCGATTTTAAATATCGCCCACATCCACAATGGGGCACGCTGGATAGCATCAAGACACCTGTTAACAACTGTCACGAAATGGTGATGGATTCAAAAGGTCGCCTCATCATGATCACAGATGAGACTAAGAATAATATAATCGTTTACGACCGCTCAGGAAAATTGCTTACTACCTGGGGAACTAGCTTCCCTGGTGCACACGGCTTGACGTTAACAAAAGAAGGCGGAGAAGATTTTCTTTTTATTTGTGATACAACTTTAAGCACGGTAACAAAAACGACTGTTGATGGAAGGGTTTTATTAGAGCTACCTCATCCAAAAAAACTTGGCATTTATACCGAAACGATGGCATACAAGCCAACCGAATCGGCAGTTGCGCCCAATGGTGATATTTATGTGGCCGATGGCTACGGATCACAGTTTGTAATACAATTCAATCATAATGGTGAGTATCTCCGCCACTTTGGTGGCAGAGGAAATAAAGACGCAGAGTTTGATACTGCCCATGGTGTTGCTGTTGACTTGCGTGACAAAAAGAACCCGACTTTGCTTATCACCTCTCGCGGTCATAATTCATTTAAGCGATTTACATTAGACGGAAATTATCTTTCAACAATTTTTCTGCCAGGCGCCTTTGTCTGTCGTCCGGTATTTCATGATGATAATATTTATGCAGGTGTTTGCTGGTCGCGCCTACGTTATTTAAATCAAACCGACAATTCAGGATTTGTTACGATACTGGATAAGAACGATAAAGTTATTTCAAATCCCGGGGGCACGGCACCGAAATTCGTTGACGGTGAATTGCAATTGATGGTTCAGGCCGTTCCGTTGTTCAAGCACTGCCATGACGTGTGTATTGATGACGATAAGAATATTTATGTGTGTCAATGGAATGCTGGAAAAACTTATCCTATTAAATTAGAACGAGTTTGACATTCGAATATAACCAAATGACTAGGCGACATCTTTTTGTAGTGTGCAAAAGATCTTTTTTTGTTGCGCTATCTCTCCAGAATTTATTTCTCCGAAGAGTCCTCGAAACGGGAGACGCTGAGGGGAATTAAATTTATATTTCCTGCTCACATCGAAAATTAAGTCTAATTTCCTTTGGCCGCTAAATTACCAAATACGCCACACAACTCGCAGGTATGTGGTTTCAAATGAGGTTCCAACAGCAGCCACTCTTACTGAAATACAATTCAAGTCGCCACCAATTAACAGAGGTTGGCAGAAAGGATAACCGCCACCAATTCATACATATGCCAAATAGTTTGATGTAGAGGTATCTGTAGATGGTATCCGGTAGATAAAAATAATTTCAAAAGGAACGGATGCTGTTTAATCCATAATCATACAATTCCAACCTGTTGAATCGAAGTTTGTAAGAATGATGCTTGCAAAATCAGAATCAATTGTTCATAGTGAGCGCAGAGGAAAGCCTTTTGACTTTGAACCGGCTTATGCCATGCGCGAATTGGAGCTTTATGTTTTTAAAATGATTACACCAGAGTATCTTTTTAAAAGTGAAGCGTGAGAGCATCACGATTTAAACATTGTAAAAATGCGTTGGATAATACTTTTGCTTGCAGTACGTGCTCTGTGCCAGACGGATTTTATGTCGATTATATTTTCCAACGTGGGGGTCAAGGCTTTGGTGAAAGCGTTTCGTAAAACACCGATAATGGCAACACCCACGTGTACGTTAGGATCATCTAATCTACCTTCAATTGGAATGACCGTTGCAATTTTATTGTTTCGTTTATTGGCAAGTATATTAAATAAACCGGCTACTATTCTCTCCCACGCTTTTTGAAAGATAGTGTCTGAACTATCAGCTTTACTAATAAAATCCAGATCCTGTATCAAAGGTTTAAGATATCCTTTAAAGGAATTTTCTGCTACAACAACCTCAGCAAATAAATCCATGAAGCCTTTATTGATGTCTATTTTTACATACATTCTAAATAGATCGTTCAGCAAAACCAGATTTATAGACTTCAGTTCCATATCTAAATCCAGCGTAAGATTGGGCTCAAGTGGACGAAGGGTAACACTGATTTCGCCAGTGCCTTCATAAAGATTAAACGTAGATGCTATGCGGCATGATTCGCTTAGTATGGAGCGATTACTAAAGTCGAGAATCTTTAGGTTCAATTTACTAATAGTCACATTCCATTCAGGCTTAACGTGTGCCTTGATATAGTGAATTTCACCCTCTAAAACTTCAACATTCACTTTGAAGGATTTTAATTTTTTAATCGAATTCTGTAGCCTTGAAAATTCCTGAGCAATGCTTGAATTCTCATCTTGAGTTGACGTAGGTTCGTCAGAAAGAAAATACAATTGGGGCTTATTCACGATTATATTAAAGTCTATTATCCTTTTAAGGAGCGGCCTCCATTTGAAGAAAATAATGACTACCGGAAACTGGAGGAACGGTATGTCTTGTTCAGCATCTGCAACAGCACGTATCGTTATGTTTCGAAAACTGATTTTACTTTTAAATAATTGAATATTAAGTTGGTCTATGTGGCCGATATAGCCGTCCATTTTACCAAGCGCAGTATTAAGCAAACCCTTTATAATAATAGGTGATATTATAAAAACTGTTATGATTACGAATACAATTACTAGCGTCCAGATCATATTGAATTACGTTAGGTCAAACTTGGAATCTTATCATTCTATTTTCAATCCTATTTTTTTTCTTTATCGGCTTTATCCTTTTTGCCAAACATCTTTTGTAAAAAAGTTTTCTTCTCCGTTGTGGCTTGGTCTACCGTTTGGATATTAATCTCCTGATCAATCGAAGGCTGTATAGCACGGATAAATGCATTTTTTAAAATTTGGGCTATTGCTTCCCACGTGTCGGTATCAGGATTTTTCAGCGAGCCTTCAAATGGAACTTTCGTTGCCACTTGATCTTTTGATTGATTTTGAAATATTTCGCCAATACCTCCAGCTAAGCCCTCCCAGATTTTTCTCAGTATATTATCATTCCGATCTTCTTTACCCAAAATATCCAGATCCTGTATTAACGGTTTAACGTAACCTTTGAATTTTCCATCCTTCGCGGCAACCTCTGTATACAAACCAAAAATTCCCTTGTTCACATCTACTTTTGCATACGCTTGAAAAAATTCGTTTAGTTTCACCAGGTTTGTATCCTTGATTTCCGCATTCATGTCGAATGTCGGATCATCTGCAAGAGGATTTAATTTAGCATTTAAACTAAGTTTACCTTCATATACATCGGCAGTTGCATTTAGCGAAGCGGGTAATAGCGAAGTAGAGTCATAACTGTTTCGGAGATTCAAGGCTAGCGCGTAAGCATTTGTTAATGCAATGTCAACCTTAGGATTAGAGGACTCATCAAGGTATTTGATTATACCGTTATTTATTTCAATACGATTTATTTGCAATGGCATAAGATCATCCTTCAAATTCTTGAAGCTGCTGGAATCATTGCGCACAGATTTTGGCTCTACTTTGTCTTTCGTGAACGTGATCATAGGCATTTCCATAATGACTTCACCTACAATAGAGCCTTTGAATAATGCTTTCCACTCTACGGACAAATCGACCAACGAAGCAGAAAAGAATGCAGTCTGCTTGTTGGTAATCGTATCAACCTTGTTAAGGTAAATACTATCGAGTTGA
>Ga0163147_10007819_pt1 | contig 12030 bp, 10 predicted proteins | sample OliLakLV19MP6G1_FD_148597 | JGI IMG/M metagenome (GOLD analysis project Ga0163147, IMG submission 148597) | Freshwater microbial mat bacterial communities from Lake Vanda, McMurdo Dry Valleys, Antarctica- Oligotrophic Lake LV.19.MP6.G1 | ecosystem: Environmental > Aquatic > Freshwater > Lake >...
CAATAAGCTCATGTTTCAATCCACGCGCCCCGTGTGGGGCGCGACGGTCAGAAACTAACTCACTTAATAACAACAGTAAAGAAGGGTTATTCCGCGAACCTGACATTATGGGCTAGGCAATATCTTAAAATACCCTTGATAAAGTTTTCAAAGAACTGATAGAAAATGCTTTATACCTAGCGCGAACCTTTAGGGGAACATATCCATCGTTAGGGGTTCGCGGAAAAGATTTAAAGGATTAACGGGCCATTAATATTATAGGATTGTTTTGCTCCGATGTGGTCGATTCTTTGTTCCCAGTTATTGCCGAGGTGATAGAAGCGCAGGCTATCCTTTTTATCATTTATTTCGGATGTCAGACGACTTTTAAGTTCAATAAACTTGGCGGGGTCAAGTTTACATTCAAAAACTGAATTTTGAACACGCTGACCGTAATCAAGGCAAATTTTAGCGACACGGCGTAATCGGCGAGCACCTCCCTCATCGGAGGTGGCGACATCATAAGTGACCAAAATATACATAAATGATTATTTCCAGATATAAGGTGGATAAGCATCCAAGTCACCCCTGATATGACGGGCAAGTAGACGGGCTTGTAAGAGAAGAAGTAGACCCACTGTTACCTTTTCATTGAGAAATGGGTGGTGAACCTCATCCCGCTTCCTTTCTTGGTAAGCAGCAAGAATAGCTTTCCGTGTTTCATCAGACATTTCCACTGCACCCGACTCCCTTGTTTTGAAGTCTGTGCGTTTGATTTGTTGCCGATTAATCAAAGACAGCACTAACCGATCTGCCAAAACAGGTCTGAACTCCTCCATGAGATCCAAAGCCAAAGAAGGGCGCCCAGGACGATCCCGGTGGAGAAATCCTACAGATGAATCCAACCCTACAGATTCGCAAGCCGAACGAGCATCATGCGCTAAAATCGTGTAAAGATAGGATAGCAGTGCATTAACCGGATCCAGTGGTGGACGACGGTTCCTGTCTTTAAAAACAAAAGACGGTTCATCGGAGCGAATAAGCCGGGGAAAAGCTTGGAAATAAGAAGAAGCCGCATCCCCCTCGATTCCTCTCAACGCATCCAGAGAGTTGGTTCTCCGGGCTTCATCCACAGATCGGGCTAAAGCCAGACTTTTTTGTTCCAATAGATCATCGGCTCCATGGTCGCGTATTGCTCGAAGCAGGACAGTTCTACCGTTGGCAATTTTTGCGGCAATATTCTCCTTGGCAATCAATAGACAAGCCTCTTCGTCATCCGCTTTTCTATATTGCTGACGTCTCAGCAGGACATTTCCCTTTGTCGGCCCGTGCACTGACGCCATAAACTTCCCGTTCGGAGACAGAAATGAGACCGTTATACCCGCTTCAGCACAAGCACCCATTAGTTGGGGACTCATCCCGATGTCATAACCCAAACATACAATGCTTTCGAGATTATGGAGAGGAACCCTTAATTTTGATTGTTTTTCATGACGTATATCCACTGCTTGACCATCTTTGGTTAACCACGATCCTTCCAATGTCACATAAAGGCTATTGAGATGTGTTTTCATGATGGATCATTCTCATTTAAATGGTCAAAAAGCCGGTTGTTGTATTCCCTGACACTCTGGTATCTCATAGCCTCCGGCAAACAAAGGTCTATCAGAGAGCAACTATCACATTTCGGCTCACGTACCGCCTTGGGAGTTACCCCGGATTTAAGCATTGCCCTCAAATCTGCTGCAATTTGCTCCGTGTGTTCCCGGAGTGTGCCATCCAAAGAAACCTCCTCCCTTCTCCGGTTCTGGCCATAAAAGAGAAAACCCAAAGGAATTTCTACCGAGAGCATTTCCTCGAGGCAAAATGCTTGGGCACAGAGCTGTATCCGGTCTGCGTCATGCTCCTTCGGTTTACCCCGCTTATATTCCACAGGAACCACCCTCCCATCCGGATGGAACTCCACCACATCAGCAACACCGTAAAGCCCTAGCCGGGTTGAAGACAGGGATAATCCCCTCGCCAATCGAACGCCTTTACCATCCGTTCCTGAAGCAGAAGGGTCATGGGCTGTCTCGTGTAAAACCCTTCCCTCCATCGTAAAACGGTTCTCCTGCCAGAGCCGCTCCAGATGGATTAACGCAGACTGCCTCGGACAAAAAAGATGATGCTGGAGTGCCGAAAGGGGAATAGATTGTTCTTGTTCCATGACTTTAAGCACTTCTAATCCTATTTAGATGGACTCAATGGTAATACCAGATGGGAGTCCCTGCTCATCTACTGAACAGTCATAATCATCAAAGGAACGGGCCGGTTTTTCTAAATCTTTCTTTTTCAAGCTTACCCTTTTGAAAAGTTCGTGCGCAGGCGCATTCCCAAGGGCTGTATCATGTTTAAAAACAACCAATTTCTGCATCGACATTGTCCCTCGTGCCGCCGAGCGGTCGTGTTCAAACATGTTTTTCAGTGCTTCCCATAAAAGATTAAGATCATCTTCCGTAAATCCGGTTTGTGCCGCAAGATGAGCCGAGATGAACCCATGGCCGACATAGACACCATAAGGAACGGTGTTTTTGCGTCCCATTGTCCGGTTGTCACCACCTTGTTTCTCAGCCTCCGCTTCGGTCGCGACAGCCATACGAGTGATCGAATGCTCCAAAGTGACAATCGGATCGACTGATCGTGCAAATGTAAGCTGGACTGGACCGCGGACTTGACCAGCATTTTTTCCTGTGCTCAAGACTGCACCAAAGGTGCGGATGTCAAAATATTTTGAACACATCCATTTTCTTGCCTCTTCTGTTTTTTCACCCTTTTCTTTAGATTTTACACTTTCTTGCTCATGGGCTTCATCTATGAGTTTATTCAACACAGCCTTCTCTTTTACAAATATATCGAATGGTGAAGAGAGTCCTTTGGTGATTTGAACATAGTTCCTGATCTTTCGCTTCAGGCAGACATCCGTGACCAGACCACAACCTGTTTCGGGGTCGAGCCGGGGTAAGTTGCCTGCATCTGGATCGCCATTGGGATTACCGTCTAGGACGTCAAAAATAAGTACAAAGTCATATCGGTTTTTAATCGGATTCATCATGGATTCTTTCGTTGATGTTTAATTTTTTTTGTTCTTCAGTTTTCTTTGTGTAAAACGATTGCATCTGGTGGTAGTAACCAATTGCAAATCGCCCTTGGTCACCAATAGGCAAATGAGCAGGGAAATCGCCGATCTCATCCATAATTTCGCCGAGGAGACGTTCCAAATTTACTCTTCTTCCCTGGTTTTCAAGTTTGGCAAGGTGATGGTTTTTTAATCGCATTAAATTGCCGAAAACGGTAACAGGGGAACCCGATGCCGCCCCATAAAATTTATCGCGGATCGTGGCGTTGATACCCGGACTGGCTTCTTGCTGGATTTTCTCAAGGGTAGCAAAAAGCCGCCCTAGACGGTAACCGATGTTTGTATTTTTAATATCGAGACTCACTTTGATCTCCTCTGGTTCATGTGGATTGTTAAATCTTGTTTTTCGATTGATACAGGCTTTGATGATGGCAGCACGGATGTGAGTGACTTCCCTTTCAGCTCGAATCCTTCGAGTAACCCCGTGGAGGAGGGTTTCAGGATAAGGAAGCCCTTGTAAAATAGCTCTCATTACATCGCCGCTGAGGTTCGGGGAAATATTTTCCGATTTACCCGAGGAAGCTGTCGAGACGAGCAATCTAAAAAGAGAGAAATACGGTCTATCCTTGGGTCCGTGGTCAATTTCCAAATCTTTAAAATGGGAGGCTATTTTTCCGGCCATTTCCCCAGCCGTTCCAACAATCCAAAACCGGACAGAGATCCTTGCGGCATTCGGTGCCAACCCGAGAACATAAAAGCGTGTCTGTGATTCACTTGCCGCATAGGCCCCATTATTGATTGCCTTGAAAAGCCCTTCAACAGCCTTCACGCCAGCATCAGGATTATCTTTGGCAGCTTCACCAAAAATGTCCACAAAATGGGATTCCAAATCGGTTTCTTTCTCCGCCCAAAAAACAGTCGAGGCATCTCCGACTTGCATGCGCTGTTTGGAGTCCTTATGGAGCAATCCATTCAAAGCGGTCGTGTAGGCAAAGACAGCTTGTTTGCCCACAGGTGAGTTTCCAGCCTGCTCTTTACCGAAGGAACGAAATGCCGATTGATTGAAAGAGACAATATTGGCACCGGACGTCTGCGCACCCCATACCCCTTTGATGGCTGGGTGTGTTTCCTGAAAATCATCAACATCTCCTGTAACCATGCAACACACCTTAGAGGTTCCAGATACTGAGGCCGATTTTTGAATGAATGCCCGGACTTTGGGGCTATCTGAAATCAATCCCATCTCGCCAGCTAATCTGAATGAGACATTGGATCCTTCTTCGATTAATTGTTTAGCTACTTCATCAAACCTCTCAATGACCACCTTTTTGTCTGGTTGGTCCAAAAACGTCAGAAGAGCCGTGACGCCATCATCTCCAATGGTCTCCATTTCTTTGATTCGAGCAACAAACGCCTTATGTCGCAAAACCACTCGATCCGGCTTTCCTTTCAGATCAATGCCAAGTGCATATTCAGGATTATCCCAAAGAAAGTTTCCCGCGACACCCGCGGTTCGTTTAACTGTCTGAGCCACCAGAAATCGTTTTGCCCTTCTTTGCTTACCCGTCCCTTCGTATGTACAGGCCAGCGAGACCGATTTTCCAGTCGAATCAATCACGACAATGTAGGGAATTTCCTTCCACTCAAACCCTATCGGGGCGATCTCACTGTCTGGGTCGGCGGCTTTCCTGTCATAATATTCCTTCAGGGCTTGGAGAATCATGGTTTTACCTCGTTGTTAGAAATAGGGACGTCAGGGGTATGATGCTGTTCCCAGACAACACGGTCTGTTTCGATGAGTTGTTGAAGCTTTTGAGGATCAGGAAGGGCGACCAGATACCGAGAGACAAAAAGCTGATGGTCAAGCCCTCCAGTAGAATATTCGACCTTGGTCTGGTCACGAGCTGTACAGAGCAAGAGTCCAACCGGAGGTCCATCTCCCTCTCCCATCATCTGATCTTTCCAATAGTTGAGATAGAAATTCATCTGTCCTGCATCACCGTGTTCAAATGGCCTGGTTTTCAGGTCAATAAGTAGGTGGCAACGGAGAATCCTGTGGTAAAATACCATATCCAGATAGTCATGACTGTTACCCACAGTGATCCGTTTCTGGCGGGCCTCAAAACAGAAACCCGTGCCTAGTTCCAAGAGAAAAGTTTGAAGATGTTCGAGGAGGGCTTTCTCCAGATCCTTTTCAAGATAGTGGGATCTTTCCGAAAGACCGGTGAATTCCAAAACATAGGGATCTCGGATCAGATCGGCTACTTGAGTAGGGGCTTGTGCAGCCTGATTTCTGGCATGTTCAATCAAGGACTGTTTGCCCGAGGAAAGCCCCGTCCGCTCGTAAAGAAGTGATCCAATCTGGCGTTGAAGTTGGCGTTTCGACCAATTTCCTTTGAGGCATTCGTTCTCGTAGAATGCCCTCTCCCATGAATCATCGACTCCAAGAAGCTCGACAAGATGCGTCCAAGATAATTTAAGAACCATCTCAGGTGGTAGGGGTGAGGGGTGCCTATCGGATGGGGAACCGGTTTTGCTCACCGGTGGACAGCTAATTTGCAACCCTTTGTATACAAGCGGGTTATTAAAAATGCTCACCGACGGTGAGGATATCGTTTTTGAGACTTGAGGATACGCAACATAGAACAACCGCATCCGTTCCAACATTTGGCGACTACACCCATTTACAGATCTGATTTTTAAATCCTGAGCAACATGCTGAAGCAATTGAACTCCATATCGCGCCCGGTCTTCCCCCTTCTGCTCATATTCAACTAGATAAGCACCAATCAGCCAGTTGCGGATAATGAGATGAGAGTTAACCGCACCCGCCGCACCGACCTGGGCCTGTTGATGTACATGTGCAATTTGATCAAGCAGTGCCGGATAGGATGTGTGCAGTTCGCTCACGATCTAACCTCCACATGATCGAGATCGATCACACCGTTCTTGAGTTCTGCCCGAAAAAAACGGGGCTTGGGGTCAATCGGATCAGAATAATCCAAATCATAAAGCATCCACCCTAAATCGCGTGTTTCAGAAATAGGCTGAGATGCTTCCCTACCCGGTTCAACCAAACGGAAGGAAGCTGAGAACTCACGGCATCCGAGATAGGGCTGATTGAAACACTGGCCTTTCCTCGCCCGCCGCTCAAACATGGATGCATACTTGTCCGGGGTTTCATCTTGGCGAATAATCTTATTCTCTTCGATGTCTCCTTGAAGAAATTCGGGAACGGGATTTAATCCTTTTCCCCTCTTATCTGGAGGGATAAATTCAAATTCAGCAAACAACCGGTATTTGACATCACGAAGGAACAGTCCAGCTCTTTGCTGACGGTCTTCTTCAATAAAGATACCTACTTTTGAACGAGTTGACATCACGCTACCAACCTCATTACGACGCACTGAAATCCATCGTATGGGAGCCAATACATCAATGCGTTGTATCCTCCAGCGAATGGCAGGTTTCCACAGAATCGCTTCAAAAATAGCCCTAGCAGATGAAGGGGTAATTACATCATAACTCACCCGTTCCACCTTCATCTCCGGACGGGTAAAACAGGCGTAGTCGCCCCATACTTCCAGACAAAAACCTTTCATGATTCCTCCGTGGTTATTGAGTTAAACAATACAATCTTCATCACTAGGTCCCTCCTCGTAAATATCAGCTCCTGTAACCTCATCATACCATCCTTCCCAAATAAAAAAACCTTCATTAACTTCAGAAATCCTGCCTGCCGCTTTGAATCTGTCAAACAACTTGACGGGAAGATTGATCGTAAAGCGTTGTAATTTTCTGAGAAGTTGATGATATGGACCAGTAATCTTAAGTTCATGGATCAACTCTTTGCCATTACCGTAGGGGACGAGCACAGTACGTTGAGCACTATCATCTATTAAACGGAACTTCGTCGCTATACTTCTGAAAGGGATGGCAAGTTCATCGTTATCGGGGATTAGATCTTTAAGGATACCCTGCCCAGTGTCATTGAGTGACGAATAATATAACTTAAAATAACGTTCGTATGAATCAGGGGCAAGTGCATCAATATTACCCATGGAGTAGAGTTCCCGTGTCACATTTTCCCCCTTAAGAAGTAATCCGGGGGGTGAGCTTTTAGGAGGGATAAAGACATGAACATGCCCTAGCGACCCTTGATCATTGAGTTTGCCTTCGCGATTACAACGCCCAGCAGCCTGCGCAATGGAATCCAATCCTGCCAGAGCCCGGTAAACTACCGGAAAATCAATGTCCACACCCGCCTCAACTAATTGAGTGCTGATGACACGAATGGATTGACCAGTCTTGAGATTTTCCTTAATTTTCCGAATCGTGAACGAACGATGTTCACCACACATCAACGTAGAAAGATGTACGGTTCCCTTGGGCATGAGTCCATGGAGTGTCCTACAATCCTTCCTTGTATTAACAATACAGAGCACTTGGATTTTTTTTCTCAGTTCCCCAGCAATTTGATCCCAAGAACTGCACGTGTTCATATCTTGAGGAAAAACAATCTCCGTTCTCTTCAACTCCTCATAAATACTAACGGAGTCCTGAATAATCTCACGGACATGACTTATTCCCGGTAATGCTGGTTGTGTCGCCGTAGCAAAAAGTACTGTGGCTTGATAGTTTTCGGTCAATTCATTCAAGGCATCCACACAGGGGCCAAGTAAGTCAGGAGGAAGTAATTGAGCCTCGTCAAGTATCACAATACTATTTTGTAAATTATGTAGTTTCCTACAACGGCTTGGCCTGGCGGCATAAAGAGACTCGAAGAATTGGACATTCGTCGTTACAATAATTGGGGCATCCCAGTTCTCTGATGCTAGTTTACTCTGCTGGGTTTCCTTATCTGAATTAATATTACTGTGATGTTCAATTACATTCTCGGATCCGAATATTTCTCCTAGGATAGCAGCTGTCTGTTCAATAATACTTGTGTAGGGAATAACGTATATGATCCTGTTGTTCTGGTGGACTGTCGCGTGTTCCAAGGCAAATGCCATCGACGAAAGTGTCTTCCCCCCTCCTGTCGGCACAGTCAGGGAAAACAGCCCCGCTTTTTGTGAACCTGCGGCACGACAAGAATCTAATACTGTTTTGCGGATTTGATTAACTTTTGTTTGTGGAGCATACTTCGTTTTTTGTCTCATGAAACCATCAAACTTATCTTTAAGTTCATTAAGCCCCACGGAACTACGCCTTTCTGCTGAACGTTCTGGCGACATGAATGCTTCTGTTCGTAAAAAATCTGCATCAACCAAACATGAAAACATCATGCGAATCCAAAAATGCAGATTTTTACGGGTGATATGACAAGGAAGCGAATTGACAGGTTTTAGCTCCTTGTCAACAAATCCTATCAAGTGACGAACCGCATCAATATTCTTTTTCCCCTCATTAGACAGCCTGACTAAAAGTGCTGCATTTGCTGAATCAGATGGATGCCAATCCGGTAAACCGGCATGATGCCCTGCAATGATATAGGAAAGAATCCTTCCATAAAGCCGTTGACCAGAATTAAACTTTTCCTCTGCAAATGCTGCTCCTGCACTTGAGTGGTTAATCCTTCCGCCCACACTATCATCGGTCTCCGAGGGATCGAACCCGTTTTCTCGGAGTAAATAGTTCTGAAACTCTGGAGCCACCTTCCCTAAATCATGTAACCAGCCAGCATTATGAAGCCAACTAGATGATCCTATCTTTTCCGCAAATTGTACCGCCAAGGATGCTACTTCATCCAGATGAATCTCCAGCTTTTCCCAGTAATCGGGAGAAGTATTTGGAAGGCTGTGTGAGTATAAATTCATTTTTATTATTTGTAATACCCCTTTAATTTACTACTACCCCTAGGACATCTACAGACCTATCCTAAAAGATTAATTTTAAAATATTCCCGCAATCCGACACTTAAACTGAAAGATCATCATAAAAATAACTAAAGAGCTTGAACAGAAGATATTGCACTATAATCTGCGAATTTAATCTTACGTTAAACAATCTAATTACCGTGATAAATCATTATATATAAATGATATTCTAAAGTTAAATTAAGGTAATTCCTTTGAAAGTTATCTCCTAGTTCTCCATTAAGAATTCGGACAATCATTAACAATGTATCAAACTAGGGGAAACTGGCGGTAGTATTCCTCCAGCAAATAGGAAAGGGCGGAAGCATCCACTCCCGAGAGTCGCTCATCTTCGAAATTCAGAAAAACAAGCGTTTCACGTTTCGCTCCGGCGGCGATCCCACTTTCCTTTCTCTTTGCCATCACGGGGATGGTACAAACGAAAATATCGGGAAATCTCATGAGCTTGGGCGCAGTCGATTTTGGGCTGATTATAGATGGAGCGGTAGTCATGGTGGAGAATATCATCCGTCATCTGGCCCATCGGCAGCGTGAGCTCGGGCGTGTCCTGAGTGTCAAAGAGCGTTGCCATGAGGTTCTCATCGCTGCCAAAGAGGTGGGTAGCCCGATGTTTTTTGGGATGCTCATCGTGACGGTGGTGTACATACCCATACTCGCTCTGACGGGTATCGAGGGGAAAATGTTCAAGCCCATGGCTATTACCGTCATGATGGCATTAGTCGGTGCGCTTGTGCTGGCCCTGACCTTGATGCCTGTTTTGTGTTCTTACTTTCTCGGCGGGAAGATCGAGGAAAGGGATAGTCGTCTGGTCACATTTTTTAAAAACATATACACTCCACTATTGCTCAGAGCGCTCCGTCGCCGGTGGATATTTGTCAGTGGAGCCCTCATTTTATTTATTGCATCTTTATTCATTTTGAACCGAATGGGCAAGGAATTCATTCCCCAGCTCGATGAAGGATCTTTCGCCACACACATGATCCGCACTACAAGCATCGGTCTGGATAAATCGGTGGAAATGCAAATAGCCTCAGAAAAAGTGCTGCTCAAAAAGTTCCCGGAGGTCACCTATACCTTTAGCCGCATTGGGACCGCGGAGGTGGCGACAGACCCCATGGGGGTGAATGTTTCTGATAGCTACATTTTCTATAAGCCACAGAACGAGTGGACTACAGCCCGGAGCAAAGAGGAGTTGGCTGGTCTGATGAGCAAAGAACTCGGGATTCAGGTTCCCGGGCAGGCTTACCTTTTTTCCCAGCCCATCGAAATGAGGTTTAATGAAATTCTGGAGGGTACGCGTGCGGATATCGCCGTGAAAGTTTTTGGGGATCAGTATGATGAAATCGAGAGGATCGCCACAGAGGTCCGCGAAATTCTTGAGAAAGTGCCAGGGTCTGCCGAGGTGGAGTTCGACGCACTGGGTAAAGCTCCCCTGTTGGAAATATCTCCCGACCGTGAAGCGATGAAACGTTATAACGTCCACGTTTCCGAAATCAATGAGGCCGTTTCCACCGCACTGGCAGGGATGGAAAGTGGTGTGGTCATCGACGGGAATCGGCGTTATCCGGTGGTCGTCCGGTTACCTGAGGATATCCGCAATGACATGCAGGTGATGAAATCGCTGCCGGTGAGGACCTCTGAGGGAGGACTCTTAACCCTCGGACAGGTCGCTGAGTTTACAGTCGGGGAAAAGGTGAACTCAATTTCCCGTGAGCTAGGTCAGAGACGGGCGGCAATCATGGTCAACCTACGGGGCCGGGATGTGACAAGCTGGGTCGAGGAGGCCCGTGAAAAAACCGATCAGATCAAGCTCCCCCCAGGTTATCGCATCGAGTACGGAGGCCAGTTTAAAAACTATATTGAGGCATCGAGACGATTGATGGTTATCGTTCCTCTGTCCCTGGCACTGATCTTCATTCTGCTATTCTTTAGTTTCGGTTCTCTGCGTCAGGCGGCGCTCGTCTTTCTCTGCATTCCTTTGGCTGTGACGGGAGGTGTCCTCTCTATCTGGTTACGCGGTATGCCCTTTACCATTTCGGCGGCGATTGGATTTATCGCACTCTCTGGTATCGCCGTACTTAATGGTGTGATGCTTGTTTCTTTCATTAACCAGCTACGCGAACAGGGCAAATCCATCCGTGACGCCGTGGTAGAAGGGACGCTGACCCGTTTATGCCCAAAGCTAATGACCGCGATGGTCGCCGCGCTGGGCTTTCTGCCGATGGCCTTTGCAAGCGGGGCAGGTGCTGAGGTGCAGCAGCCTCTGGCCACGGTAGTGATCGGAGGAATCATTACCTCCACATTTTTGACATTAATCATTCTCCCCATCCTCTATGACTGGATGGAGACGCTTATCGAGAGAAAAAGTCTTTGAACCGTAATGTGCCAAAAAATATTTTTAAAAAAATAACCCAGAGAAAGAGCAGAAGTTTATGAAATACTTATTCACCTTATTGATCGCCATTCTCATGACTACGATGACCGCCTGGACGGCAGGTGATCATCATAATGTCGCCGGACCCAGTGGCGGCAAGATTCTCGAAACGAATTTAGGATATATTGAGTTCTACGTCCAACCGGATCGAAAAATCCGTATGACCCTCCTCGACGAGCAAATGAAAGCTGTTCCCGCCGGAGCACTGGTAGTCAGCGCGAGTGCCGAGACAAAGACCGGCAAGGTGGCCCTCGAGTTTGAGCGATCGGGAGATTTTATAATCTCAAAAACCGCGCTTCCCGAAGGCAACGGATATCGCATCGTTCTTCAAATCCGTAAGGATGCCTCTGCTAAACCGCAGAATTTGCGTATCGATTTTAATTCGGAGATATGCGGGGGTTGTAAACTGGCTGAGTACGCCTGCATTTGCGACCATGCCGGGTCAGGACACAGCGGACATTAAGGTCACAGTATCAATGAGTTAGTCTTCTGGGAGTGGTTGATTGATGTTCTTTTTTTAGTTTGCTCACCTTTCTGCCCACGGGGTTTCGGGAGCAAATTGCTCATGGGGCTACGGCGGCGAAAAAATCTTTTTGATTGCGTGGAATCCGTCATTTCGC
>Ga0163147_10007820_pt1 | contig 12029 bp, 14 predicted proteins | sample OliLakLV19MP6G1_FD_148597 | JGI IMG/M metagenome (GOLD analysis project Ga0163147, IMG submission 148597) | Freshwater microbial mat bacterial communities from Lake Vanda, McMurdo Dry Valleys, Antarctica- Oligotrophic Lake LV.19.MP6.G1 | ecosystem: Environmental > Aquatic > Freshwater > Lake >...
CCATCTATTTATATACCGTCAGATTTTTATACACTCAAAAGAGACGAAGACCAAAAAGCAACCCAAAGTTTCAGACGCAATAAAGAAACACTTGCAACTCACCCCCTATTGGCACGTGCGTCAAAGTTTAAGGGTAAGGTCTTGTTAATTGTGCACGAAAATGATGAACAAATACCAAAGGAAACAACTGATGCCTATGCTGACGCTTTCAAGCCAGAGACAATACTAGTCAAAGGTGTTAGCCACTCACTCGATAATGTTACCGAGAAGCAAGTAGCCGATTATAATCAGCATATTTTTAACTGGTTAGGCAAAAATACAAGTAAAGAAAAGTAGTTATTATGGCTGAAAAGGAACGTAAAAAGCGGCGAACGGTTGTTCTAAACGAAGAACAGCAGCAAATAGCCGAGCTAAAAGCTGCCAAGCGTAAACAAAAGAACCCTGACTCATATAACCTGCCGACCATTAAACGTAGTCTAGAAGACCTGGAACAGTTCTTTGTACGTGTCGAAGAGGGTACAAACCGCATACTACCTAAAGAAAAGCGACGGTATGTCATTTATCTGCGTAAATCTACAGATGATGAGTCAAAGCAGGTACGTTCGCTCCCTGACCAACGTAACGAGTGCTTGGAGCTGGCTTTTAGAATTGGTGTTACAGTTACATCTTTGAAGAGTCAGCCTCAGCCAAAAAGGCAGGCAATCGTGACATATTTGACGCGATGTTATTAGGCTTTAAGACTGGCAAGTATCACGGTCTGATTGCGTGGGCACCTGATAGGATTTCTCGCAATATGAAAGAAGCTGGCGAAGTAATTGAAATGATAGACCAGGAGCAGATACAAGACCTGCATTTTAAGACTTATCAGTTTGAAAATAATCCTAACGGCAAGATGTTGCTAGGTATCTTGTTTGCTACTAGTAAACAGTATTCTGACAAGTTATCGGTGGACGTGAAGCGTGGTTCTGACGGTAACATTAAGGACGGTAAGTACAACGGTGTCGTTAAAAAGGGTACTTCGTTGACTCAGAAGCAAGATTTATACCTGACGATTATAACTGGGATTTATTACGAGAAGCCGTCGATATGCGACTCTATCAAGGCAAGACTAACGTTGAGATTGCTCAGTTTCTAAATGACTCCAAGTTAACCGTCAGAAAAGACGAAGACAGTGAATACAAGGTCGTGAAGATGAATAAAGCCAGGCTTGGTGAGTTGTTTGAAGACCCTTTTTACTTTGGACTGTACCGCTACGGTGACAACCTAGCTAACTTAACTGACATTTATGGCTTTCTACCATTGATGACTCCAGATGAATATATAGAGTTAAACCATAAGACTGCAATGTCGTTCGGCAAACAATACGCAGGAGCTAGCGTTCAGGCAAAACGGCTTGAATATGGCTTGTTACGTGGCAAGGTTATTTGTGACTTCTGTGACAACGTAATGCAATTCCAACACCAGAAGATGGCAAAAGGTAAGACTAAAGGTATGTGGGTTATCAGTTATTATTGCCGTAACAAAGAGTGTATTCGCCATAATGAAGCCGAAGCAGTCAAACAGTTTGGCAAAAAGCTAGGGAAAAGCGTGAGAGCCAAGTTTGTAATGGCACATATCGAGTGGACACTGCGTCACTGCACTAAGAAAAGCAAAAAAGCGTATCAGTTACATATCGACAAGTTGCAATCACGGCTGGCTCAAGACAAAGCCATTGCTAAACGAAAGATGTCAGAAGCCAAGCAAGACCTGCGTAAAAATTAAGTACAGTATGCCAAGTATCAGCAATTTCAGGTTGACCACCCTGTTGAATATAAGAAGCACCACAAGGGCAAGCTAGAACACTATGAACAACTTGTAAGGGTAGCTGAGCATAATATATCTGTCGAAGAACAAGAGCTTAAAAAGCTGTCAGCAGGATTGCCAACAGAGCAAGAGTTCTACGAACTCATCAATACGTATCTGTTAAGACTACTAAAAACAACTGATTTGATGGAACAGGACGCTATATGCAATGAGTTGGTGTCGAACCTACGTGCAGGTGATGATTGTGTATCTGTTATAAAGTTAAATCCGCCGTACAATTTGCTGGCGGATTTACCTGAAATACTTAATGGTCGGGGTGATAGGACTCGAACCTACGACCTCCGCGTCCCAAACGCGGCGCGCTAGCCAACTGCGCCACACCCCGAAGGTGTGAGTAACAGAGGGGATTATATAGTAGTTCGCATGGTTTTTCTAGTGGCCAGGCAGGATCAGCTATTATAGCTGCGGATCGCCGATTATTCCTGGCTCGTGACTGACAGTATCGAGGGTTTGCAGGAGGCTATGGAGTAGTACTAAATGGGCTCGAGCATTCAGAACCTCTACAGGCGTCGGAAGCCATGGCGAAGGCGGCGTAAGCATTTTGTTGTTTTTACCCCGGACTGCTTTACAAGTATTATCTCCTCTGAATATGCGGAGGTCGACCATATTAGGATTACGATCGATAACACCATTCCAGGTCGGGTGATCAGCATGGGCTATAGTTACTCGTGCGGCCACGACATTTTCCTGAAATGGGACAACAAACTCAAGTGATGTAAGGAGGTCGCTTTCAGGAGTCGACAGCCGTTGGTTAACAATAAGGAAATCGACTTCGCCAGGGTACTCAGGATGTTTGCCAGAAAACGTCCACATATCGTGGGCTGGATCTCCAAGAAGACGGTGAAACGATTGTTCGTATGTGTCACCTTCACTGCAGGTGTCTTTAATTCTTTGTAATTCGTCACGAATATCGTAAAAGAGGTCCTTGCGTTCGGCGCGCTCGATTTTATGCAAAGGCGCGAGCGTCAACACTTCGGTGTCAGCCACAGTACGAATTTCTGCGTCAGTTATAGGGGGTGTTTCCATGGACATTGAAATTGACTATACAGTATCGTCGGCCTCTAAACAAAAGCGGCTTTAGATCGTAAATTTGTCGATTTCAGCGTTGCCAAAGCGCTCGATTTTATGAAAATCTTTGTGTGATAGCTTTTGGTCAACCAGACGGAACATTCGGCCAGTGGCACCATGGCTAACAACCAGCATGGTGTCTTCTGGTCGAGCATCTAACCAAGCGAAAGCCTGGGCTACACGATCAAATAATTCTTCGGCTGGCTCGAGCTGTGATTGATCAAGTGTGCCGTCTTTGATCGCGTTTAAATATTCCTCGTACGATTTACCTGAATACTCACCGAATCCACGCTCGATAACCAGCCGGCTCTCTACCAGTTTTGATTTGTCCAGGCCCAGTTCTTTGGCGATGATACTTGCCGTTTGTCGGGTACGCTCCATGGGCGAAACCATAACAAGCTGGATACCTGTATCTTTTAGAAACACCCCAGCTTTTTGGGCCTGAGCCTTCCCCGCCTCAGTCAATGGTGTCTCTAGTTCATGACCAGCCATAATGCCACCGGCATTAGCTTGACTTTCGGCGTGGCGCACAAAATATATAGTCTTCACCGTCTTAGTATACAGAAACTACATCGCTACTGCATATACAAGGTGGCGCTGAGCATAATCGCCAGTCGCAGCATTATACTCACCTGAACAGGTGATAAGATTAAGGCCCAATTTTGAGGTGTCGGCCGAGACAAGTGCCGAAGCCATATCTACTTGTCCATTTTCAAAAGACTGTGTCTTTACAACGCTAAAATTGAAAATCTGACCGTCACCGCGTTCTATCTGAATCTGGTCACCTGGCATTAGCCTCTCAAGATTATCAAAAATACCTGGCTTAGTAGGGCCATAGGCATGACCATCGACTAACATTGCCCCGCCAGCGTCGCCTGGTAAGGCACTATTTTCATACCAACCAGCATCGTTAACATTTGCCGGAGCAGCTAGTTGGCCCTTGGCATCTACTCCGACTTTCATGACTCGTCCCTTAACTCCAAGTTTGTTAATCGAGATATACCTTGGCAGATGAGGGGCTACGACGTAATCTCCAAGGGCTGGGACGTTCTCTTCTGGACCGCTAGATCCGTCCGTAGATGCTCCCTGAACTTGGGCACCCACTTCTTTATTTGTCTTCAGCCCTATAAACGCCACACCCATACCCACTAGGAACACCAAACAAGCCATAGAGACCAATACGTGATTGGTTTTAATTTTCATACGAGATCGTCGCTGGGTTGGTTCGTCTGCCAGTTGTTTTTTGAACACTGCGGTGTGCGTATCTGATCTTTTAACAGGGATGGGGACAGTAGCAACTTTGACTATTGGCTGTTTGTCAGGCTCTTCTTGAGCCTGCGGCACAGGAAGGTTTTCGTATACGTCAGCTATGGGATGCGGCTCAACAGGTACGTGATGTTTAACGATCTGGATACTTCGTTTATAGCGACCGCGATCGGGCGCTTGCTTGATATTTTGTTCAACCGCAACTGCCTGCTCTTGGACTGGCTGGACGGGATACACTCGCCTCTTGTGGGCAATCTGTGCCCGCCTCGAAGTTCGTGGCGTCAAATACATTGGATCGAAGTAGGCTTTTGAATAGGACATTTTTGTTTGTTTTCAGAGATTTTGTTTGAGTTTCTATGATCGACTTTTGGCTCCAACCAGGTTATATTTCCTTGCAATCAGTGCTATTGCTATCGCACTAGCGGTTGTAACTACAGCAACGGCGATCGGGTTGTTCTTAATCAACCCGAATCCAGTGTCCGGACTGCCTACAATTTCTAGAACATACAACTCTACATCATTTCCGTCACCACCTGTATAGGTAATGTCGTACACCACTCCGTCATACTCAAATGCCGCACCTTCTGGCAGATCGTTAAACGTGCCGATTACAGCGTCGACGCCATCATTCTGGATTATTACGAATGAAGTATCCGCTGCAGGCACAAAACCGTTCACTAAAGTCAGTCTCAACTCACTGCCTGTTAAATTAACCGTGCCGTTTACTCGCAGTTGGTCATAGCCGCTGCAGGCGTCGGCGCCGCCAATTTCAATATCAATTGTTCCAGCCGATACCAGATTGCCCACCGTCAAACAGCCGGGGCTCAAGCCTGGGGCCACCGTACCACCGCTTAGGACTGTCGTATCCCCCACAACAGTACCGGTGCCCTTAAGTGTTCCGTTGTTGAATACCGTCGCCGTACCGACCGTGCCGGTAACGATGAGGGTGGCGTTATATTTTGCGAATATGTTACTAGCCGAACTACTTGTCGCGTAGGTGAGCTCATAAGGGGCTGAACGATAAGTACCATTAGATAGAGCTGACCCATTACTCGATGAGTTTAGTACAAGGCTGCCATTAGTGTTGTCCCGTAAACTCATCATATAATTACCGATTATTGGTCCGGTAAATGCCACCTTTTCGTCAGTAAGAATAATAATATCCTCTCCCAGCGTCAACGTGCCAGTGAATGTAGCTGTGTAATCGGGACAGTACTCTGTACTGCCACATGCCGAAAAGTAAATGGCTAAAGCGTTCGGATCTGTCTCGGTCATGGTTATCGGTTCGGCTACTGTAGCACTTGTGCCGACAACCGAAAATATCAAACGGGCTGTTGAGCCATTAAGGATGGTGGCGCTGGCCACAGTTCCCAGAGCCGACGCGTGGTAAGCAAAAAGTATTCCAGCTTGAATGGTGAGCGTGCTCGTAAATGTGTTAACGCCAAGAAGTTGCAGTGTGGAAGCGCCCTGTTTAGCAATCGTTCCTGAACCGCTAATGACACCTGAGATTATTAATTCGTCGTCGGTAACAATAGTTATACTACTTGATGCAGACAGGGGTGTAGCTATAGTTGGTAGTGCTGCCGTGCCACTATAGGATGAGGTAATATTGCCTGCAATATCGATTTGGTTACCAGAGATCGAGTAGCCTATTGACGAAGAAGAGGTACCGTTAAAAGTAATCGAGTTAAATGACGTGCCGGCGGTGAAATCGTTAACCACTGTCTTGTCAGAGACACTCATTGGAAATACTAGGTCATCGGCAGCAACGGGCGCCACGTCACCACTCCAGTTAGCGGCAGTGGTCATGTTGTTGTCGGCGTCACCGCCGTCCCAGGTTCGTGTTGCAGCGGCTGCGCCGGGTGCGTTAATAATTGCTACCACTACAAATAGTAGTATGGCCCCAATAATCGTTGCGCCGAAAGCAACCAGCTTGTTTGTTTTCATTTTTGTCTCTCTATGTTGTGTAAAGTGCTATAAACCTAATTGTATACTAAAGGTCAAGCCTGTCAACGAGCTTATGCTCGGCTTATCCACAGGTCTTACTTAGCGAATTCAACGGCTCGCGTTTCGCGGATTACGTTGACTTTAATCGTTCCTGGATACTGCATAGTTGATTCAACTTTGTTTGCAATATCACGAGCCAATTTAATTGCCGTCAGGTCATCAACATCTTTGGGTCGCACAAAGACGCGAACTTCACGCCCAGCACTAATGGCATAGGCCTTCTCGATGCCATTAAATCCAGTGGCAATGTTCTCCAGATCTTTCATGCGCTCGATGAAGTTCTCGGCACTAATATTCCGAGCCCCCGGCCGTGAGGCACTAATGGCATCCACCACCCGCACAATCAAAGCCTCTACTGTTGTGGCCTCGACATCATCGTGATGAGCCTCGGCGGCGTGGGCGACTGGTTCCGGCACCCCATATTTACGAGCCATCTCGCCGGAAATATGGTGGTGTTTGCCTTCAACCTTGTGGGTTAGGGCCTTACCCATATCATGGATCAAGGCCGCATACTTGGCAGTCTTAACGTCGGCCCCTAATTCCTCGGCAATTGTGCCGGCAATATGGGCCATCTCAGTACTGTGCTTCAGAACGTTCTGTCCGTATGAAGTCCTGTACCGCAATTCGCCAAGAAGTTGCAGTACTTCTTTTGGAATCCCCACGATGCCAACTTCACGGGCGGCATCCTCGCCGGCCCGAATAACTTCTTTTTGAACTTGGGTCTGGGCCTTAGCAACGACTTCTTCAATTCGTCCCGGATGCACTCGGCCGTCTTTGAGTAACATCTCGACTGACAACCGAGCCACCTCGCGTCGAACTGGGTCAAATGATGACAGCACAATGTAACCAGGCGTATCGTCGACTAGAATATCGACACCAGTAGCCCGTTGCAAAGCCTGGATGTTGCGACCTTCTTTACCAATGATACGTCCCTTCATTTCTTCATCTTTCAACTGTACTGACGAAACAGTTCGTTCGGCTGTCACTTCTGACGCCATGCGCTCCATGGCCTGGGTAATAATCAATGCGGCTTTTTCTTCAGCATTTTCTTTGGTCTCGTTCTGAATCTTGGAAATAAGTCCAATCAAATCACCACGAATATCGCGCTCGGTCATTTGCATCAATTTCTCGGCAGCGTCTTCTTTGGTTAACTTGGCAACCTTCTCTAATTTCTCTTGTTGTTTCTTGCGAATATCACGAATCTCGTTCTTAAGACCATCCAACTCATCCTCTGACTTGCGCAACTTCTCAGATCGCTTATCGAGTTCATCGAGTTTTGCATCCAGCGATTCTTGCCGGTCGATAAGGCGCTTTTCGATATCTTTCACTTCACGACGGCGCGTCTGGTCATCCTTGCGTGCCTGATCGGCCAATTCGTTGGCTTCTTCCTGGGCTTTGGCGACTAATTTCTTAGCCTCTTTCTTGGCTTCTTCAATTTCTTTTTTGGATTTTTCGGCTGACGCTCCTTGTTTTTGTTTGGTAATAGCCGTGCTGGCACCAAAGCCAGCCACAACACCGACAACCGCCAGCGTAATGGTAATTGGGTCCATAGAATCCCCTTTCCTGTCTGTTCTAGTGCCCCCTGAGCGATCACTTTCACTTCATTAGTTCAACGGGTAAAAACAGAAAATAACGTTAATCAATTTGTTCACTGTGGTTTATACTCTCCCAAAAAGTCCGATGTATATTCCTGCCTTTATAATAGCCCACAACCGGCACACGCGGCAACTGCGAATTACTTTTTTGGCGTTGTGATATGCGGATCGCGACCATAAAAGGGAACTACTAACTTTGTCGTTTTGCCCTTTTTGACTGACCGTATACCGGCCGCAATCCAGTCCTCGCCGTTCGCGCCAGCAATCGGCACCTCCAAAGTCGCGGCCATTGTATTCGCCACTGTCGCTCCAATCCGCAGCCCCGTAAAGCTACCCGGCCCAATATAAAAAACTACACCCTTGATGTCTTGCCAATCTTTATTTTGCGATTCCAACAGTTTACGAATCTTAACGTGAATTGTCGAAGACAACTGTCGATGAGCTTCCCAGGTTTCGTAGGCCAATTCGTCATCGCCGTCGAACAAACCAATCTCGGCCTCCGGCCTATCAGTGCGAATCGTCAGAATGATCATAGCTTCTCTACTAGGTAAGCTAACTTTTCAGGATACTCCACAGTAACCGTGCGCTCGCCGTCACTACTACTGGCAATCTTGATCGCCAAGCGATCTTCCGGCAGAACATGAGCCACCACGTCCGACCACTCTACAATCACCACCTGGTCAGGCTCGCCCAAAACATCTTCCAATTCATGTTCGATAAGGCCGGCCTCGTGCAAGCGGTAAAAATCAAAGTGGTGAATTGTCAGTTTTTTGGCAGTATAGATGTTGGAAATAGTAAAGGTGGGGCTTGAAACGTGGTCGTCACTGCCGGCGCCAAGTGCGAACCCTCTGGTAAACGTCGTTTTGCCGCCGCCAAGATCACTTGCCAATTCAATAACCTCGCCACCTTTCAAGACCTTACCGATCTGCCAACCCAACTTTTCTGTCTCTTCTGGTGACTTTGTAACAATTATCTTCTTCATATGCTAGGTATTTTACAGCAAAATGCGTCCACTAGCGGTATACTAGAAAAGACTTATGCTTTTAATGGGACAACAATTGCTTCAAAAGCCAATCATGAGCCTCCGCACCGGTGGACCAATTGGAACCGTTTTGGAATTAATCGTAAACCCCAACAACCTGAAGATTGAAGGCTGGTTGGTTGACGATAGTGCCCGAAAACAGCGCCGGATTCTCTTGTCACAAGATGTCCGTGACATCATCGACCAAGGTTTTGTGGTCGATGACCACGACTCATTGTCTGATCCCGGCGAACTAGTACGTCTAAAGTCCGTGCTTGATATCCACTTCGAACTTATCGGCAAATCGGTGGCAACCGAGAACAAAAAACGCCTCGGCAAAGTCAATGATTACGCCTTTGAAAAAGATGCCTTCTTCATCCAAAAACTGTATGTCGGCCAATCGCTCGTCAAAAGTTTTGGCGGCGGCAGCGCCATAGTTGACCGCACCCAGATTGTCGAAATAAACAACAAGAAAATCATCGTGCGCGAGGCCACCGTACCCGGCAAAGTTACCACAGTTAGTCAAGCTGCACAACCGGCTATGAATCCGGCTCAGTCATAGCAGCCTTCACGTCATCATAACGATAGCCCTGTCGCATCAAGTAGGCAATCAGCTTTTGATGGTCTTGGTAGCGCGATTGCGTTCGTTTTTTGGCAATCAGATCCTTGAGTGTGTCTTGCTCGTCAGTCTCATCTTCACCCAGCACCTGCGAGATTACGTCGTCAGAAATTCGTTTTTGCTTTAATTCCTGCCACAGTTTACGTTGACTGATGTTTTTCAACAAATGCCTTGTTTCTACCCAAGAAGTCGCGAACTTGTAATCATCCACATAGCCGGCTTTAGTTAACCTGTTAAGTATTATATCGATGGTTGGGGGGTCGTAGTCTTTACGTTTTAGATAATCACGCAACTCCCACTCTGACCTGGCCCGTCGCGACAATAAATTAAGGCTGCGCATATAGGCCTTGTCCAAAACGGCCGTTTGTTGCAGTTCTTCAAGTTCGACTTCCGAATACTGGCGACCAATCCGAATGCCACTCTTCATTAGTTCGTTTTCGGACAACGAAAAAGCGTACTTTTCGTCAACAAAAATCGAATATCGCTGCTGTCTTTTAAGTTGCTGTTTGATGTCGGTGATTTTCATCCGAAACTAATAATATTTATTAATCACATCTGTCAGGCCGTCAGTACATTGCTCTGGATGTTCCTTAAGCAAGTCTCGTATCTCTTCGGGCGTAAACCAACGAACCTCTGTCACCTCTTCTTCTTGCAGATTAGTAGGCAATGTCGTCGTTTCATACTTGTACACGCGATTAAATCGTCGGAGTTTGTAGCCTTGCTGCATGGCTTCCGTAAAATAAGTTCCGACTTCTTCCAGGTAGTTAGTGTCTATACCAATCTCTTCGCGGAGTTCGCGCCGCGCCCCTTGCAACCAATCTTCACCGGCGTCCACATGGCCAGCGGCTGAATTATCCCAGCAGTTTGGCCATAGTAACTTTGGGGATCGTTTCTGCAACAATATCTGTTTGGTCTCTGGGTTCTCTACCATAATGCGAGCAACCCGGTGAATAAGGCTCTTCTCACGGGCCTCTTGAATAGTAGCATCACCAATTGGTTTATCGTTCTCGTCAACAATTATGATACGGTTAGTCAGGCTCATTAACCCTCTTTCTCGGCTGTCCGGACTTTCTTGGCAATTTCGTCCAGGACTTTAGGGTTTTCTTCCAGGTACTTCTTAGCCGCTTCGCGGCCTTGAGCGATTTTCTCGTCCTTATAGGCAAACCACGCGCCGGATTTCTCGACTATTTCTTTCTCGACTGCCAGGTCTAGAATGTCACCTGACTTACTAATGCCTTGGTTATACATGATATCGAATTCGGCAATACGGAAGGGTGGGGCAATCTTGTTCTTAACCACTTTAACTTTTGTTCGGTTACCAATGATTTCTTCGCCTTGTTTGATCTGACCAATCCGGCGGATATCCATGCGCACACTGGCATAGAACTTCAGGGCATTTCCACCAGTGGTCGTCTCTGGGTTGCCAAACATCACCCCAATCTTCATGCGAATTTGGTTAATGAAAATAATCGTGGTGTTAGACCGGTTAATCACGCCAGTCAGTTTTCGCAACGCCTGGCTCATCAATCGAGCCTGAAGTCCCATATGACTGTCACCCATGTCGCCTTCAATTTCGGCGCGTGGCACCAGGGCAGCCACCGAGTCGACAACAATGATGTCAACAGCGTTAGATCGCACCAATGTCTCGGTAATTTCCAGGGCTTGTTCGCCGTTATCTGGCTGTGAGACCAGTAGATTCTCAACTTTCACACCCAATTTCTGGGCATATGTCGGGTCAAGGGCGTGCTCGGCGTCAACGAAGGCCGCTGTGCCGCCCTCTTTTTGCACTTCGGCAATAGCGTGCAGGGCCAAGGTTGTTTTACCAGATGATTCTGGTCCATAAATTTCGATAATTCGGCCCTTTGGCAAACCACCACCCAGGGCGATATCCAAAGAAATACTACCGGTTGGTATGCATTCAACGTTAGTGTTGGTACCCTCACCCAATTTCATAATCGAGCCCTTACCAAATTGCTTTTCAATCTGGTCCAGTGCCAGCCCCAGGGCCTTGTTCTTGCCGGTCAATTCGGCTTTATCTTCGGTATCTTCCACCACTTTTTTGCCCTTGGCAGCCGTCTTTTCAGTCGTCTTTGCGATAGTTTTTGACATAAGTTTGTCATTCCCTCCATTTGGTATATTTAAGTGTACTTCCAGTATAGCAAACGACTTATTAAATCTTTCTTAACTCAAGCCATTTTGCAGAAGTTTGGCTAATTCATGGTACCCCAAGACTACGACCGCTTTTTAGGCAGTCTGGCGGCACCATGAATTAGCCCAGCCTCACCGAACCCACGAAGATAGCTCTGATTTCTGGCTATTGCTAGCGTAATGGTTAGGGGCCCACGTACCTATGGGTATATTGTTGCCTAAAAAGAAGCTAGCAGTAATATGCCCATAGGTACTTGGGCTAAACTAAACTAGTTATGTTTAGAAACTCTATATATAATAGTGGGTAATATGCGCATAACCGACACTGTGGTCGAAAAAATACTTATCGACACCCGAAAAACCACCCCCGACCAGCTTTTAAAACTGCGGACCAGCGCTAGCGCCGAGAAAATCACCCTGCAAGCAGCGGCCATCAAGGCTA
>Ga0163147_10007828_pt1 | contig 12014 bp, 8 predicted proteins | sample OliLakLV19MP6G1_FD_148597 | JGI IMG/M metagenome (GOLD analysis project Ga0163147, IMG submission 148597) | Freshwater microbial mat bacterial communities from Lake Vanda, McMurdo Dry Valleys, Antarctica- Oligotrophic Lake LV.19.MP6.G1 | ecosystem: Environmental > Aquatic > Freshwater > Lake >...
TGCGCAGTCCGCTGCGCCGCCTCCACCTTTGACCGCGGCCATCAAGTCACAGATCGCCGCGCTGCGTGCTGAGCGTGATGCCAAGCTGGCTCAGATCTACACAAGCCTGAGCCCGTGGAACACGGTTCGTGTGGCACGCGTGCCCAAGCGCCCGCAAACGCGCGATTACATCGAGATGATCTGCAAGGACTTTTGCGAGCTGCACGGTGATCGCCGGTTCGGCGATGATCCGGCGATGGTCGTGGGCTTTGCACGGATAGGTTCAATCAAGGTGCTGATCGTCGGCCACCACAAGGGGCGCACCACGCAGGAGAAGATCGCCTGCCACTTCGGGTGCGCGCACCCCGAGGGCTATCGCAAAGCCCTTGCCAAGATGAAAATCGCTGAAAAATTTGGCCTCCCAATTGTGACCTTTGTTGATACGCCCGGTGCCTACCCCGGCCTTGGGGCCGAGGCGCGCGGTCAGGCCGAGGCCATCGCCGTGAATATGCGCGATATGTCGCGGCTCAAGACCCCGATCGTCTCGATCGTGATCGGTGAGGGTGGCTCGGGCGGCGCGCTGGGCATCGCCGTCGCCGATCGCGTGGCCATGCTTGAGCACGCTTGGTACAGCGTCATCAGTCCCGAAGGGTGTGCGGCCATTCTGTGGAAGACTGCCAATGAGCAGACCAACTCGGCCGCGGCCGATTCGTTGAAACTCACCTCGCGCGACAACCTGAGGCTCGGGATCGTTGACGATGTGATCGCCGAACCCCTCGGCGGCGCACACCGCGACCCGAAAAAGACGGCCACTGCTCTGGAACGCTGGATCATCGACCAAGTACACGTGCTCAAGGGACACAACCCATCATCTCTCCCACAGCGGAGATACGAACGGTTCCGCAGGCTTGGGGCATACTCCGAATCCTTGAGGGCCTAATGCTCGTCGAACCACCCAAACAGGGCATATTTGCCGGATAAAATTTTCAGCACCGACAGCGATGATTCACAATCGCGCCTACGTTGACCGTCGGGTTTGTTTTCTGTATGCTTGTCCGCCTTCCGATTGGTCAATCGTTCGCATTCCATAAGTATTCATGCCCGCATTGAGGGCGTAAGGGGCTGATCCAACCGTGGCCAAGACCTCGAAGACCAGCGCTGCCTCCAAGAAGCCGACACCCAAGACCAAGCCCGCCGCGGCCAAAGCGGCCTCGGCAAAGTCAGCATCGGCGAGGCTGGCTGCCAAATCGTCATCAAAGCCCAAGGTGAAGCCACTGAACAAGCCCGCTCCGAAGGCCGCAGGCAAGCCCGCGCCCAAGAAGGCAACGGCCCCGGCCGCGCCTGTCAAGAAGCCTGAAGCGAAGAAGCCTGAAGTTAAGAAGCCCGAGGTCAAGAAGGCCGAGGTCAAGAAGGCCGAGCTCGCTCCGCCCAAGCCTTCAAGCAAGCCCGAGCCCGCGCCGAAGCCCGGCGCGAAGCCTGTGGTTGTTCCGGCCAAAGTTGCAGCACCGGTGGTCGTGCCCGCGGCGGTGACGGCCGATGGCAAGAAGGTGCCGCCGAAGGGCATCACTATTGTCACACCCAAGCCGATGAAGCGACCGAAGCCCAAGAAGCTGGAGATGCCCGCGTTTGAATCATTGCTCAAGCCCGGCGGGCCGAAGTGGAAGCCGTTGATCGCCTCTGGCCCTAAGGCCCCGCCGACCGGAATGGCGGGGCACGCGCCCGATCCGGCCAACGCGCAGATCACGTTGAAGGTTCGGCTCTCGAAGAAAGAGCTGGATAAGTATCGCGAGATCCTCATCCACAAGCGCGCTGAACTTGCGGGCGATATCACGAATATCGAGGATGAGGCCCTGCGGCAGTCGTCGGGTTCACTCTCAAACATTCCGCAGCACATGGCCGACCAGGGGTCGGATACGTTCGAGCAATCGATCTCGCTCGACCTTGCCCAGGTTGATCGTAACCTGATCCGCGAGATCGACGAGGCCTTGCAGCGGATCGAGGAAGGAACCTACGGAGTCTGTCTGCGCACTGGCCAACGGATTTCCGTTGAGCGGCTGGCCGAACTTCCGTGGGCGAAATATTCGATCGAGGCCCAGCGCGAGATGGAGCGGCGCCCGCACCATCGTGGCGATTGAACGTGGCGTGGCGATTGAACGTGGCGCGGCGATTGAACGTGGCGCGGCGATTGAACGTGGCGCGGCGATTGAACGTGACGACGCCTCGCGCCCGCCGCACGACTCTGCTTCACGATGGGCCACACGGTAAAGATATCACCTTGTCATCCGACGCACCCTCGACAGTTTCCCTTCGCTCGCCCGTCACACACCATGTTTCTGGTTGGCGTTCACGCGCGGCGTGGAAGTTGCTGCTCATCGTCACCGTGCTTGCGCTCGTGGCCGATCTGGCGAGCAAACATCTGGCCTTTCACTACGTGCTTGACCAGCCGTTCAAGCTCTTGCGTGCAGAGGTGATGCAACGTGCAGCACAGGATCCGCGCCTGATCAACACGCTCATCCCGAGCCATGAACCGGTGGTGGTGATCCCCGAAGTCTTAAACTTCACGCTCGTCTTGAACCCCGGCGCGGTCTTCGGCATTGGCCCCGGGCAACGCTGGTTCTTCGTCGCGTTCACGGTCGTAGCGCTGGGGTTCGGGCTGATGATGTTTGCCAAGTGGACCACATCCAGGGACCGTGCCGCGCACGCGGCGATCGGCCTGTTGATCGGTGGAGGGCTTGGCAATCTGTACGATCGACTCACCTATGCGTGCGTGCGCGATTTCATTCACCCGCTGCCGGGCTGGACCTGGCCGGGCGGGTTTACGATACGTGGAACCACGGTTATCTGGCCGTACGTCTCAAACGTGGCCGATGCGCTGCTGCTCGTGGGGATTGCGATTTTGCTGGTTTACCTGTGGCGGAAGGACCGCGTGGTCGCTTCCAGCCCACCCGCCCGTCCCAATCCCGCTCGGGAGGCTCTACCCGCACGCCCCGAGTAAAGCGTGCGGACTGGGTTACGCGCGTGCGGGCCTGCATCATCCCTGACCGATCACTTGATCGTCGGCACCCAGGCTGCGAGGATGTCTCGTGCCGCGGCGAGGTCGTCGCGGTGAACCATCTCCGTAACGGTGTGGATGTAGCGTGTGCCAACCACAATGCCGACAGCGCGCGCACCCGAACGTGCCTGCTGCGCGGCCGCGCCATCCTGACCACCGCGGGCGAGAATCGTGCGCTGGCAGGCGATCTTATTTTTCTGTGCGATCTTCTCGATATCGTTGATAAGTCGATGATCGGAAATAAAGCTTGAATCCATGATGTGCAACCCAAAGCCCTTGCCCTGCACGGTGACCTGCTCGTCGGTTGGCACACCGGGCATGTCGCAACTGAGGGTGACATCAAGCCCGATGCCGATATCAGGCTCGACACCGAAGCTGGCGGTGTGGGCACCGCGCAGGCCGACTTCTTCCTGAACCGTGAACGCGACGTAGATGTCGCAGTCGTGCTTGATACCCGACTCTTCAATGGCGCGAACGCTCTCGATACCCAGCCAGCAGGCGACACGGTTATCCAGGGCCTTGCTGACGATCTTATCACCGATCTCGATCAGCGGCTCATCCATCACGATGTAGTCGCCGATCTTGATGCTCTTCTTTACCTTTTCAGCACTCATGCCGGTATCGACCAGAAACTCCTTGACCTCGGGGATCTTCTTCTTGTCCTCTTCGCTCGCGATGTGGATAGGGCGACCACCGGGGTTCATGACGGCCTTGAAGTCGCCATCATCGGTGCAGATGAGCACGCGGCGGCTGAAGAGGTTGCGGGTGTCGAAGCCGCCGGCGGCGTTGCAGCGCACGAAGCCCTGATCGTCAATACCTTTGACATAGAAGCCGATCTCATCCATGTGGCTCAGCATCATTACGCGCGTTGGTCGCTCATTGCCCTTGGCCTTCTTACCGCGAGATTCACGCTTGCAGATCAGGTTGCCCATCGCATCCGTGCTCATCTCATCAAAGAGCCCCTTGACTTCCGTCTTGATGAGTTCGCGGACGCGTTCTTCGCGTCCCGGAACACCGGGGGTTTCGCACAGACGCTTGAGCAATCCGACATTCAGCTTCGCCAAGGTGAGCTCCTTCAATAGTCCAGCCAGAGTAGCAAGCCCGTGGGCGGGTGAGCAAGCGAACTTCAACCGTGGTCGCCCTACAATAGCTGGAATTTCAGCCCGGAGGCGACAGTTGGCTCACCCTTCCCCTCTCAACCAGACGCACCAACTCGGCCAAGCCGTCTTTGGCGACTATGGACCCGCAGAGACTTCCATCAAACTTGTCGAGGCTTTCGACCCGATCGAGATCGAGTACGCGGCCATCCGTCGGCACGCGGCGGTCATCGACCTGCCGCAACGGGCCACACTCACCATCACGGGCGATGATCGCGTCTCGTTTCTGAACCGGATGATCACGCAGGATTTGAAGCCACTTTCGACCCACCGCGCGTGCTCATCGTTCTGGCTGAATCGCAAGGGGCGTATCGATGCCGACATTCGGGTGATAGTTGGTACGACATCGGTGCTGATTGATCTGGATGTTTTCGCGGCGCAGCGCACCATTGAAGGGCTCGGCGCGTACATCATCACCGAAGACTGCCAGATCACCGATTCGACCGCGCACCTCCATCGACTCGCACTGCACGGACCAGCGGCCGCGGCCATTCTTGCGAAGATCAGCGTGCATGTTGCCGGGGTATCGGTGGATGCGATTCTGCCGGGAGAAGTGGCCGTGGTGATGATCGCCGGGGCCGAGGTGACCGTGGATCGACGCGACAGCGCGGGAGAGATCGGGCTTGAACTCTTGCTTGAGGCTTCGGCGGCGGAGCGTGTGTACAACGCGATCTCAACACCGTGGCCTGACAAGGCTGGTGCGGTCACACCGACAACCGAGTTGGCGCGTCGGATCGGCTGGCATGCTTATAACATCGCACGCATCGAAGCGGGCTCAGCGCTTTATCTTCTCGACTTCGGGCCTGATTCGCTGCCGCATGAGACGGGCGACGCAACGCTCAACGATCGTGTCTCGTTCAAGAAGGGTTGCTACCTCGGTCAGGAGATCGTGGCGCGGATACAATCACTCGGCCACCCCAAGCAAAAGCTCGTAGGCTTGCGAGTTGCGGCTACTGAGCCAAACGCGCACGGTGATGTACCTCAGGCCGTGACCGGAACGCCCATCGTTGAGCTTGATGCGCCCGGCGCGCCGGTGGTCGGAGCCGTGACAAGTTCGGCATTCAGCCCGATGAATGGCGGCGGATCGGTCTGCCTGGGAATGGTCAAGCACTCTCACGCGGCGGCTGAAAGGCACTTGTTTCTGCAGACCGATGGGGCCAGACTCGGCGCGGTGGTTCAGCCGGGGCTTTCGTTTCTCAAGCGTGTGCTGTAGTTTATGAGGTTCAGCGATTTGTCGGTGCGCGACACTCAATCCTGCGCGGCGCGCTGGCGGAAGTAGCGCAGCATGACATCCTCGCCGAGTTGCTTGACGCGAGCGACTTTGAAGACCCGCGCATCGGCGAGGCGTTGAAGCTCGCGCCCGCGCGCAACGGGAATGGACTCGTTGTCTCCGAGCAACTTTGGGGCGATGAAGACGAGGGCTTCATCGACAAGATCGGCCGTGAAGAGCCGCCCAAGCAGACCCGCGCCCGCCTCGATCATCACGTTGGTTGCATCGTGCTGTTGAACAAGATGCTTCAGCAGATCAGCTACGGGAATCGCACCGTCGGACGCGGCGGCAACAACATCAACCCCCGCGCTGGCGAGCGCGCGGGCCGCTGCACCACGACGGACAATCGCGGCCTGCGTGGTGGCGATCATCAGCGGAACCAGATTGGCCGACTGCACAAGGCGTGAGTCGATCGGGATTTCAAGCTGCGGATCGATGACGACGCGCCGAGCGATGCGCCGCGGCGGGTGGCCGAGCCGGGGGGTGAGCATCGGATCATCGGCGAGAACCGTGCCGATGGCCGTGACGATCGCATCAACGCGCCCGCGCAGCTGGTGTACGCGGAGCCGGCTGGAAGGGCCGGAGATCCACTTGCTTTCTCCCGAGCGGGTGGCGATCCAGCCATCGATCGTTTGCGCCCATTTGGCGATGACCCACGGAAGACCTGTGGTGATGCGTTTCACGAACGGATCGGTGATGCGGATGGCCAGCGGACTTTCATCGCTGTGTACGCATTCAATCCCCGCGAGGCGCAACCTTTCTTCACCCCCCACCGCGATGGGGTTGGGATCTCGCCGCGCGAACACAACCTTGCCGACACCCGCTTGAACCAATGCTTCAGCGCAGGGCGGCTGCTTGCCCTGATGGTTGCACGGCTCGAGCGTGCAATAGATGGTTGCGCCGCGCGGATCGTGGCCGCGTGCGCGGCAGTTCGCAAGAGCCTCTGCCTCGGCATGGCGAGCACCGAACATCTGGTGGTGACCAATGCCGATGATGCGAGACTCGGCGGCACCCTCACCCCGACGAACGATCACCGCGCCAACCATCGGGTTGGGCTCGACATCGCCCGCGGCACGGAGCGCGAGTCTTGCGGCCAGATCGAGCATTTCGCGGGTCTCGGTCATGGTTATGCTCTCCGAATAAGGGCGCGACGCTCCTGGGGAGTCGTGCAACCCTCGACATCGCGCAGCCATCGGCGTGCGTCAAGCGCGTAGCCCGCTGTGGGTTTGAGATCGGGCATGCGCCCGCACCAGTAGCGGTTGAAGCGTGCCATCATCAGTTCGCGTGTGAGCTTGGCGAGCATGGAGGCGAGCGCGACCGGAAGGTGATCCGACTCGGCTTCGACCTTAAAGGTGACGATCATGGCGCGAGGTTCGGTGGCGCGTGCGTGCGAACGGAGTTCGTACTTGCTCTGCAACGGTGTTTCGGCCACGATCGTGATTCGCGCATCAGGGAGGGCGCGCTGGAGCAACCCTGCATATTGCGTGCGGCCGCCCTGACGGTCGCAGACGACCCGAAGCCCTCCCTGCCCATTGTGTGCATCCGGACCGAAACGATCCCAGATGTCGCCGAGGTATCTCACGATGACCGACTCGGTGACGGCCGCTTTGGTTCCGGTGGCTTCGACGAGTTGGTTGAAGTCGCCCTCGCAGACTGCATCGGCGCGGAGGGCGAGCACGGCCACGCCCGCATCGGCGAGCGCGAGCCGGAGTGTGTTGGCGGCGATGGCAACCTCGGCCTGCGTTGGTCCTCGTGGAAACGCGGCGGGTTCACCGAGGTACCAGCATTCGCCTGCCGATGAGGCGGTGATGGCCCGGAAGAAGTCGAGGTCCGTGCTGAGCGCATCGTCAAATGGATGAGCGTCTTGCGCGTAGAGGGCCGCGAGCACGCCGCGTTCGAGGTGATGAAGCGGGTGACGGCGCACCGAGCTGTTGGCGAGCTTGAGCTTCTTGGAATCATTGATGGCGATGCGATGGGCTTTGTCAGCCGCCTCGCGGCAGAGCGCACGCGAGAGCAACGCCCAAAGATCGGGCGCGGCATCGCCCTCGTTCCACGCATCGATCCTGAAGACTGAAAGCCCAACACACAGCGGACCCAGCAGTGGGCCGTAACCGGCTTCGTCTATGCCGCAGTAGATGAGGGACACACGAACATCGTACCGGATGATGAGCGGGCATGGGCGGAAGAAGGGGGGAGATCATGCGGTCAAAAAAAGAACCGGGCAGCCCGATGGACTGCCCGGAACTCAGTTGAATGCGGCCGAGAGGACTTGAACCTCCACGGGTGTGACCCCACTAGAACCTGAATCTAGCGCGTCTGCCAATTCCGCCACGGCCGCAGCATTGATTGAACAGTAGACTTTAGAACAATCTGAGGCAATTCTGACCAGGGTGATCAGCCCGGAAGTTCAGCCCGGAAGTTCAGCCCGGAAGTTCAGCCCGGAAGTTCAGCCGGGAAGTTCAGCCGGGATGATCAGCCGGGAACCTCAAGTGGTCAGTCGTGACTTGAGGTTGTTCCCCGCGTCAAGCCAGCTCTTGAACTCCTCGGCTTCATCGGCATCTTCCCAGAGCAGGCGAAGTTCGGACTTCTGATCGATCACGACTCGTTCAACAGCGCGGATGGCGAGGTTGAGGAGCTTGGTGTCGATTTTGGGTTCGGCAGTGCCGAGCCAGTCGCTGATCTCGAGCGGCAGTTCGGGGTGCGGCTTGCCGCGTGCGGCGGCAACAACCTCGGCCGCGGCGAGCGCGTACGACCCGACATCGCTGTCGAGCAGCCCGTCATCATCCGCTTCTTCAAAGACCGCTTGAAGAGTCTCGGAGAGGAACTTGGCATCCTCAAACTCGGCGAGGTCGTGGACCCAGTCGAGTGCGGAGTCGTTTTCAAATGTGCCGGGTCCCCAAGCGCCCATGATGATTATCCCGATTGAAAGGAATGGATGGTGAAAGCGGAGTGTTGGTTGATGAACGGCCAGAGTCCAGCGCGATGGGGTGGAACGGTGGTGGATGATGCGAAAAAAGAATCCGGAGGCACGCGCTGGGCGCGTGCCTCCGGGGGAACAGCTTGGGAAAAGTCTGGGAGAAAGGACCACGAGGAAGGTTCAAGGATTGGCCGAGATCAGTCCTCGGATTCTTTATCATCTTCATCAACAACAATCTTGACGGTGGGCGCGGTGGTGGCGCGGGCGGTGAGGACCTTGCGGCGAACTTCGTCGAAGAGTTCGCGATTGTCCTTGAGGAACTTCTTGGCGGTCTCGCGACCCTGACCGATGCGGATATCGCCGTAGCTGAACCATGCACCGGACTTATCGACAACTTTGGTATCGACCGCGAGATCGATGAGGTCTCCTGCGGCGGAGATGCCCTCATCAAACATGATGTCGAACTCGGCCTCGCGGAAGGGTGGGGCGACCTTGTTCTTGACCACGCGGGCACGAACACGATTGCCGATGGCGATGTCGGCCTCCTTGAGCGAGCTGGTGCGGCGGATATCAATGCGGACCGAGGCGTAGAACTTGAGCGCACGCCCACCGGGCGTGGTTTCGGGCGAGCCGTACATCACGCCGATTTTTTCGCGGATCTGGTTGATGAAGATGACCGTGCAACTGCTGCGGGCGATGATGCCGGTGAGCTTGCGCATGGCCTGGCTCATCAATCGAGCCTGAAGACCAACGACGGCCTCGCCCATGTCGCCCTCAATCTCGGCCTTGGGAATCAAGGCGGCGACGGAGTCGATGATGATCAGATCGACGGCGTTGGATCGGACGAGCAACTCGCAGATTTCAAGGGCCTGCTCACCGGAATCGGGCTGCGAGACGAGCAGATCGTCAATATTGACACCGATCTTGCGAGCCCATGAGGGGTCGAGTGCGTGCTCAGCATCGATAAACGCGGCGACACCGCCGTTGCGCTGCGCGTGCGAAGCAACGGTGAGGGCAAGGGTGGTTTTGCCTGAAGACTCAGGGCCGAAGATCTCGACGATTCGGCCGCGGGGAATGCCTTTGCCACCGAGCGCGAGATCGAGAGAGATGGAACCTGTGGAGATGCCGGGAATATTGAGATAGGCGTTCTCGTCAAGCTTCATGATCGAGCCCTTGCCGAAGGCTTTTTCAATCTGCGAGACGGCCTGGCCGAGGGCTTGGAGCTTCTCTTTGGTGGGCTTGACACCATCAGGCCCGACGATGTTGGCGGGGTACTTCGATGAAGGTGCGCCACCGGCCACGGGCTTGGCCGCGGGCGCGACAGAACCGGGCTTGACCATCGGTGCTTGCTGAACGGGTGTTGCGGATTTGGAGGCCGTGCCGGGCACGGGTGAAGCCGGGCGATTGGCCGCAGGCTTTGGGTCGGGCTTAGTTTCGATGGAGTGCGAAGAGCCGTTGATGGTGGAAGGAACGGGCGCGGCGGGACGAAGAGCCATGGAAACACCAACCTTTCAACTGCCGTGCGTGGCTGCGGATGGCCGCAGGCGCTCGGGGCCTTGCGCAAGGCGGGGCAGGGCTGCGGAGGGTGAAAACCCTTCGGCCAAGCTTATCCGAACCGGGGGCGGCGCTGGTCGCGAGCCCGGCTGGAAGATCATACCAGACCCCCAACAGGCGTCAATGTTTGGGTGTTGATTGTGGATAACTTCCCGAACATCGCGCATGTTGAGGGATCACAGACCCTTACGCGCACCGAGCCTGTGGAGATTCGTTGGCTGGGTGAAAAATATTTGAGGGCTTGTCGGTGCGTGCGAGGTTCGATGCGGAAGGTGGTGGTTGTGGTAAGAACCTCATGCGGATGATGTGTTCGGCTACTCTGCCGATTATTCGATCAGGTCACGAAGGGAACGCCACGCATGACGACTGTTGCTGCCACAGCCCCATCCACGCCGCCACTGCCGACAGATCTTCGAGCGATGACTCGTGAGATGTTGAATGGAGAGGCGAAGCTGCGTCTGGGTGGAGGACAAGCGGGGATTGATCGGCAACATGAGAAGGGTCGGCTGACAGCGCGCGAGCGGGTGGCGCGGTTGGTTGATGCGGCGGAGGGAGACCGGCCGGGAGAAGCGGCAGACCGGTTCACGGAACTGGGTTTGTGGAGCGCGTTTGGGATGTACGCGGAGTATGGTGGCGCGCCTGCTGCTGGAGTGGTGACGGGTGTGGGCAAGGTGCATGGGCGCGAGTGCATGATCATTGCGAATGATGCGACGGTGAAGGCCGGCGCGTTCTTTCCGATGACGTGCAAAAAGATCATCAGAGCGCAGATGATTGCGCAGATGGCGCGAATGCCGTTGATCTATCTGGTGGATTCGGCGGGAGTTTTTCTGCCGCTGCAGGAGGATGTGTTTCCGGATACGGATGATTTCGGGCGGATCTTCAGGAACAACGCGGTGCTGAGCGCCGAGGGCATTCCGCAGATCGCGGCGATCATGGGGTATTGCGTGGCGGGAGGCGGGTATTTGCCGGTGCTGTGCGATACGCTGCTGATGACGGAGGGGAGTGGGTTGTACCTTGCTGGACCTGCGCTGGTGAAGGCGGCGATCGGGCAGGTGGTGACGGATGAGGAGTTGGGCGGCGCGAAGATGCACGCGGGGGTGAGCGGGACGATTGATTTTCGGGAGAAGGATGATGAGTCGTGCCTGCGGCGATTGCGGGAGTTGATGTCGAAGACGGGGGAGGCAACAAGGCAGGAAGGCATCGAGGCATCAAGGCGGCGCGTGCCGCCGGCGTACCGGGATTTGAACTCGGTGTACGACGTGTTCAGCGACAAGCAGGGCGCACAGTACGAGGTTCGGGAGATCATCACGGCGGTGGTGGATTCGCGGGGGGAGCAGGTAGTCGGGCCGGGGGACGGACATGCAGAAACCAAGCTTGCATCGGATTGGGATGAGTACAAGGCCGAGTATGGCCCGAGCATTGTGTGCGGGTATGCGAGGATCGGTGGGCGGGCGTGTGGCATTGTTGCGAATCAGAAGAAACTGACGAAGACAGGCGCGGGCGCGGTGCAACTTCCTGGAGTGATCTATCACGATTCAGCGGACAAGGCGGCGCGGTTCATCATGGACTGCAACCAGCGGAAGATTCCGATTGTGTTTCTGCACGACACGACGGGCTTCATGGTTGGAAAGGAATCCGAGCAGCAGGGGATCATTCGCGCTGGCGCGAAGATGGTGAACGCGATGAGCAACAGCGTGGTGCCGAAGATTGTGGTGATTATGGGTGGCAGTTACGGCGCGGGAAACTATGCGATGTGCGGGCGGGCGTTTGATCCGTTTGTGAGTTATGCATGGCCGAACGCCAAGTGCGCGGTGATGGGTGCAAATCAGGCGACGGGTGTGCTCACGACCATCGAAGAGGCTTCGCGAAAGCGCAAGGGTGAATCGATTGACGAGGAGGCGCACAGAGCCATTTACAGCGCGATTCACGCAGGATACACCGAGCAGGCGGACATTCGCCACGCGGCGGCGCGGGGGTGGGTGGATCGGCTGATTGAGCCGCACAGGACGCGCGATGAGCTTATCGCCGCGCTGGAAATGACGCGGGGGTGGGATTATTCGCGGGGGTTCAGGACCGGGGTTTTGC
>Ga0163147_10007830_pt1 | contig 12012 bp, 10 predicted proteins | sample OliLakLV19MP6G1_FD_148597 | JGI IMG/M metagenome (GOLD analysis project Ga0163147, IMG submission 148597) | Freshwater microbial mat bacterial communities from Lake Vanda, McMurdo Dry Valleys, Antarctica- Oligotrophic Lake LV.19.MP6.G1 | ecosystem: Environmental > Aquatic > Freshwater > Lake >...
AAGTGATATCGCCAGTGCCGGGTGGGAGATCCAAAAAGAGGTAATCGAGATTATCCCAGCGGACGTCGGTCAGGAACTGATTGATAGCTTTGTGTAGCAACGGTCCGCGCCAGATGACTGGATCGTCTTCGTCTACAAAAAAGCCCATCGAGACGACCTGGATATTATTTCCTTTGGTGAGCGGGACAATCATATCATCGATAACTATAGGCTGGCCTTGGACTCCGAGCATTCGCGGAATGGAAAAACCGTAGACATCGGCATCGAGCAGACCGACTTTTTTGCCTAACCGCGCGAGGGCGCAGGCCAGGTTTACAGTCACAGTCGATTTGCCGACACCCCCTTTGCCGGACGAGACGGCGATAAATCTATCGGCGAAATTGATGACAGAAGCTGGCGCCCGACCCGTAGCGGGTTGGTTTCCGGTCGTCGGTTTGACTCCCATACCGAGTTTTGTCCGAAGCTCGGTCCGCTGTTGGTCGTTCATGACATCGAATTTGACGGCGACCCGCTCGACGCCGGGAATGAGCATGACGGCATTTGTGACATCGTTTGTGATTTTCTCTTTGAGGGGACAGCCTGGAACGGTAAGGGTGACGCCGACAGTGACATCGCCGCCTTCAATATCGACAAATTTGATCATTCCAAGTTCTGTGAGGGGCTTTTTGAGTTCCGGGTCATCGATTCCGGAGAGGATGTGCATGACGGTTTCGGTATTGAGCATAACAAAAATCTCTTTCACAGGGTGTAACGACTTTTATAGTCGCAAGTTCCGAGGGTTAATAAAGGAGTATTGGGGGGTGAAAGCAACGAGGGAAATGGGGACGGTGGTACAAGGGCTGGTGCACGGGGCTTTCAGGTCCGCCCCACCACAGCGGGCAGGCGTGGCGGGATGTACACCAGTCACGTAAATAAGGGCAGGCACAGGGACCTGCCCCTACAAATATAGAACTGTGACACTAATGCCGCACATTCGATATTGCGTCGATATTCCGTAGGGGCAACCCCCCGTGGTTGCCCTCTTCATCATCTCATATTCGTCTTCATCCTTGGTGCGGGGCAGACTGGACGAAGAATAAGTAAGTGGTGTCGGGCGTCTCTGCCCGACACAAAAAGACAGTCAGGCATCCGCCGCGGCGGACTGCAATGGAATGGTAGGGCAAGATCAGATCCGTCTTTCATTGAGACATAGGTTCCAGTGGCATTCTTAGCCAGCACGTCGCTTGCACCCGCCGCTCCGGCTCCTTTGCGGCCATGGATGATATTACCCAACGCTGTGACATAGCTGTCCATGCGAAGATTATTATTTGACTGCAAATACAGATTGCCGTTTATGTGCACCCGTCCAAAGAGCGTCATATCCGGACCGGGGGCGATCTCCAAATCATTGCCATAAAATACCGCAAACTGGAAAATCGGTATAAGCGCAGTTTCGAACGTTTGAGACATTTCAACCTTGCCATGATCCTGCAAGCTGGTCGCTGTCGAGTTCAAACTGAAAGATTTCATCAGCGCATGCAGCCCGGCCATAGAGCCGACTGTCAGATCCTTGACTGTAGGAAATCCGTCATCTGTGGTCGAGTATACCACCGCGCAGTTATTTACGGCATTTGTTCCTATAGGCATGACCAGCGGCGGAGCGCCGGTGCTGTCGTAGGTACACTGAAGCGATGCCGCGGCCTGCTCAAGCCCCGCTTCTGCCGCATAAAAGGCATGCATCTCATGCAATTTGGTTGCCAGCGATTGAGACCTCTGTATCCGAAGTCGACATTGTCGCCAACCCGATTAGTGTAAGCAGACCGACCATGATAAGCGCGATCAGAGTCGCAAAGCCTGATTCACGCCTTACTATTTTCGTACGCACTATATCACCTTCCTGTTATAGATACATATGGGAGTCTGATCCGACATGCTCCCGCTGCCATCCGGTACAGCGAAAGATTTTCACAACTGGCGCTTCGGGAGGATGGTTGGCAGCGTCATCCAGGCCGGTATCGTACGACCAGTTGCGTATAGGCTCAGAGAAAAATGCATTGCTCCACTTTCCAACAGCCTGTTGAGCTTCCCAGAGATTGACAGCAGAGCCTTTCCAGGTAAATGTTTTGCCTGTCCAGTCTTCAAGGAACCGGGGCAGATTTTCAAAGCCGCCGCCGTACTCGGTGGAGGTCGTGGTCTGTCCGCCGGTAAAATATGAGGCATTGACGGTGCTACTGCTGGCGATGCGGTCGGTCTTTGCAAGGGCGCTCTTGGAATCATCCCAAGAATTAGAGAGAAAGGTAAGGGCATCCCCCATGAGCGAGGCCGGTTTCTTGTTAACTGTGTTGAAATTTCCAACCGTGTAGACCGGATTCTCGCTTGCGATAGTCAATCCGCCGCCAAGCTCGGCGCCGTTTTTCAGTCGAAGCGCAGGATACTCTGATGCGCTTGCCGAAGCATCAGAGAAATAGATGACTCCATTGGACGGGGCAAATCCATTGGCGTAGAGTTTCTGAATATCGATATCTGTGACATCAACTTTTTTACCTTCACGTCCATCGGTGAACTTGTCGGCGCTATAGGTAATGACGCCTGTCGCAACCATCAAGGCGGTGACATCGACCCAGGAGCCGGCGACTTGTTTGAAGGCGATGTTGTCGACGATCTTAAGTGTCGCTTTGTTTTCGTACGAATCCGGGTTCGCTGTGCCGTTCGCCCGCTCGATTATTTTATGAGGATTGCCGGTCTCATCAGCCACAGGAAGATTCATTTTGGCTTGACCATGTGAGCCGTCTTGAACCTTGCCGCCCCAGCGGCTGAGGGCATCTGATTTCCAGGTGGAGACGGTCGCATCAAGCCAATTCCCTTTGTTGTCTTGCTGAGATTTATATATTCCGCTGGCGTTCTTAACGTAGACTTTGCCTGCTCCTACTGTGCCGGGGCCTTTGCGTCCGCGGAGAAATTTACCTGCGGCAGTTACATAGCTGTCTATATTTAGGTTATTGCTCGACTGAATGTAGAGGTTACCGTTTGTGTGAATTCGACCAACTAGAGTCATATCCGGCCCGGGCGCCATTTCGAGATCGCCGTCATAAAAAACGGCGTATTGAAAAATCGGTATGAGTTGGTTTTCGAAGGTCATCGTCATCGAGACAATTCCTTCACCTAGTGGGCCCGTTGCCTCAGATTGAACACTGAAGGATTTAACGGTGGAATTAAGACCAGCATACGGCCCTATGGACAGAGCTTTAGTTACTGCCGGGCCGTTATCCTTGGTCTCATACACGATGGAGCAGCCATTTATGGTTTCGCTTCCCGACGGCATAAGCGTAGGCGCTTTGCCGGTGCTGTCATAAACATTCTGTATTTGCGCCGAAGCGTACTCAAGTCCTGCTTCAGCGGCGTAAAAGGCACGCATCTCCTTGAGCTGGTTACCAGCAATGGTAACATCGTTGTCAGATGTCGACATGGCGGCCAGTCCAATAAGGGTCAGCATACCGATCATTATCAACGCAATGAGCGTCGCAACGCCCGTCTCATTTTTCAGCGGCTTACACAACATAATATTCTATCTCCTTTACTAAGATATATTTCTCACATTAACTGATGACGTGTACGTTCTCAAGCGATAGGGATCGCTTGTCTTGTCGGGATCAGGATTGGCCGAACGACCAGTCAGAGAAATTTTCACCTCGCGAATGTCTTCTGAGACCGTCGGCACATCGACAATTGTCCCGTCTTCAAGACGATACGTCAACTGCAGATCAGAAATGTTCTCGGCGTATACCTGAGGGTTCTGCCCGAAAAGCTTTATCATCATACAGGGTTTGTTCGGGTCAGTCGTGTTGTCTATATAGAACTTGACCTGATACATTAAGAGAATGACGGCGTCTTTGCCATATGACCTTGACAGCCTCATTGTATTATGCTGCAACATTCTAGATGCAGTCTGAACGTGAGTAATGACAAACCATTCGCCGCCTCCCGAATCGGGTTCAAAAATATATACCCACTGATTATCACTAAGGCAGGATATGTCTGTCGCGCACTTCAACTCCGCCGATGGCATAGGCATGGCTGCCGCCAGATAGGTATCGCAGTCCGAAGTCTGGTAGTTTACAGTTATCGTATCAGGATTTGTATTGTATGCGTCTATAGCTTCCAAACCGTCGGGGAGACCGTAGCCGGCCATGCGGATCTGTCGCGTCAGTTCATCAATCGAAGCCCGGGCGGACTGCTGAATTTGTGAGATGTCATCCTGGATTAAATAGTGCTCATGCTGAGTCAAATAGGTCTTCAGCACAGCCGTTGTCACCATACCCATCAAGACGAGCGAGATGAGAACCTCCATGATGGAGAATCCCCTCGCTCCCGTTTGCTTTCGTAGTAGAGTTCTCATAGCCTTTTGAGTCCTTTGCTTTCTATCTCTGTTAGAGTCTTTCATTATTTATTCAGTTCGGACAAATGCGCTCATACTGCTCGTTTTGGTCTTTGAGCGCACGTCCTCCCATGTGACAGCGACATCGATTTTAATCAAATGGCTTCCCATATCAGTGACTGTCCAGCTTCGCGAGATACCTTGAGCGGTGTCCGAGCTATTCAAAGTTTCGCCTGTAGCCCGGAGTTCTTCGAGCTTCTCCTGCATAAGTTGCGTGGCAATAGTAGTTCGATTTGACCAATCGTTGCCATCGAGGGCGACCATCGCCATATTTAAAAGGAGAAGAAGGGACACGCCCAGAATGACCATGGCGATCATAACCTCAAGAATCGAAATACCGCGCTGGCCTCTTTGATTGATCCTTGTGTTTCTTAATTTCTTCATAATTCTGCCTATTTTCATGGTATTGTTCCTTATATTTCAGCTTGTAGTATGTAACAAGTGTGCCGTAGACATAACGCGCACACGAAAACTGCTCTTTAACTGACATAAGAACTAATGCATCAATGGGATAGAAAAATACGAATCTGGTGTGTCCAGCAGCGAATCAATAGGTAAAATCCCATATTTTTTCGCTCCGAAGTGCCACAATCTATTGGTTTTCCCCCATATCTGAAAAGCCTACAAACTGCCAGCTTGACTTTACCACTGTTGAATGCAAAACTTGTTCAATGAGTCTAAAATTCGCTTTGTACCTCGCAGGGAAATGGGCTGAGAAAGCCCTACAGATAACAGTAAAATCCCCCTACGATAAGTCAGTGGTCGGGGTTGTTTCATCGGCATCGTCTGACGATTATACTCTTGCAATTGAAGCCGCCCATACCGCGTTTGCCCAAACCCGCGAACTGCCGTCCTACGTGCGCGAAAAGTGCTGTCTCTCGATTGCGGAGCAGATTAAAAATAGTCATGAAGAGTTTGCAAAAGTCTTGTCGCTTGAATCAGGCAAATCTCTCAAAGAAGCGAAACTTGAAGTAAACCGAGCTATCGGCGTTTTTAGAATCTCTGCTGAAGAATCGAAACGAATCGGCGGCGAAATAATCAACCTTGATTGGAATCCGGGAAGTGAAAATCGCATTGGCTTGGTCAGGCGGTTTCCACTCGGCGTCATTGCCGGAATCACACCCTTCAATTTTCCACTGAATCTGGTGGCGCATAAAATCGGCCCGGCTATGGCATCGGGTAATACGATAGTCCTCAAACCGGCCTCAGCAACTCCGCTCTCGGCGATGCTGTTGGCCGAAGCGATAGACAAAACGGATTATCCGAAAGGCGCGATTTCCATTCTGCCGGGACAGCCATCCGAGACGAGCCCGCTTATCAAAGACGAACGGGTGAAACTTATTAGTTTCACCGGCTCGGGCCAAGTCGGCTGGTGGATCAAAGAACAAGCGCCGCGTAAGAAAGTAGTATTGGAACTCGGGGGGAACGCCGGTGTGATTGTCGCCGATGATGCCGATCTTGAGTGGGCGACAACTCGGCTGGTCACCGGAGCATTCGGTGTCGCCGGGCAGTCATGTATTTCCGTCCAACGAATCTTCATTCATGCCAACGTCTATGAACAGACTATCGCGCTGTTTACCAAAAAAACCAAAGCGCTCAAAATTGGAAATCCCATTGATTCTATGACAGATCTTGGCTGTATGATAACGCCCGATGCTGTGGAGAAGGCCTCAATGTTTATTTCTAATGCCGTCTCAAAGGGAGCAAAAGTTCTTACTGGTGGAACTGTAACAGGACAGATGATTGAACCGACAATTTTGACCGACGTGGATCGTAAGCTTGATGTAAACCGCACAGAAGCCTTCGCGCCAATTGTAATTGTCGAAAAGTATGAAAAGTTTACTGATGCCGTCGCGGCAATAAATGATTCTCCGTTTGGTTTACAGGCGGGCGTTTTCACAAACCGCATGAATGATATTATGTATTCTTTCAAATATATCGATTGCGGCGGTGTTATAGTAAATGACATCCCCACTTACCGCGCCGACCAGATGCCGTACGGGGGGATGAAAGATTCCGGCACAGGCCGCGAAGGAATCCGCTATGCTATTGAATCGATGACTGAAATAAAACTGCTGGCCCTTAAAATGGATGTGAAGTAATAAATGCCCATTGCCTACACTACCGAACCGGATTTGACCGCCAAAGAATTCATCGATCTCCTCAACCGCTCAGGACTTGCCGCTCGACGCCCGGTCGATGAACCCGAGCGTATTGCTGAAATGGTTCAGTTTGCTTCGCTCATGCTCTGCGCCCGCGACGGAGATAAACTTGTCGGTATCGCTCGCGCTGTGACTGATTTCAGCTTCTGTTGTTATCTCTCTGATCTGGCTGTCGACAAAGCCTACCAGGGACAAAAGATCGGACAGGAGTTAATGCGTCTCACCCACGAGGCTTCCGGCGGCGGCAGGGTGACATTCCTGCTTCTTGAGGCCCCAACCGCAGCGGGATATTATGGGCATGTGGGTTTTGAAAAAGCCTCCAACGCCTGGCTGATAGCGCGGAAGATATAGGGCGCCGCGGGCTGCGCTTAGCCGTGCAGTTAGGCGACTGGAAGCCTCGTGCACCGGCTTATCCCGGTTACGTCATCGCTACAAGAGAAGAACAATTTGATTTTATAACCTCCAGTCATTATTATTTCTACAGTAAACAAACTGAACAGCGGAGTCATACTCTATGTTATTCGGAGCCCATGAATCAATTGCCGGCGGAGTTTTCAACGCCATCACCCGGGGCCAAAAGGCAACCTGCGGAACAATCCAGATATTCAACAAATCAAACAGCCAATGGCGCGCCAAAAAACTCGAAACAAAAGAGTTGGACCAGTATTTCAAACTCATCCTGGATACAAAAGTCACAGTTGCCACCTCGCACACAAGCTATCTGATCAATATCGCTTCGCCCAATCCGGAACTGAATAAAAAATCCTACCTTGCCCTCAAAGAGGAGATGGAGCGCTGTGAACTATTGAAAATCCCCTGTCTTGTCATGCATCCCGGCTCGCATGTCGGTTCAGGCGAAGAGACTGGTCTCAATGCAATAGTCGCTAATCTCATTCGCCTTTTCGATGAACTTACCAACAACAATGTCTGTCTCCTGCTTGAGACGACCGCCGGCCAGGGCTCAAACCTCGGCTATACCTTTGAGCAGATCGCCTATATCATCGACCATGCGCATAAACATGCCCAGCTTGGGGTGTGCATGGACACCTGTCATGTTTTTTCCGCCGGATATCCTATTAGCGATCCGAAGGATTACAAAAAAACAATGGCCACTTTCGATTCTGTCATCGGATTGAAACGACTTAAAATAATTCACATGAACGACAGCAAAAAAGAATTCGGAGCCAAAAAAGACCGGCATGAGCATATCGGAAAAGGCTTCATCGGTCTGGAGGCATTCCGTAATATCGTAACAGATAAAAGGCTTGCCGCCATTCCCAAAATTATCGAGACTCCCAAAGACGAAGACACGCTTGCCGAGGATATTGAAAATCTGCGCGTACTGCGAGGGCTGGCGGTGTGATCAATCAATAGCTCTTGTTTGGCTTCTCGTGCAGGCCGTCTCTGGCCTGCACCCTATGGCGTACTCTGTGGCTGGTGTGGCAATCTCATATTCTCTTATCTTGTAGCGATTCCGCCGCGGCGGACTGACTGTCTTGACGTGTCGGGCAGGATAACTGCCCCGTCGGGGTCGCCCGACACCACAACATAGATGCTCTTGCCCAAATAGATGTTCTCCCCCAACTAACTCTTGCCTCAGAGAGCCGATAGCCGTACCATTACCGGCTATGAAACTTGGGATTTTAGGCAAACCACAATCGGGCAAAACAACCGTCTTCAATGCCGCCGCAGGTATGCAGGAAGCAGTCGGTGATTTTTCGCAGGCTGTGCACCGTGCCGTCATCAAAGTACCCGATTCTCGGCTGCAGACCCTTGCCGAGCTGGTCAACCCCAAGAAAATCACACCCGCCGAAATTGAATTTCTCGATGCTCCTGGCCTTTCCGGCAAAGGAAAAGAGGGTGCCGGACTTGAGATAAGCTCCGATTTTCGCCATATGGATACCTATATAATGGTGGTGAACGCTTTCGCCCCCGACGCCAATCCGACGGTCGAAATAAAAAACCTTATCGATGAATTGATTCTGCTCGATCAGGCGATGATTGAAAGTGCGGTCGTGAAGAAATCGAAGAAAAGCCGCATGACCGGCGACAAAACCGAAACACGCGAAATCGAACTGCTCCAGAAACTTCTGGCATTTCTTGAACAGGAAAAACCGCTCATAGATTTGGACTTGACCGATGAAGAACTAAAGCTCATTCGCGGGTATATGTTTCTCTCTCTGAAACCGCTCCTGATTGTGCTAAATATTTCCGAAGACCAGTTGGCGAACTCGAGCGCGATATACGAAAAACACAAAAGTATTGTTTCACCGGGACGCCGTGAACTTGCGGTTGTGTGCGGAAAAGTAGAGATGGAACTTGTCGCCCTCGGCGACGACGAGCGTGAGATGTTCATGCAGGAGTTGAAAATTTCCGAACCTGCCGTTTCACAGGTTATCCAGAAATCATATTCCCTGCTCGGACTTATTTCATTCCTTACCGCGGGCGAGCCCGAAGTGCGGGCCTGGACAATCAAACGAGGCACAAACGCGCAAAAATCCGCCGGAGTTATCCACAGCGATATTGAGCGTGGTTTTATTCGCGCCGAGATAATTAAGTATGCCGATTATGTTTCCCTGAAAACTCCTGCCGCAATCAAAGCCGCAGGCAAGATGCGCCTTGAGGGGAAAGAGTATATCGTCGATGACGGCGATGTCGTGATGTTCCGCTTCAACGTCTAAGGCCAAGGGGAACTTCTACTTTGTCCACACGTTTTTATCTTTAGATGTTCATTTTTTGCTCATCAAGGCCGATAAGTTAAATAGAGGTTTTTAACATAGAGATGACCAAAGTGCTGGAAAGAAATATAGTCAAATCAGAGACTGAGACCCAGGTATTGCCGATTCTTCCCCTTAAAGGAATAATCGTTTATCCCTATCTGGTGGTTCCGCTCATGATCCAACAGGTGGAGCAGACTCGTCTTGTCGATGACGCCCTCATGCAAGGATCACGAATAGGTCTCTTTGTCCAAAAAGACCCCAAAGAGGAAAATCCCGGTCCCGATGGGCTCTATCATGTCGGCACTGCCGGCAATATCCTCAAAATGCTCCGGTTTCCCGATGGCACCGTCCGTTTTCTTGTCCAGGGATTAACTCGCATCAAAGTTCGCCGCTTTCTGCCCGACTCGCCCCATTTAACGGCTGAAGTTTTTGAGTTGGATGAAAACGAAGACGACTCGCTTCGTCAAACGGCGTTACAGAGAAATTTCATCGACCGTATAAAGACACTTGTGGAACTTGCGCCGTATCTAAACGAGGAGTTCCATGTCTCGGCCATCAATCAAGACACCCCTTCCAAGCTGACCGATTTTGTGGCATCGAGCCTGAATATACCGCTCGCCTTTAAACAACAGTTGCTCGAGGAACTCGATGTCGTCAAACGAATGCAAAAGCTGTATCAGGCGATAAATAAAGAGATCGAAGTGCTTGAGCTGTCGCAAAAAATTCAGGCCCAGGCCGCAAGCGAACTTGGAAAATCACAGCGCGATTATATTTTGCGCGAACAGATCAAAGCCATTCGGCGTGAACTTGGCGAGACAGATGGCCCGCGCGACCTCGAAGACCTTGAACAAAAAATTGCCGATGCGAAAATGCCCGAAGCCGTCGCCAAGACGGCCATGAAGGAATTCGACCGCCTCTCTCACATGGCTCCGTCGTCGGCTGAATACACTGTCTCCCGTACTTATTTGGACTGGCTGGTCTCGCTCCCGTGGAGTATCAGCACGACTGATATTCTGGATTTAAAAAAAGCCAAGCGAATACTCGACGAAGATCATTTTGATTTGGAAAAAGTAAAAGAACGGATACTGGAATACCTTGCCGTCCGTAAGTTGAAGGCAAATATCAAAGGGCCTATCCTCTGCTTTGTGGGCCCTCCTGGAGTTGGAAAGACATCGCTGGGGAAATCCATCGCCCGCGCGATGGGACGCGAGTTTGCGCGTATTTCTTTGGGTGGCATGAGGGACGAGGCTGAAATTCGCGGACATCGTCGAACCTATATCGGTTCCCTGCCGGGACGAATCATCCAAAGCTTAAAACGGTGCGGCTCGAACAATCCGATTATCATGCTTGACGAAATAGACAAACTCGGTTCCGACTTCCGCGGCGATCCGGCATCTGCGCTTCTTGAAGTGCTCGATCCGGAACAGAACGACTCTTTCACTGACCATTATCTGGATGTCCCCTTCGACCTATCGAAAGTAATGTTCATCACAACCGCTAACTGGGCCGAGCCGATATCCCATGTTCTCCGTGACCGGATGGAGTTGATTCAGATCCCGGGTTATACCGAAATAGAAAAATTGGCCATTGCCAAGCGGCATTTGCTTCCCAAACAGTTGGAGAATCACGGTCTGTCCGAGAAGAATCTTGAGGTGAACGACGACGGCCTCCGGACTTTAATTGAAGATTACACCCGCGAAGCCGGTGTGCGTAATCTCGAGCGGGAAATCGCCTCGGTCGTTCGCAAAGTAGCCCGCAAAGTGGCATCGGGAACTACAAAGAAAACTTTGATCAACGCCCCGGCTGTCGCGCGGCTTCTTGGCCCAAGACGATTCTCGCACGAAGTTCTTACCCGCTATGGGCGTCCCGGTGTCGTCCCCGGTCTTGCCTATACGGCCGCCGGCGGGGAACTGCTTTTTGTCGAGGCGACATTAATGCCCGGGAAAAACGGGATGATGCTCACGGGTCAGTTGGGAAATGTGATGAAAGAATCGGCTCAGGCCGCGCTCTCATTCATTCGCTCCAATGCTGCGGATTTAGGGATTGCATCACAAAAATTTGAAAATCAGGAAATCCATATTCATGTCCCCTCAGGCGCGACACCCAAAGACGGGCCATCGGCGGGAATCACAATGGCTGTGGCATTGGTATCCCTCTTCACTCAGCGTCCGGTCAAACCAGCTCTTGCCATGACCGGTGAGGTTACACTTCGCGGTGAACTGCTTCCCATTGGCGGACTTAAGGAAAAGCTCCTGGCCGCGCTTCGCGCCGGTGTGACGACCATCATTCTGCCAGCCGAAAATCGCAAAGACACAGTAGAATTGCCTGCAGAAATTAAGAAGAAGATCAAAATAAAGTTCTTTTCTGATGTCCTCCCAGCGATTAAGTTTGCTCTTGATGTTCCTGTCACTAAAAATAAAAGACAGCCGAAAAAGAGCAAATCCAAAGCCTCGGCCTAAACTGAAAATCAGAAAAATATGAAACTGGTCACAGCCGCCCAAATGCGGCGGATAGACCGTCTCACCTCCGAGCAGACCGAACTCTCCAGCGCGCGTCTGATGGAGAACGCCGGATCGGGTATTGCTGAATTAATCATCTCGGCCCTGCTTCCCGCCTCCGAAGGAAGCGTGATTCACATTTATTGCGGGCGCGGTAATAATGGCGGCGATGGCTTTGTTCTTGCCCGTCATTTGGCTGAGGAAGGTGCGAGTGTGAC
>Ga0163147_10007836_pt1 | contig 12005 bp, 8 predicted proteins | sample OliLakLV19MP6G1_FD_148597 | JGI IMG/M metagenome (GOLD analysis project Ga0163147, IMG submission 148597) | Freshwater microbial mat bacterial communities from Lake Vanda, McMurdo Dry Valleys, Antarctica- Oligotrophic Lake LV.19.MP6.G1 | ecosystem: Environmental > Aquatic > Freshwater > Lake >...
GGCTGGGGCTCGGAGCCCGCGCCATGGCGTGGCTGGCGAACGTGGCCCGGGAGCGTGGCTGCGCCTGTCTGGACTGGAGCGTCGTCGAGGGCAACGACCAGGCTATCGGCTTTTACGAGAGCCTGGGCGCCAAGCCCAAGCACGGCAGCGTGAGTTACCGCTTGTCGGGCGAGGCTCTTCAGCGCCTGGCGTCTCAATCCGAAAAATGAGCCAGCGGGTGCCTCACTGGTCCGATCCTGGCCGCGCTCTTCTCCTTGCACCGACGAACTGTTCTCACAAGGTTCGCATCTCAATTCTCTCAAGCCTCTTGCGTTACCCAACCGCGTTGGTATTCCGCGATTGTCGGTCGCGACATCAAGACTTCGGGTCGTTCAATTCGAGCACAAGCAAGCTATTTTGAAGGCGTTGACCATGTAGATCGTGACTCGTGCGAGCAAGGCGTTGCTGTCGGCGGCTCTGGTCGGAACGCTTGGGTACGAGATGATGGCCCTGATGACGCTTGCGGCGGTTGCCGAGGGCGGTGGCATCGGCGAGCCGCTGTGCGGATGAACCGCGGAATGAGATTGCACGCTGCCCAACGGCGGCCACGTCCTGATCGACGGAACGGTCTGCGACATCAGCAGGTACGAAGCAAGAACCGGGGCCCACTGCGTGCTCTCCAGCGGCGGTTGAAACAGGTATTTGTTTGCCAGAGACCGGATTGAACAACGCGAGAAATGAACGAGCAGCCCGAGACTTTGTCCCGGGCTTTTTTTCTAGAGGTTCTGGTCCGAGCGACACGCACTCACCAAAAACGCCGCACGGGCCAAGATCCATTCAGGATCAGCCCGTGCGGCGTTGAGGAGAGAGAGACTTTGTGTTTCCATCAATGAATACGTCGCGCGCGGCGGATCGGTTCGCGGACGTCACGAAAAAATCTGGCAGCGCAGATTCGGTGGACCCGGCGTTGGCGAACTTGGTTCGCAAAGTGTTCGGAACTTTGAACGAGCTCGAGTTCGACGCTCCAGCAGAGCGCACTGCGAAGCCCACGAGATAGATCCGCTGGCTCGCGCGCGCCGCCCGCTCAACCGGCGCCGACGGCCCGGGCCCAAGTGTTCTAGAGTCTGCGATGACACCATTGATTGATCTGCGGAGCGACACGGTCACCCGGCCGACCACCGCGATGCGCCGCGCCATGGCCGAGGCCGAGGTCGGTGACGACGTGCTGGGCGATGATCCGACCGTGATCCGCCTCCAGGAGCGCGTGGCGGACCTCATGGGCAAGCCCGCCGCCTGCTTCGTCCCCAGCGGGACCATGGCCAACCAGACCGCCATCCGCGCCCAGACCGAGCACGGCGACGAGATCCTCGGGCACGAGGACAGCCACATCGTCCACTACGAGACCGGGGCGCCCGCGGCTCTCGCGGGCTGCATGATGAGGCCCGCCCGCGGTGAACGCGGCATGTTCGACGCCGACCAAGTCCAAGCCCTCTTCCGGCCCGACAGCATCCACGCCCCGCGCACGCGGCTGCTCTTGATCGAGAACACCCAGAACCGCGGCGGCGGCAGCGTCTGGCCGCTCGAACAGATTAAGCGTGTGACCGCCAAAGGCCGCGAGCTGGGGATGCGTGTCCACCTCGACGGCGCCCGGATCTGGAACGCGTGCGTCGCAACGAGCCTGAAACCGGCGGACTATGCCCGGCACTTCGACACCATCTCATGCTGCTTTTCCAAGGGCCTGGGCGCGCCGGTCGGCTCGGCGGTGGTGGGGGACCGGGCCACCATCGACCGCGTGATCCGCTTTCGCAAAATGTTCGGCGGCGCGATGCGCCAGTCGGGCGTGCTCGCGGCGGCAGCGCTCTACGCGCTTGATCATCACTACGACCGTCTGGCCGAGGACCACGAGAACGCCAAGCGCCTGGCGAACGGCCTGGCTGATGTTCCGGGCCTGAAAGTCGATCCGTCCGCGGTCGAAACCAACATGGTGTTCCTCGACGTGGATCGATCGGTCGGGACCGCGGCCGCGGTGTGCAAGAAACTGGAAGCGGTTGGCGTCCTGGTGCTCCCCAACACTCTTCAACGCATCCGCGCGGTGTGCCACCTTGATGTCTCGCGGGCCGCGATCGATCAGACCATCAAGCGGATCGCCGACGTGCTCTGTGACAAGGCTTTGGCCTGAAAGAGCGTGATCGCTCAAACCCTGACCATCGCACTTCAGAAGCAGTAACCTCCTCGAATGCCCCCGAGAACAATCAAACCACTCGCGCGAACACCATTGATTCTGGCCACATTGATTCTGGCCATCTGTCCGTTGGTGTCCTGTCTGATCGGTTGCGGATCGGTTGCTTCAACGAGCTTTGGCAGCCCCAGCCGCCCGAGATTTCTTGATCCTGCTTCGATCTCGCTCCAAGTCGCTCGGTTCGACGCCGTCGTGGGGCGGGCGATGGTGATCCCGGTGAACTACACCCCATCCGCGGCCAGCGGCGAGAAGACGAAGCCCGATCTCGTGCGGGTGCTGCTCGATGACGGCACCGTCATCCCGGCGCGGCTCTACCGCGTCGAAGCCGTGCCCGGCTTCGGGCCGCCCACGTGGCTGCCTCGTCCCGCGATCTGGCGTGTGAGGACGGCTCCCGAGATCACTGCGGACGACAAAGATTCGCAGGATCCGAATTTTCGTGCGGCGTGGGTTTTGCTCGCTCAAGTGCCCGAGGGCGAGCGGCCAATTCGTCTGAGGGTTGGCAACTCCTCGTTCGCCGTGCGCTGGATCGATACTGATGACCCGCCGCGACCCGTCTCGCGCGCGATCGTGCCCGACGCGCGGACGACCGGGGTACCGCGCGCTTCCATCCTCGCGCCAGAGTTTCTGGAGCCAACAAGACGTTGGCGCGCCTGGCTGGCGATGCGGAGCGTCCGGCTCGGCCCTTCGGACGATTCGCAACGATTCTCAGACCCGATTCTGGAAGCCATCGCCGTGCAACGCGAAGGCCGCTGGTCGTTCGCGCTCGCGCGACTCGCGCGCGAGGATCGATCCCTGTGCGACCGGCTGGTCGCGGTCCTCTCAGCCACGGCCGACTTTGGAGCCGGACAGATCGTGCCCGTTTGGCCCGCGGCGGGAGACGACGCCGAGGCCTTGCTGTCGGACCTGCTCGACCCGGCCCAAGATCTCGCGGCGCGGCGTGCGATCATCGAAGCATGGCTGGGCGCGCAGCGAACAACTGTGCTCTGGGTACAAGACGACGCAGGGCGGACCGAGGCCGACTCGGGCAAACCGGCGGGCGAGCTGGGGATCTTGAATCTTGGCGAGCGGCGTGAGATCGCGCGAGTCGATGTCGGCGAGCGCGCCCGCGACGGCCGCGAGCCGGTGGTCGTCGACCTCGCCGTGGTTCGTCGCGTCTCGATCGTTGCGGACGACGCGTCCCCCGATGTCGTTCGTCGCCCGGTGCTCGTGCGCGTGAGGGTCGGCTCGACGACCAGCACGCTCCCGATGGCCCTGCGGAAACTCACCGCGGAACCGCCCGGGCAGGTTTTCTCGCCGTTCTTCGAGGATTTCACGCTGGAAACCTGGAGCTCGGGCGTGATGCAGCCAGCCGCGGGCGATGATCGCGCGACCGTCGCGATGCTCTTCCGGTCTATCGCTGGCGATTGGGTGCTCCATTTCGAAGCGTCCGATCTCGAGCGTTCCGGTGAGACCGATGCGAACGCCGATGCCAGCCGTGTTCGGATCTGGTTGGGGCCGATCGGTCGTGATCGCGTGATCGAGCTCCGGCATGACGGCTCCACCACGGGGCGAGACGCGGCCGGGAATTCATTCGAGCCGAAAGCGAAGGCCGTGAGATCAAACGAGAAATGGACCGCCATGGTCACGCTCCCGGCCGAGTGCATCGAACCGGACGGCGTGCTGCGGGTGGGGATCGAACGAAGCTTCCGTGACGGAAGCCGTTGCGCGTTTCCGAGGCCGATGCTGCCGTGGCAGGCCGCGCCCGGTCGGGTGGCGATCGACACGACGGGCTGGCAGTGATCGTTCGCTGGATTTCAGAAGCAAGACCGCGACAGATCCTCCGCCGTTTCTGACTTGCCGCGGGGCTCCAAGCCGATAACGTTGAGCTATGGCTGATTCGTCACGGAAGACTCGTTCGTCGGGCGAGGATCGCCCCCGATCGTTGGTTGTGAGAGCGTTCCTGATTGCCTTGCTGGTTGGCTGGGCGTTCGTGGCCGCCAGCCTTGTCGGCTTTGACCGGGCCGACCCGCCGGGGCACATGGTCTGGCCGGGCAACAGCCCGGTGGCCAACTGGTGCGGGCCGTTCGGTGCTCAGATCTCCTATGGGCTGTTGTACTTCGCTGGCGCGGGAGCGTGGGCGTGCATTCTCTTTGTCGGGCTCGGCTTGTTTTCCGCCGCCGCCGGGCAGTGGCCGCGCCACGCCGCCGTGCGGCTGGTCGGGCTGCTCATGCTCACCGCGTCGGTCGCCGGGTTCCAGAATCTCGTCTTCCCAAAGTCCGGCCCGTTCGCCGACATGGCTGGCGGCATGCTCGGTGTCGTCGGCGTCAACGAACTCTCGCAACGCTTCGGCGTGATGGGCAGTTTCCTGTGGCTGGCCTTGCTCGGGCTGATCGGCGCGATCGTCGCGATGGACGAGTGGCTCAACGCCGCGTTCGGTTGGAGCTGGCGCTGGGCACGCGAGACCGGCGGTCCCGCGGCCGCGGTCGCGGGCAAGGCCACCGGCCAGTTCGCGGGTGAAGCGGCGCTCGTGGCCGGAAAGGCTACCGCCAAGGCTGGCGGCGGGGTTCTCTCAGCCCTCGTCGCCATGCTCCGCGGCACCAAGCCTGTGCAGGTCCGCGTCAACGACCTCGATGATGATTCGGAAATGCTCGATCGCGAGAAAGCACGGGCCGCAAAGCCGCGACGGCGTATCAAGCTCGAAGCGATGAGATCTCAAGACGCCTCCGCAGGGGTCCAAGTCGCCGAGCCCGGCACCGAACTCAACGCCAAGTTGGGCGCGGAACTCGATGCCAAGCTTGGCGCGGGCGCTTCGGACCTGATCGAACCCAAGCATTCTCGGCGTGCCAAGTCCAAGGTTCAATCGAACGAAGAGCACGGCGAAACTTCGGGCGCTGACTCCCCGAGAGTGAGCCGCGAGACCACCAGTGATGACGAGGACCATAACGCCGGCCTCGACGACGCCGCCACGCCCGGCGCTCCGCAAGTCTTCGACCCCGAGGCTCTCAAGGCCAAGATCGCCAAGCTGCCCATCGCGCTGGGGCAGATGAACAAGCGTGTGGCGACTGAGGCCGACCTGCGCGGGTTGCAGAACGCCAGCGAGCCCGAGCCGCCCGCCGACCCGAACACGCCCCCGAAGGTCTACCAGTTCCCGAGCCTTGATCTGCTGGAAAACCCGGAAGAAAACTACGACGCGAAGCTGGAGGAGTACGTTCGCGCCCAGGCCGAGGCCTTGGAATCGGCCCTGCGCGAATACCGGCTCGACGGCGAGGTCGTCGGTATCGAATCCGGCCCGGTCATCACGATGTACGACGTCCGCCTCGCGCCCGGCACCAAGGTTGCGGCCCTGACCGCGATCGCCTCGGACATCGCCCGCGCTCTCAAGGCCATGAACATCCGCATCGTCCCCAACATGGCGGGCCGCGACACCATCGGCATCGAGGTTCCCAACGCGCAGAAGGAAAAAGTCCGGCTCAAGGAGCTGATGAGCAAGAGCGAGAAGTTCGCGAACATGAAGCTCCCGATGTTCCTGGGCAAGGACTCGGCTGGCGAGCCGCTGATCGCCGACCTCACCCAGATGCCTCACGCGCTCATCGCTGGCACCACCGGCTCGGGTAAGAGCGTGTGCATCAACACGATCATCATGAGCTTCCTGTACACGAAGAAGCCGGGAGAGCTGAAGCTCGTGCTGGTCGATCCCAAGATGGTCGAGATGAGCCAGTTCAAGGACATCCCGCACCTGATGTGCCCGGTCGTGACCGAGATGACCAAGGCCGCGGCGATCTTGGAATGGGCCTGCGGCAAGATGGACGAACGCTACGAGCTGCTGGCCGAGGCCGGTTGCCGCGACATCGCGTCGTACAACGACCTGCCGTGGGAAGAACTCAAAGAGCGTTTCCGCCCCGGCACGCCCGAAGAAGAAGCACGTATACCGCGCAAGCTGCCGTACATGGTCTTCGTGATCGACGAGCTGGCCGACCTGATGATGACCGCCAAGGAGGTCGAGAGCTACATCATCCGCATCGCCCAGAAGGCTCGCGCCGTCGGTATCCATCTCATCCTCGCCACGCAGCGCCCGCAGGCCAACGTCGTCACCGGGCTCATCAAGAGCAACATGCCCTGCCGGATTAGTTTCAAGGTCGCCAGCGGCATGGACAGCCGGATCGTGCTAGATTCCAAGGGCGGCGAGCTCCTGCTGGGCCACGGCGACATGCTCTACCTCTCGCCGCGTTCGAGCAAGCTCACTCGCGCGCAGGGCACGCTGGTCGACGACCAGGAAATCCGCCGCGTCGTTCGTTTCATGCGCGACGTCGCCGGCCCGAGCTTCGAGCGGCAGCTCATGGCCATCCGCACCACCGGCGCGGAGCCAAGCGACGAAGAACGCATCTTGCAGAGCGAGAACAACTCGTCCGCTTCGCTCGCGGCCGCTCAAGAAGATCCGATGTTCCTGCGCGCGGTCGATATTGTCCTGGAAACCAAGCGCGGCAGCGTGTCGCTCTTGCAACGCCGCCTCGCTATCGGCTATACTCGCGCCAGCCGCCTCATCGACCTCATGGGCATCGCGGGAATCATCAGTGATCACAAGGGATCGGTCGCGCGCGACGTGCTGATCTCGCCCGAAGAGTGGGACGCGATGAAGAAGCTCGCGGCCGAGGCTGGCGTCGGCACAACCGGCCCGCAGCCGCAGCTGTTCAGTGAAGAAGCGTCAGACGCCGACGGTCAGGCGGTTGCGTCCGGCCCTGGTCGTGCAACGTCACCATCGACGATCGATCAGCGTGATGTCGACGAGCCCCCCTTTGATACCGATGAACAGGCTGCGATCGAAGCTGAATCAGACGAGGCCGGGGACCTTGAGAGCTTTGAAGGCGAGGATGACTCGGCGGAAGATGAAGAGTCTCCGCGGCGCCGGTAGCGCGTACGAGACGTGAGCAATCTCGTTGCAAACCGACTTTGAGACGTTGAGTTCGAAACCGGAAGTTTTACATATTGAAACAATGAACAAGGCCCGGGCGTCAACGCCCGGGCCCTTTGTTTTAATCTGGAGCGATCTCAAGCGAGCCCGCTTATGCCGACTCTTTCCGCTTGTTGACCCGAAGTTCCGCGAGCTTGTGCGGCCTGGCAACCGCCTGCTCGTCGATGACGAACTCGTCGCCTTCCTTGGCGTTGTCCGGCAATTCGTACATCATGTCGAGCATGACCTCTTCCATCACGGCGCGGAGGGCACGAGCCCCCGTCTCACGCTTGAGCGCCTTGGCGGCGATCGCACGCAAGGCCGCGTTGGTGAAGCTCAGGCGGCAGCCCTCAAGCTGGAACAGGTGCTGGTACTGGCGCACCATCGCGTTCTTGGGCTCGGTCAGGATCTGGATCAGCGCGTCGTGCGTCAGCGGCATCAGCGGCGCGATCACCGGCAAGCGCCCCACGAACTCGGGGATCATGCCAAAGTCAATCAGGTCGTCGGCCGTGACCTGCGCCAGAACCTGCCCGCGCTCCTGCTCGTTGCTGGAGATCGTCCCTTCGCTCGACGCGAAGCCGATGCGGGTCTTGCCGATGCGACGGCGGATGATGTCCTCGAGCCCCACGAACGTCCCACCGCAGATGAACAGGATGTTGGTCGTGTCCATCTGGATGTACTGCTGCTCGGGGTGCTTGCGACCTCCCTGCGGCGGCACGTTGCTCACGGTGCCTTCGAGCATCTTCAGCAGTGACTGCTGCACACCCTCGCCTGATACGTCGCGAGTGATCGAGACGTTGTTGGAAGTCTTGCCGACCTTGTCGATCTCGTCGATATAGATGATGCCGCGTTGGGCCGCTTCGAGGTCAAAGTCCGCCGCCTGCAGCAGCTTGAGCAGCAGGTTCTCGACGTCCTCGCCGACGTACCCCGCCTCGGTCAGCGTGGTCGCGTCGCCGATGGCGAACGGAACCTTGAGCATGCGAGCCAGCGACTTGGCCAGTAGCGTCTTGCCCGAGCCGGTGGGGCCGACGAGAAGAATGTTCGACTTATCGAGCTCGACGTGCGAGGCCTCGGCGCTCTCCAGATGCAAGAGCCGCTTGTAGTGCGTGTGCACCGCGACCGAGAGCGACTTCTTGGCCTGGTCCTGCCCGATGACGTACTGGTTCAGGAACTCGCGGATCTCGCGCGGCGCGGGAACGTCGCGGAGGGCGTTGGAGACCGTGCTCACGCGCCGGCGTTCCTGCCGAAAAATGTTCTGGCACAGGTCCGTGCAGTTGGCGCAGATGTAGACCTCGCTAGGTCCTTCGACCATCGGGCCCACGTCCCGGCTCGTCTTGCTGCAGAACGAGCACGTCGTCACCTTGCGTCCACGAAATGAAGAGTCTCCGTCCCGGCCGACCGACGGAGCGTTGGGTGAGTCTCCGCCGTCTTTGGTCGTCTTGGCCATGCATCCCTCGCCTTAATCCGCGTCAGCGTCTGCGGGTGTTCGTCACGCCCTGCGTTCCGCTTCCTTGGACGAAAGTCTATCGGTTGTCCGCGTCGGAGTCTCGACAATCCATGCGCAAGTTTCGGGTTGTGCGGGCCTTGACGTTCGGTCCGCAACAACTCGGGGATCCGTGGGGATAATGCCGTGTTATCGGTTGGAAACCGCTCATTTCAGCTCGAATACCTCGTCGCGTGTCTCAACCACCACGCCCAGCACGGTCTGTTCACCACTCTTGGTGTTCTTATTTCTTTCGGCTTTGCGACGGATTTTGAGCGGTCATCTTCGCCACCAGCGCGCGCTTGGCCGCGTCGAACTCTTCCTGCGTCAGCAGATCGTCGCGCAGCGCGCCACGCAGATCGTCCATCAGCGTGCCCACGCCGTTGTTCGCGTCGTCCGTGCTGAGCATGCGTTTGCGGATGATGACGATCGCCAGCCCGCCGATCATCGCCAGCGCGATCAGCAGGCCGACCGAGAGCAGCCCGCGCGATGTCGCGCTCCCCGGCGAGGACGGCACCGCCTCGGAGGCTTGACCCATGATCGCCTCGCCGGTCGGCTCGAGGGTTTCTGGCGCGTTCTCGAGCGGTTGGATATCTTGGGATTGGGTATCTTGGGGTTGGGTATCTTGGGGTTGAATCAGCACGGGCGGAGTCTACTCGCAAACACGCTTGCCGCTCCGACATCTGCTCCAAAGAGTTTCTCTTTTCTTCGATCTCTCTCCTCTCGTCTCCGGCCCGGCGGATCGCTGATAGTTCGCGCCCTCCTCCGCCGATTGACGAGAACTCTCGCGATCCCTACAACCTGCTACGAGGCTCCATTGTTTGTCGCCCAAGCCCACTCGTTCGCCCAGCAAGCCCGCCTCGCCATCACCCTCGCGTGGGTCGCTGGCTACACCAACATCATCGCCATCCTCTCCTGCCACACCGTGGTCTCGCACGCGTCGGGCACCACGTCAAACCTCGGACGCGACCTGGCCGAGCAGCGGTGGGGGCCCGCGGCCTTCGCGCTCTTCCTCCTCGTCACGTTCCTCCTCGGCGCGATGCTGTCCGCCTTCGCCACCGAGTGGGGCCGACGCAGAGCGTGGGAATCTATCTACATCGCGCCGATCCTGCTGCAAGCTCTCATGCTGGCCGTCTTCGCGCTCGGGCTCGAGTTCATCCCACGAACCCTCCTGCTCGAATCAGCAGGATCGATTACCTACAGCACAAGCTCGTGGTCACGCTACGTCATAATCGGGGCGGCCTCCGCCGCCATGGGGCTCCAGAACGCCACCATCACCCGCATCTCGAACGGCGTCGTCCGCACCACCCACGTCACTGGCGTGCTTACCGACCTCGGGCTCGAACTCGTCCAGCTCTTCTTGTGGATCCGCGATCGAGCACGCAACACCCCGCCCGGCACCGTCCGCGATCTCGAACCAAGCCTGCGCACGCACCCAACCGCGCGACGCCTCGCGCTTCTCGCGTCGATCATCGGGACCTTCGCGCTCGGCGCAGGCCTGGGAACGCTCGCGTTCGATCACTTCCAACGCTGGGCCATGTTCCCGCCCGTGCTCTTCCTGCTGTGGATCGTTTATCAGGACGCCGTCGCCCCCATCGCGGAGATCGAGATCTCCAGCGCGCTCGGCTCGGCCGAACATCTGAATCTCCCGCCCGGCCTCGGTGTTTTTCACCTCAACAAGGACCGCGCACGCCGCGGCAAGGTCCACCGCATGCCCAACCTCCTCGCCTGGATCGACCGCCTCGAACCCACCACCCGCGTCGTCATCCTCGACCTCGACCAGGTCACCCAACTCGACGCCAACGCCGCGATGGAACTTCGCGCCGCGCTCAGCCGCCTCGCGCGGCAAGGCCGAAAAATGGTGATCGCAGGCCTCAACGGCGCGCAGTACGAACAGCTCCGCCGCGCCGGCACCGGAGAACTTCTCGACCCCATGAGCGTCTGCCCGGACCTTGAACTGGCCGTCGCGCGCGGGATGAATCTGCTGGCGGAGAAGGAGTAGGTCCGAGGAGGGTTCGAGGTAGATCGACGCTCCGAGCCGATTCCGGGTTTTCACACAACATCACGACCCGGCAGAGTCGCGCCGACAACGCTCGCTGCCGCGCCATGGAAGCGGCCATGCGCTTCTTCGCGCTACTTCGTGCGATCGAATTCATCCTAAAACCGCGCAGGCCGTTCTGGTTGCTGCGTCCGCAGGCGTCGGCCAACAACCTCCCGTCGAAGCTGTCCCGGAATGAGGAAGAGATTTAGAACTTCACTTGGGCTCTGGCGGATCTCGTGAAGAAGGAGAGGGTGTCCATGGGAACCGCGATAGACCTCGCGCCCAATCGCGACGCCCTGTCAACCATCCTTAAGGGTGTGGAAGTGAAGGCGGCTACGCTGGTGAGCCGGTTGAAGAGGCCGGGACATCGATAGCGAATAGTGTAAGAATCTCACTGATAATCGCTCAAGCTACTCCATCGAGGGGGACTCGAACAGCATCTACCGCGCGATATCGGCGACCTTCTTCAGCACAGCCAATATCGCGTCTGCTCCCATTTCAACGAGAGGTTTCCCTTTCCATTCTTGGATAGATTGGTTTCTCGATTCGACCAGCCCTTGGAACAGGGTGACTACATCTGGCCGAGTAGATCGAAACGATTCCCAGCACCATTGAAGCCGCCCGTCGGCGTAAATCCAAAGTACATGGGAATCAGTGTCTTTCAAGGCGACTTTGCAGGTCGCGGCCTTCCCACTTCCGTTGAGCCGCAATTCCAAACGGGGGTTACACCGAAGCCGTGCTGCCAACACGTCAAATGACTCGATATCGGAGGCATTTACTCGCGTCATCTCCGTGCGGAAATCGCGCTCCGTCCAGATACGCGAACTCCTACCTCCGTTGGGCGATCGTTCCGATCGGTCCGGCCTCACACCCGAATTCAGCTCATTTACTTCGGGCGACAATCGTGGCATTGCCTAGCGGCTGCTACGGGCCTTGCGATTACGACGATCACCACGACCAATGCCACACTTGCGACAATCAATACAGTTCCGCCACTCTGAGAAAGCCACGCAACCAGTCCACCGACCAACGCAGACCAGACACCTATGGTCCCCACTCAGAGGGCAAGAATGGACACCATTTTAAGGTTCTGTCTGCGTCCAAAGAACTTTCACCGGTAACGGCTGTGTCTTCAAGATAGAGATCGGTTGTCAGCGAGAAATTCTACGCGTGCCAACGAAGCGGCGGCTTCAGGCCTCCTCGGTGCTGAAAACTCTCGACAAATGAGCGCCCTTGGCTCCGAGCAGCTATCGGCGGCCGGAATTTCAACTGCACCGGACGCTTTGCCCTACGCTTAGCCGAATTGCCTCCCCCGCCACCCACCCCCGATTCCGGC
>Ga0163147_10007838_pt1 | contig 12005 bp, 9 predicted proteins | sample OliLakLV19MP6G1_FD_148597 | JGI IMG/M metagenome (GOLD analysis project Ga0163147, IMG submission 148597) | Freshwater microbial mat bacterial communities from Lake Vanda, McMurdo Dry Valleys, Antarctica- Oligotrophic Lake LV.19.MP6.G1 | ecosystem: Environmental > Aquatic > Freshwater > Lake >...
CCATGGTGTTGGTGCCCGTCTTGTAAGCAGGGACAGGCGCCGGGTTCAAGACCGATTTGCGGGGTGTTCGCTTTTCGCTTTTGTCGATGATAAAAATTCCGAACAACACACCCGCCAGCACTATTCCAAGCGCCAGGAAAAATTTCCACATCGGTTGCTGGTGCGGGTTTGGATTTTGCGGCTCTATCATCCCCTTCAAGAGAAATGAATTGTGCGGATCCGTCAACTGGCGCGTGATTGGAACGATTAAAACAGGGCGTGATTAAAAGTGGGTGAGATGTAAGGAGACCTGCCGGGAGCGCGGTTTTGTGAGCTCTGTGAGCCGCAGCATCGAGTCAGTCCTTTCGGTGCCGCTTGTTTCAAAGCATTCTTCATGGCAGAGCGCTGCGGGTCACAGACCCCCGCTCCGGGGAGGCCTCACCCAGTTTTAATCACACCCAGTTTAACAACATATCAAAGTCCAGGATTGAAACTTTGCTCTCGAGACGCTTAATTGCAGCGGCTGCCAATTATGAGCGCCGGTCGCCCGTTCCAAGGTGACCTGATTGCCAGGCTATTATGTTTTATCCTTTGCTTGCTGCGATCCGTAAATCTTATCAGCGCGTTTTTTCCTCAACGGTCATCTCGGTTTTTTTGATGGTGGGAACTGGATTTTTTCCAACCGCAAGAATGGACGGAGCGGACACCGCATCTCCGCCGGGCATGGAAGAGGCCGACTTGGCTGAGATGAGTCTCGAGCAGTTGAGCAAGGTGAAGGTGGACTCGGTGTATGCCGCCTCAAAACGGGACCAGACGGTGATGGAGGCTCCCGCATCCGTGAGTCTGGTGACCGCTGATGAAATACGAAAATACGGATACCGGACGTTGGCGGACATTTTGCGGAGCGTGCGTGGGGTGGATGTCTCCTACGACCGGAATTATGGCTACATCGGGATCCGCGGATTTAACCGTCCCGGGGATTTCGGGGGAAGAGTGCTGGTTTTGGTGGACGGCCATCGGATGAATGAACCGCTTTATGACAGCGCGTTCAACATGATGGATTTCCTGGTCGATGTGGAAATGATTGAACGGGTGGAGGTGGTGCGCGGCCCGGGCTCCACCATCTACGGCAACAACGCGTTTTTCGGAGTGATCAATGTCGTGACCCGTCGCGGACGTGACATCAACGGGACTGAACTCTCCGGTGCTTACGGAAGTTACGACACGGTCAGCGGGCGGCTGAGTTACGGCAAACTTTTTAAGAACGGAGTCGAGTTGGCGGTTTCCGGCACCGTGTTTGATTCTTCCGGCCCGACCCGGCTTTATTATCCTGAATTTGACAATCCTGCCGAGAATTTCGGTGTGGCCTACAAACGGGACGGTGAAAGCGCCTACAACGCGATCACCACCATCAGCTATAAAGATTTCACCCTGGAAGGCGGTTATGTCTGGCGCGACAAAGATGTCCCCACGGCCTCTTACGCCACCGTTTTTAACGATCCACACTACAACACGATCGACAACCGGGCCTTCGGCAGCCTCAGGTTTGAACATCCCTTTGAGAATGATTTGTTGGTCATGGCGAGAGCCTATTACGATTATTACGCGTTCAAGGCGTCGTATCCCTACGCTGATGTTGGCGGGATATATTTGAATAAGGACCGGGCGTATGCCGAATGGATCGGATTGGAAACGCAGGTGACCAAGCCAGTTTTAGAGCGGCATCGGCTGACCTTGGGCGCGGAGTATCGGTACGACCTCAGGCAGGACCAGAACAATTTTGATGAGGAACCACGGGCCGATTACCTGGTTTCCCGCAGAACTCATTACAACGTCGGAGTGTTTGGGCAGGCGGAGATTTCGATCCTGACGAACCTGACCCTTACCGCCGGCTTGCGTTACGATTATTTCAAGAGTTTTGGGGGAACCATCAATCCGCGGGCCGGTCTTGTTTATCAGCCGTTGCAGGGGACCGCCTTGAAGTTGTTGTATGGCCAGGCTTACCGCGCACCCAACGTTAACGAAATTTACAATGAATCGCCCTCAAGCAAACAAAACCCGGGATTGAAGCCCGAGACGGTCTCCACCTACGAGCTGGTTCTCGAGCAGTATTTTGGCGCGGTCTATCGGGCTTCAATGTCTGGTTTTTATCTGGAAACCAAAGATTTGATCAACCAGGAACTGGATCTGGCCGACGGCTTGCTGGTTTTTCAGAACCGGGACCAAGTGCAGGCCTGGGGGGCGGAAGCGGAACTGGAAGCCAAATGGGAGAGCGGTGTCAGGGGCAGGGTGAGTTACACCTACGAACAGACGGAAGATGTCAAAAATCGGCTGCCATTGAGCAATTCACCCGAGCATATGGGGAAGCTGAACCTCATTCTGCCGGTTTATCGTGAAAAAGTTTTTGCCGGGTTGGAACTTCAGGCCAGCAGCTCGCGTCTGACCCTGGCTGGAAATCAATCTGGAGATTTTGCCGTGGTCAACTTCACCCTGTTCAGCCATCAGATCGTCAAGGGGCTCGATCTCTCGGCTTCGGTTTACAATCTTTTCGATCAAAACTATGCCTACCCGGGAGCGGGTGAGCACATTCAGGATGTGATCCGGCAGGATGGCAGGACCTTTCGGGTCAGGCTGACCTACCGGTTCTGATCGCGACGTCACCCCATGAGATTCCGAAGCGCATTAAAAACGTTTTTTCCGCTGAAAACCACTCAGGGGCGGATTGCGGCCCGATGGTTTTTGAGCGCTGCTGCCTTCCTATTGTTCTGGTCCCCTGTCGGCAGCCTCGCTCAAAAGTTTCCGGAGTACAAGGTCAAATCCGCTTACCTCCTGAATTTTGCCCGGTTTATTGAATGGCCAGCCTCCGCCTTTCAGCAGCCTTCTGATCCTATCAACATAGGAATATTCGGGACCGATCCTTTCAAGGAAGATCTGGAGCAGACATTCAAGAACAAGACGATCCGCGGACGAACCATTAGAATTTTGAGATTCTCTGATCTGAACGCCCTCGCCCAATGTCACCTCGTTTTCATTTCGAAAGAGGACGATCGGCGCTTCGCCGAGGTGCTCCGGGTGATTGATGGAAAGCCGGTCCTGACAGTCGGAGAAACAGAGGGGTTTACGGTCAAGGGTGGAATGATCCAGCTGAGAATTGTCGATCAACAGGTCAGCTTCGAAATCAACCAGGCCGCTACTCAAAAGGCCGGGCTGACACCCAGCGTCCAGGTTCTCAAATTAGGGAAGGTTGTACGTCACTGATCCATGAACCTGCTCTTGAAGAAGCTGAAAGACATGACCATCCAGCGAAAGCTGGTCTTCATCACCATGATTGTCGCCAGTGGCGTCCTGCTGCTAACTCTGAGTTCCCTGGCGGTTTATGAACTGGTGACGTTCCAGTCGGCGGCTTTAAAGCAATATTCCGCCTTGGCAGACGTGGTGGGCAACAATACGGCGGCGGCTCTCGCCTTTGAAAAACCGAAGGACGCCGAACGCACCCTCGAGAGCTTGGCTTCCGAACGTCATGTGGCGCTGACGGCGATTTACGACGGCGACGGTAAAGCTTTTGCCGGCTATGCGCCTGGAGGGGAATCGATCACCAACTTTCCGCTATTCTCTTCAATCCGCCCTGGGTTTGATCTGGGCGCTTCCCGCCTGCGCATCCTCCGTGATGTGACCTTTAATTCGGACCGCATCGGGTTCATTCTGCTGGAAGCTGATCTGGTCGGCATTTATCAGCGGCTGGTTATTTTTGCCGTCATCGCTATAGGGGTCTTTTTGGGTTCGGTCATGCTGGCCTGGTTTCTCGCGTCGAAATTACAGCGGTTGATCTCCAATCCCGTAATTCACCTGCTGGAAACAGCGCGCAAAGTTTCGGCCAGCCAGAATTATTCCTATCGCGCCGTCAAGGAATCCAATGATGAACTCGGTTCCCTGGTTGACGGTTTTAACCACATGCTCAGCAGGGTGGAACTTCATGAATCCAATCTGCAAAAAGAGATTTCGGAACGTAAAAGGATTCAGAATGAACTTGTTCTGGCCAAGGAAGCGGCCGAATCAGCCAGCATCGCCAAGAGCCAGTTCCTCGCCACCATGAGTCATGAGATCCGAACTCCGTTGAACGGCATCATCGGTATGAGCAACCTCCTTTTCGAGACACCGCTTTCAACGGAGCAAAAGGAACTCGCCCACACGGTGAAGGAAAGCGGGGAATCCCTTCTGGGGATCATCAACGACATCCTGGATTTTTCAAAAATCGAAGCCGACAAGCTGCTTTTTGAACGGCTCCGTTTTGATTTGCGCGATGTTGTCGAGGGAGTTCTCGATCTGGTTTCGGAAAAAGCCTGCTCCAAAGAACTGGAGATATTTCAATTCATTGATCCCCAGGTCCAGACCAGGCTGTTCGGCGATCCCGGACGGATCCGGCAGATCCTTTTAAATCTGTTCAGCAACGGGATCAAATTCACCCAGGCTGGCGAGGTCTCGCTCAACGTCCAGCTGGTCCGGGATATGGCCGATCATGCCGAGCTTAGATTTTCCATCAAAGACACCGGAATCGGAATTTCAGCTGAAGCCCGCAAAAGGCTCTTCCAGGCGTTTGAACAAGAGGACAAATCCACCACCCGGCGTTTTGGTGGAACCGGCCTCGGCCTGGCCATTTCCAAGAAGCTGGTGGAACTGATGCAGGGAAACATCTGGTGCGAGAGTCTCGCCGGCCAGGGCTCCACTTTTTTCTTCACTTTACGACTGGAAAAACAACTGGACCTTCCCGCTGAAATTTCGTTGGACGAGTTCGCGACGGTCCAAAACCTGCACCTGCTGCTGGTGGATGACAATAAAACCTCCGTTCATATCCAGTGCAGCCTGATGCAAGAGTGGGGCATGAAACAACCTTGCGTGGCTGAAACGGCGGAGGAGGCGCTGACCCGGCTCGTAAAGGCTGCGCACGAGCGGCAGCCATTTGATGTCGTGGTCATCAACAGCAGGTTGAATGAAATCGATAATCTCAACCTTGTCAGTTTCATCAAGGGCGACACCGGCATTTGTTCCACTAAAATCATCCTTTTAAAGAATCTGGCCGGGCGTTTTTCCTCCCATGAAATCAATCCGTCCCACCTGGCGGCCATGGTCACCAAACCGCTGAAGCCGTCCTCGCTCTTGCAGGCCTTGAAACAGGCCGCCGCCCGTCCGGGCGACTTTGAAAAAGCGGACGCAACCCCGCCTTCAAAAGAACCTGTAGCGAGTCGTCCGGGTGCAAAGGCGCTGCGCATATTGCTGGCGGAGGACAACGTGGTGAATCAAAAGGTGGCTTCCAAACAGTTGCAGAAACTTGGCTATACAGTGGTCTGCGTCGGCAACGGCCTGGAAGCTGTGCAGGCGTTGAACGAGGTGCTTTACGACCTGGTTTTCATGGATTGCGACATGCCCGAGATGGACGGGTTCGAGGCCACACGCCGCATCCGGGCGGTTTCGAGATCCAAGCCCGTGCGCATCGTGGCCATGACGGCAAACGCCATGCAAGGGGACCGTGAACGCTGCCTCGGCTGCGGCATGGACGACTATATTTCCAAACCGGTCCGCATGGAGGAACTGCAACGGGTTCTGGAAATCAACCCGTGATGACTCATTAAAAAAAGGAAGCCGAAGTCTTCTCAGCATCAACGATGTCGAGATTGGCAACCTTCGCTCGATTTGCAGTGAAGGGTGGAGAAGATTTTCAAGCTCCTGTCCCCCACCACGGAAATCAAATCCCTGTGAACCATCCGCAGATAACGCAGATGAACGCAGATAAACGCCAAACCGCCGGCCCGGACACGTTTGCAAGCCTCCCTGACGACATGCGCAGTGAGACAGAGCTGACGGGTGCCCATTCTGGTTCCAAGAACATCCCCCATCTGCGCCCCTCTGCGCCATCTGCGGAAAATATCGGAGCCCACGCATGACGCAGATGAACGCAGATCAGGAAACACGCGACCCGGAAACGTATGCCATCATTGGCGCGGCGATGCGGGTCCATGGAATACTGGGGCACGGCTTTTTGGAGGCTGTGTATCAGGAAGCATTGGCGGAAGAGTTTCGGCAGTCCGGAATTCCATTCACCCGTGAGCAACGCTTCCCCATTCATTACCGTGGCGTCATCTTGAAATGTTATTACGACGCCGACTTCATCTGCTTTGGAAAAATCATCGTCGAACTCAAAGCACTGGAACAGAAAGGTGGAAAGGAAGAAGCGCAGGTCATCAACTACCTGAAAGCCTCGGGCTTGAATCGCGCTATGCTGCTTAATTTCGGCTCCGAACGCGTGCAATACAAACGACTGGTTCTCAATCTGCGCCCATCTGCGTCATCTGCGGAGAACTTATGAAACCGGAGGAACTCAAGCCGCTGCTGGCCCAACTGATTGCCGGTTGGGAGAACGAGATCGTGGAGTTCAAGAACGTGGGGGACTCCTATCCGACTTCCGATATCGGCAAGTATTTCTCCACCCTCTCGAATGAAGCCAACTTGCGAAATCAGGAACGTGGCTGGCTCGTTTTCGGCGTGGATAATCGCAGTCGCACCGTTGCGGGCAGCCAGTATCGAGTGGAAACAGACCGGCTTGACGGCTTAAAGCACTAGGTCGCCAGCGACACGGAACCTGGAGTGACGTTCCGGGACATTCATGTTTTGGATATGATCAGGCCGTCGTCCTGGAAGCGCTTCACAACTGCATCGCGCACCAGGATTATCGCAGGAACGGGCGAATCGTCGTCACGGAGCGGCCAGACCAATTGGTTTTCGAGAATGAAGTGTCCTTCTTCGAGGGGAAACCGGAGGACTACCTCACGGGCCAGCGGACACCACGGCGCTACCGGAATCCGCTTCTGGCTCACGCGATGGTGGCGTTGAACCTCATCGACACGCTGGGTTACGGCATTCACCGGATGATGGAATATTTCCAAAACGCCGGACCGCTGGAAGTCAGTGAAGATATTCTCACCTATCGCGTGAACTTCAACAAAGTGCCGCTGCCAACCATCAGGCAAAGCAGGTTCTATTTCTCACCTGACCCCGGCCTGAGCGATACCCGCGATACCCACACCTGCGATTTTGGATCGGAGCCGTAGAATGTGGAGCACTTGACCGTGCTTTTGAAAAACCATTTCGAAGCATTACAATTGAAGAGAGTTTTTAGGTGAACAACCGTTACCTGCGCTTTTATCTTTCACAATTTCACGTTTGGTTTTAGATGGCAGCATGCTTTTTTCGGAACAAGAAGCCACCGAACACAGACCATGATTCGAATCTCCGACCGCCACCTTGCGTCCGGTTCCAAGGCGTCGATCTTCGCCTTGTCCAAAACTATGTTCCATTTGACGCTCTCCTGCCTTGTCCTGCTCCCGGGCGCCTCCACAATTATGGCCGAAACTTCTTCTGGTAAAAACGGTGCTGTCGCAACGGTCCATCCCCTGGCTACACAAGAAGCGTTGCGCGTGATGCAATCGGGAGGAAATGCTATCGATGCCGCAGTGGCCGCCGCATTGATGTTGGGTGTGGTGGACGGCCACAATTCCGGGATCGGGGGAGGGTGTTTCATCCTGATCCGGACGGCCGCAGGAAAATTCGCCGCCATCGACGGACGGGAGACCGCTCCCATGCGCTCCTCCCGGGCCATGTATCTGAAAAGTGGAGCGCTGGATTTGACCTTGAGCCAGACCGGTCCCCTGGCGGTTGGAACTCCGGGAGCCCTGGCCGCATATGACCTGGCACTGAACCAATTTGGAACGAAAAAACTGAGCGAACTGATCCTGCCCGCCGCTGCTGTCGCGGAGAACGGTTTCAAAATGAGCGCCAGTTATGCGGCTCGATTGACAGCCAACAACCAAGAGTTGGCAAAATTTCCCGCCAGCGCCTCGATTTTTGCCCGACCGGAGTCCTCGCCCGCACAAGCAGGAGAGGCATTGGTGCAAAAAGACCTGGCTGCGACCTACCGCTCCATCGCCAATTCTGGTGCCTCCTGGTTTTACCGGGGAGAGTTTGCCCGACGGGTCGGGGATTGGATGTCTGCTAATGGAGGCCTCCTGGACAGGGAAGACTTTGCGCGATACACCGCGAAGTTTCGTGAGCCGATCATAACAAGATATCGAGGCGTCGAGATTGTCGGTTTTCCACCTCCCAGCTCCGGAGGAGTGCATGTGGCGCAGATCCTCAACATACTGGAAAACTTCGAACTGAAGCCGCACGGATTCGGCACGGATGAAGATGTTCACCTCATCGTGGAATCGATGAAACTGGCCTTTGCCGACCGGGCCTACTGGCTTGGCGACCCTGATTTCAGCTCCGTGCCGCGAGGTTTGGTTTCAAAATCCTACGGAACCCGGCTGGCGAAAAAGATTGATCGCAACATTGCGACCCCAGTAGCGAAGCATTCGGTTCCTCCGCAATCCGCAGAATCATTTTTCGAACGACACACCACACACTTCACCACCGCCGACAAGGAAGGGAACTGGGTGGCCTGCACCGCCACCATCAACACCAGTTTTGGCTCGAAGGTCGTGGTCCCAGGAACTGGGGTTCTTTTGAACAACGAAATGGATGACTTCGCCATCCAACCTGGAACCCCGAACTTTTTTGGACTCGTCGGAGCAGAAGCAAATGCTATAGAACCGGGCAAACGCCCGTTGTCCAGCATGAGCCCGGCCATCGTCCTGAAAAATAAAGAGCCGATACTCACCTGTGGTGCTGCGGGAGGCCCCACTATCATCAGTCAAACCTTGCTGACGTTGGTCGGCGTCCTGGACTATGGACTATCCCTGGAAGAAGCCCTGAATCAGCCACGATTTCATCATCAATGGAAACCCGACCAGGTGAGGTTGGAAAAATCAGGTGGAGCGGAACTTCGCAACCAATTGGAAAAGAGGGGCCATTCTATTTTATCAATCACAAATTTTGGTGCGACCCAGGCCATCAGCCGCTCTCCGGCAACGGGTGTCTTTACCAGTGGTAGTGACCCCCGGGTGGAAACCGGTTCGGCTTTAGGATTTTGATCGGTCTTAGCTCTCCGGCTAGGCGCGAGCGACGCGCATGCCCGACCTGGGCCTTTAAGGACGCAGCGTGACGTTAGCGTTAGCGTCGTGTAAGTATGTAGTTTTTGGCCCCGGTTTAAGGTGTAAAGGGTTGACTTATGACCGTGCCAAAGCTATTTTCCATCGCATATTGAGGTTTTCACCTCGGTTCCTCCGAACCCAGTGACGATTCATCCGGATTGACGCTGGGTTTTTTTATTTGCCAGCCCCATTCGAGCAAAAGATTGATCAGGGCCGGAAGAAAAGTCAGCGCCGCAATCATGCAGGTGCTCACTCCCACAGCCATCACAAACCCAAGGCTGGCAATACCTTGATGTTTTCCCAGAATCAAACTTCCAAATCCTGCGATCGTGGTCAGACCAGAAACCAAAACCGCTTTGCCCGTGCTCTTGGCCAGAATTCCAGGGGTTCTTTCCTCTGAAAATCTGTTCAGTATGTGAATGCCGTTGGTGACACCAATCCCGATTACCAGCGGTAGTGTCATGATATTCGCCGGGTTAAACGGAATGTTGTAATAACCCATCATCCCCATCATCCAAAGGAATCCGATGGCCACAGGAACCAAAGAAAGTAGGACGCAAGAAATGGAGCGGAAATGGATGAAAACCAGGATGGCCACGGCGATCAAGGCATAAACTGCGGCTTCTTCATAACTTTTCCGAAGCAACGTGGTGTATTCCAAAAGCTGGACCGGCGTGCCGGTGATGATCGGGTCGCCCAAATCCTGGGGATCCAGAGCCTGACGAAGCCCTGTCACGAATTGTTCCTGCTCCTCCCGCTGCCAGACATTGCCAACGGGATAAACCTGCAACAGATATTTTCCGGTCACTCCGATAAACCGGTTTCTCAAAGCTGAAGGGAGATCCTCCACCTTTAAAGAAGATGAGGTATCCTGATTCTTCAAGGTGCCGAAGGTCTCACGGATATCAGTGAAAAGGGCGTCCTCAAATTTTTTCAATCTTTCAGGTATAAAATCATGGCCGCGCAACATTTGTTTGCGAAACTCCGAAATGGCGGATCTCAACGATCTGAGCTGCCGCGCGATTTCCGGCTCATCCTTCTCGGCCATTTGCGAACCGAGCCCAAGGTAACCTTCCAACGCCCACAGGGTCCGGCTCAATTCCGGCAGCGGGATCGGAGAATGATCTCTGTCGGCAAAATGAACACTCTCGATGTCCACCTTGATCTCCTTCACAAGCTGCAACTTGCTCTCCTGGTTCTGGGACAGGTATTGGCTCATGGAGTCGATGCCTGAAACGATGGGAAGTTTTTTGATCCTGGCTTCAAGCGAAACCGCATGTTCGAGATTTGTGGCGATCACCGCGCCAAAGAGCACGCTCTTGGAGGCGGAATTGATCAGCTTTTTTTCAAAAACAACGGCAGGCAGGCCCTTGCTCTGCATGTTCAAAAGGTTGTAATCAAAAATGACCTGGCGGGCGTACCATCCCGCGACGGCGCAACAAACAAGAATCAGAACGGAAACCAACCTGGGCCTTTGCAGCCAGGCATTTTCAATCCGAGCCCTTCGATCGACAGCAGAAGCACTTCCTTTGTGATCGATCACGTTTTGACGCCCTTTTAGAAGCATCGCAGGGAGCATGGTCATCATAGGCACAAGGCAGAGCAGTATGCCGCCGCCACAAATGATCCCCATTTCTTGAATGCCTTTGAAGTCTGTGCCGGCCATGGCAAAAAAGGCGCCGGCAGTGGTGAAGGCTCCTGTGAATATTCCCATCCCGGTATTCACAACGGCCTTGGTTAGCGCCTCTTCCGTGGACCTGCCGTGACGCAGCTCCTCCTCGTATCGGGTGATGAGGTGAACACCAAAATCAATCGCCAATCCGACCAGGATGGGAACAAAAGTGATCGTTAAAATGTTCAGATGCCCGACGGCGAGCGTGGTGAAACCCATGGTGTAACCAATCCCGATGAGAAGGCAGAGGGTGGCTTTCAACGGGCGGCCCGTTTGCCTGTAGCCATAGACGAAAATCAAGGCGCAGAGAATGAGAGAGACGACGCTTGCCACCGTGGAGTCAAACTGTGACTGGTCCATTTCGTCCACCTCGAGGACCGGTTCGCCGGTGATTCCAACATTCACACCAGGGATTTCCCGTCTCGTTTCGCTCACCAGCACCCGCAGGCGTTCGACCCCTTCGTGATTCAATTTCTCATTTTTTGCCCGGGCGGTCACGATGTAAAGCCGACCCTGGGCGAAAGTGATGTACATCTCCCGTTCGGCCTCATCTCCGGCTCCGAACAAAGCGTTGATTCCGGGGGCCGGAGGGGTTCCGGGTCTTTCAAGACTTTCAGTGGCTTGTCGGATGATCCGTTCCAGGGCGGGCAAGGCCTTGACCATGGAAAGATCATCGTGATTCGTCTGCTGCGCGGCGTTGAGAAACTGCCTGTTGATCAGTCCGAACAGCGAAACCAGATTTGTAGCCTGGGTAAATTGTTCGATAAACGGACGGTATTCACCCAGGGTTTTCCGAAGCTCTTTCAACTGCTCCTCGGGGACAAAGAGCAGGGCCTTGTGCCCCAGCATCTTCAGATCACCCTTGAAAAACACATCTTCAAAAAGGTTGGTCTCAGCCTCCAGTTTTGCCCCGAGCCGCTCGACAAATTGCCGGTTTTTTTCCTGGTTTTCACTTTCCACCACCACCACAAGGTCGTCCTGGGTGGGAAATTCTTTCTTAAATTGCAGAAACCTCTCGTGATATTTTTTGTCGGCACCGACCAGGTCGTTCCTGCTGGTGCTGAACTGCAAGTAGTTGACGGTGACAACCACCGAAAACGCAAAAAGCAGGAACTGGGGATAAATAAACCAGCGAGGATGTTTGTAGATGGCACGGGCCAGACCGGTTAAAATCCTGGAGAGCCGCGTTGAATTCTCTGAACTCATGACTCGGTAAACATGACAGCACAATGAGGAATACCTGCTGCTCCGGACCGGTCAATGGTCAGTTT
>Ga0163147_10007839_pt1 | contig 12001 bp, 21 predicted proteins | sample OliLakLV19MP6G1_FD_148597 | JGI IMG/M metagenome (GOLD analysis project Ga0163147, IMG submission 148597) | Freshwater microbial mat bacterial communities from Lake Vanda, McMurdo Dry Valleys, Antarctica- Oligotrophic Lake LV.19.MP6.G1 | ecosystem: Environmental > Aquatic > Freshwater > Lake >...
AAGCAATTCCATACAAACAAATAAACTAGATTTATAATATGAAATTTGAAAACTTCCTACAAGAAAAACACACACAGCAATATCCTGAAATACTAGATGATGATGTCCCTAACGCCTTTAATGCTTGGCTAACAGAAATTAATGCCGACACTTGGATTGCGTACGGGGACGAATACGGAACGCTCAAAATGTTAGAAGGAAAAGAATTCATTCTAAACGGTTTTAGGCCACATATTGAAAAACTAAAGAAAGAGGTATTTATCAAATAGGTGATAGAACTTTATATTTGAGGAGCCAATGACAAAAATTAAAATCCGCAAAGCCGATAGCTTATTTAGCAATTATATTCGCCGAAGAGCAGATTGGAAGTGTGAGGCTTGCGGAAAAGACTACTTAACCAATAAACAAGGGCTTCACTGCTCACACTACTGGGGACGGGGTAGGGAAAATACAAGATTTGACCCTGATAATTGTATTGCTCTCTGTTACTATCATCATTTGAGGTGGGGACACGGAGATGAGCGTGATAACTACAAAGAATATATGGTTAAACGATTAGGTGAACAAGGATTTAAAAAATTACAAATAAGAGCATTTCAGTACAAAAAAAAAGACGATAAATTAATAATTTTATGGTTGACGAAATTAACCAAATAGAAAATAGTTTAAAAACTGCCTCTGATAGTCCGGGTGACCTTGCCGAGTATCTCACTAAACTCGCAGGTTGGTATTCGTACCGAATGGAACAGGCTAAAAAGATAGCACTTGTAAAACCAAGCATTTGGTTACAATTAAAAGTTTTAAATAAGTCTAGCGATAAAGTTACTGATATGACTTGGGAAGCTTCCGAAGATGGACAAAAAGAAATAGCTCTTGACTTTGAGTTAAAAAGAATTACTAAAATGTATTCCAGTATAGATAAAAGATTGAGAGCCTTGGAAACTGAATTTAGAATTAGTAAGTCACAAATATAATAATTCCCGACCCCAATGAACTATAAAAATTACAGAAGGCTGGGAAAAATATGATGAGCCAACAAAAAACAATCAAAACCATACTTAATGACGGCAAAAAACATTGCTCCGCTGAATTTACTGAAGTAATGAGGATAATTGATTATCGGGCAAGAATTTCAAGCATACGCAGGGAACTGGAAAAAACAGGTAATACGGTTAGAAGTGAACCTTGTCGTGGAAGATGTGGCCGAAAGCATACAGCTCCCCTTAATTGGTACTGGATAGATACTGTGGGAGACTATACTGCCCCCAGTAAGCCCGGAAACGCCAGAGTGAACAAATGGTTAGCCCAATTTTCGCCAGAGCTTAAAGAGCCTGAAAAACAACAAAAACTTTTATGAAAGCAAATTTAAAATATTAAAGAAAATTTTATGTCAGAAGATAATAAACATGTAGTAGACTGCTCTTACTGCTATTCCTGCTCTTCCTGTTCTTCCTGCTATTACTGCGATTCCTGCGATTTCTGCTATGCCTGCTATGCCTGCTCTTCCTGCTCTGCCTGCTCTTCCTGCTATTCCTGCTCTTACTGCTATTCCTGCTCTTACTCTAAAAACCTTAAGATGTCAGAGAATATGATTTTTTGCTTAGAAGGCTACCAAAAAAATAACATGATATTCAACAAGCAAGTAACCGAAGAAGAGTTTGAGAGAGTCAAAGAATCCATGCCCAATATTAAACTTGAACTTCAAGATTTAGCCTACGAAAAGGCGTGGGCAAAGTGGTGGAGTGAAGCCAAACAAGAGGATAAGGATAAGATACTTAACTGTGGCTACTTCGATGCGGAAATATTTACAGGGATTACTGGACTTAAAGATTTTGCAGAAAAAAGTCTAAATGGTAAAACCGTAACCATAGAAGTAGACGGTAAAAAGTATGAAGCGGTAATTAAATAATAAATAACCTATGACCCACGAAGAAATTAAAGAAAAAGCTCATTTGGATGTATTTTTGCCTGAAAACGAACCCATCGTTAAAGAAATAAACAATTGGATACATGAATTTATGGAAGCTGAGGATATGGACGCGTATTGGCAGAACAGCCTAATACATCTTATTTTTGAAATAAGACACCAAGCCCTAGCAGAAGAAAGGGAGAGGGTGGTAAAAGTAGAGGAAAAATATCAAGAACTTATTGTGGCAGTTGAGAAAAAATACGAAGGAGAAACAAGACATGAGACAGCATTGAAATATATAAGAAGTAAAGTAAACTACCACCATACTAATCAGCAATGTTATAACGGGGCCTGCTATATACACCACCCAGGACAACTAGGTGCGGCAGGTGATAAAAATAAAGACACTTAACTAAGGAAATAATAAAGATATATGAAAACAGGACAAGGAAATAAAATAGCAGGCGGAAATCCAACAAGAGGTCGCGTAGACAATGACTACTATGCTACCCACCCAGATAGCACCACAGCATTATTGGGGGTAGAGGAGATAATATATCCAGCATGGGAACCTGCTTGTGGTGAAGGACATATAGCAAAGTTGTTAGGCAAAGAAACATTTGCTACAGATTTAATTAATAGGGAGTATGGAGATGGAATTTGGGATTTTTTAACGGGTTTACATCCTAATCCTACAAGCCCTGACTTTCCACAAACTATAATTACAAACCCTCCGTTTAATTTATTCCAAGAATTTGCTGAACAAGCACTAAAAATAACTAAAAATAAAGTAATAATGTTCGGAAAGTTGCAAGCCTTAGAGGGAAAGAAACGAGCAACCTTTATGCAAAACTCGCCATTAAAAACTGTATATGTATTTAAATCTCGCCAACAGCCATTAAGAAACGGAAGTGAGTTAGATGAAATTACAGGAAAGAAAATGAACAGTAGTACAATGGCATTTGCTTGGTTTGTTTGGGAAAAGGGCTATGTCGGAAAGCCCTCAATAGAATGGATATAAATATTTATGACCCACGAAGAAAACAATAAAAATTTAGTTGACTGCTCTTACTGCTCTTACTGCTCTTACTGCAATTCCTGTTCTTCCTGCTCTTCCTGCTCTTCCTGCTATTACTGCGATTCCTGCGATTTCTGCTATGCCTGCTATGCCTGCCATTCCTGCTCTGCCTGCTCTTCCTGCTCTTACTGCTATTCCTGCTCTTCCTGCTATTCCTGCGATTCCTGCTATTACTGCTCTTCCTGCTTTTCCTCTAAAGACCTTAAGATGTCAGAGCGTATGATTTTTTGCTTAGGTAAATATGAAAGACAGGGAGAAGGCTATCAGAAACACAACATGATATTTAATAAACAAGTAACCGAAGAAGAGTTTGAGAGAGTCAAAGAATCCTTGTCCGCTATTAAACTTGAACTTCAAGATTTAGCCTACGAAAAGGCGTGGGCAAAGTGGTGGAGTGAAGCCAAACAAGAGGATAAGGATAAGATACTTAACTGTGGCTACTTTGACCAAGAGATATTTACAGGTATCACGGGAATTAAAGATTGCGCTATCACCATGCCGTCCACTTAAACAAAGTTCTTTGACAAGTGATAAATTAACCATAATTAAAGAAAATTTTATGTCAGAAGATAATAAACATGTAGTAGACTGCTCTTACTGCTATTCCTGCTCTTCCTGTTCTTCCTGCTCTTCCTGCTATTACTGCGATTCCTGCTCTTACTGCTATTCCTGCTCTTCCTGCTATTCCTGCGATTCCTGCTATTACTGCTCTTCCTGCTTTTCCTCTAAAGACCTTAAGATGTCAGAGCGTATGATTTTTTGCTTAGGCGATGGTAACTATGAAAGACAGGGAGAAGGCTATCAGAAACACAACATGATATTTAACAAGCAAGTAACCGAAGAAGAGTTTGAGAGAGTCAACGACTCCATGCCCAATATTAAACTTGATTTTAAGGACTTAGCCTACGAAAAGGCGTGGGCAAAGTGGTGGAGTGAAGCTAAGCAAGAGGATAAGGATAAGATACTTAACTGTGGCTACTTTGACCAAGAGATATTTACAGGTATCACCGGAATTACAGATTTTGCAGAAAAAAGTTTAAGTGGTAAAACCGTAACCGTGGAAGTAGACGGTAAAAAGTATGAAGCGGTAATTAAATAACTTATATGAACGAAAAACAAAAAGGAACTTGTATGAGGTGTGATTATTGCAACACTCTAATATGTTTAAGGAATAAATATATGACCGACACAGAAAAAATCTTAGAAAAACACACCAAAGAAGTCATTATTGAACAAATAGATATTTGCCTATCAGGACAAGACCCAAGATACCAACTCGGTAGATATGTAGAAAAGTTAAGAGAAGAAATTATACACCAAGCCCTAGCAGAAGAAAGGGAGAGGGTAGTGGGGTTAATTGAAAAGATACGAGTACTGGAAGAACAATCTAACCAAGCCCTTGATCATCTACAAGACATAATTGAAAAAGACATCCTCGCCTCCCTCCAAGACAAACCTTTAACAGATAAATAACTTATATGAACGAAAAACAAAAAGGAACTTGTATGAGGTGTGATTATTGCAACACTTTAGTATGGGTAGATATTACACCTTTCCGTACAGACAAAAAAAGATTTGACAAAGAAATAAAGGAAGCAGTTTGCCCGAACGGTTATCACTTCATCCAGAACAAGAAAAAGCGAGCTAGTATGTTTAAGGAATTAATATGACCAACACAGATAAAATCTTAGAGGAGTTTGTAGAAGAAGGTGCTGATTTAGAACACAATAGATGGGCTAGGTGGCACAAGTATTCACGCCTAATGGCGACCCCAGCTCATATAGAAATGTGGGACAGAAAAGCAGAAATGCCGTATATCGCACTAACAAACGAAGAACAGGAAAGTGATAGAAAAGAAACTAGAAACTATCTACCACTTTTAGAAAAAGCAATCGCACAAGCCATAGCAGAAGAAAGGGAGAATGAAAATACCGCAACAGTGGAAGCTATAAAAAATCTCAGCAGACTTACTTTTCAAACTCATATTACTGACGATATTAGGACTACCGCCTCGATGCTTTTAACAGCTCATTATGACGAACAAAAATCTAAATATATCAGAGACCTTGAATTTCGTATAAAAAAAGAACACCAAGCCCTAGCAGAAGAAAGGGATAGGGTGAGGGGGATGATAGAGAAATATAATCCAAAATCATTAGATACTGGAGTCGCTGGAAAGATTGAGGAAAGTATCTTTCAAAGAGTAAAAGACAACATCCTCTCCTCCCTAGACAAAGAGATTATTAACCCTAAAGATTAAATAATGAATATATCCCAATACTACATTGTATTCCTCGCCTTCATCATCGCTTACCTCGTGTATGCGATGGGGAAGGGAGTCGGGAAATAGGATGAGCGTGAAAAAAGGGCAGCGTAATGCTCTCCTTCCAAGATAAACCAACAGATAATAAATAAGATGAAAATAATCCACGGAGACAGCCTAATAGAATTAAATAAACTCCCAGAGAACTCGGTAGACTCAGTAGTTTGCGACCCTCCTTACCTTTTAAATTTTATGGGCAAGGAGTTTGATAGAGAAAAAGGCAATCCTGCTGATGATGTAGAGTTTTGGAAACTTGTACTAAAAACAATGAAGCCTGGTGCACATCTGTTAGCTGCTGGGATTGGTAGAACACATCACAGAGTAATGGTTGCAATCGAAGACGCTGGTTTTGAAATTCGTGATTGCGTGTACCATGTGTTCGGCTCAGGATTCACGAAAAGTCATAACATAGAAAAAACTTTAATAAAAATGGGTGAAAATGAAAAAGCAAAGGAGTTTGCAGGATTTGGGACAACTCTAAAACCCGCAGTGGAAATATGGACTCTAGCACGCAAGCCACTATCTGAAAGCACTATCGCTCTCAACGTATTGAAGTGGGGAACGGGTGGGATAAATATAGAAAAATGTAGGGTGGAAGGAGATATGGGCAAAGATAGAGCAGAGGGTAAACCAAGAATAGATACGGACAAATATGGAAAAGCTAACTCTACATTAAATCCGCAATCACCATTAGGCAGATTTCCTGCAAACATAATTTTAGACGGAAGTGATGAGGTGGTAGGGTTGTTTCCTGATACGGGCAAGTCAGCAGTAAGAAAAGGTGGCTCTGGTGGAAGTGGACTGTATAAAGGAAAGTTCGGAGATGGTGCAGTTGGTGGATTTACTGACTCAGGCTCTGCCAGTAGATATTTTCAAAAGTGTGAAATGGCTTGTGAAGATGTTTCTTTTATGATAGAATTAGAGATATGTGGAACTATTTTAGAAAATCAGAAGGCAGGTATTATGCTGGTTGGCGTAATAAAGGAAGCAGAAAAACTCACTCAAGACGTAGAGCAGTTTATAATTGGGAACAAGAAAACGGAGAGCTTCCAAAAGGATATTGTATCCATCATAAAAATCACGACAAAACAGATGACAGACTTGAAAATCTTGCTTGCATTTCCTTTGCCGAACATTACGAAATTCACGGAAGAGAGCGAGAAGACCACAAAATGGTTGGAGGAGTTGAACACAGAAGATGTCAAAAATGTAGAGAATATAAAACGCTTGATTGTTTTCAAAAACGAACTGCTGGAACTTATCAGGGATACTGTAAGGATTGTAGCCGTTCAGAACTTAAAAAGTGGAGAGAAGCAAACAGAGAGAAACACAATGCTTACCACCGAGAATACAGGAAGTCGGTTCAAATACCAAAGTAAGGCTTCAAAACGAGATAGGAATGAGGGGTTGGAGGGGTTTGAAACTTCTGAAAAGTTTACAGCAGGTAATTATTCACAAAGTCCAACTTGTAAAACTTGCGATAAGACACTTAATGGAACTAATGACCATTCGAGATGTTCAGGTGAAGTTTACTATAAAGAAATGGAAAGCAAAAACACTAAAAACAACCACCCAACAGTCAAAAACACCTCCCTCATGCAATATCTAGTAAGACTTGTAACACCAAAAGGGGGGACATGCCTCGACCCTTTTATGGGTTCGGGTTCAACAGGCAAAGCGTGTAAGTTAGAAGGCTTTGACTTTATAGGTATAGAACTTGATGCTGACTATTGTAAGATAGCAGAAGCGAGAATTAACCATGCCCCCTCTCCTCTTCTCTAGACAAACCTTTAACAAAAAAAGCCACCCATAGGAGATAGATGGCTTTTTGAACTTGCTGGGACGGCAAGCACGTTATGGCGCAGGGAGGATATGAATAAGCTTGGGCTTGCTCCGCAAATGCGGACAGGTCTTGCCAAAACAGCAGGCGATAATCTTCCCGATATTGGGGTGCTTCCCCAACTTGCAGTAGTAGAACAGCTTTCTGTTAAGACGTTTTTTCATCGGAAGCTCCAAACTCGTGTAACCATGCCAGGTCTTCCTGGCTAAGGTTTTTAGGTTGTCCGGGTGGTGGGTGAATGACTCCTCTAAGTGAGGAAACTATATTGGCCAGAGACGCTATCTTTTTGAGTGAGTGGACAACGCCCTCACACTTAATGCAAATGCCCTTAATGAGCAGGTCGCCGTCCTCAGTAACGTAAATTGCTGTGGGTTGGACAACGCCCCTACAAGAGCAGAGTATTATCAGCCGATGTGCCTTCATAACAAACCTCCTTTAGTTTGCAAATTACAGCCCACTAAGTCACTTGCTGAGGCTAGAGGGCTGGTATCTGCCAACTTTTTACCAGGCACACGAATAGCCCAGACTATTTTGGCTTTGCAATCTGTACCCCTGCAAAGGTTCCATTAGGAGTAGTATTAGAACTTTTAATTAAACTAACAACCGTTGTCAGAAAAGCCATCATGCACACATTAATCAGAGCTTTAGGGTCAAGGGCAAACACATCCCCTATACCTATTACATAACCAGCCATAGCAAGGACAGCCATAGTAGCACCAGACATTAGAGCAGATTTTAGATGTAAAAGCATATTATTTATCCAACCATTGGAGGACTACTCCAATTACTAATACAACGGCCCCTGCGACCACAAAGGCAGACATTAAACCGAATATTGGCGAAACTAATATTAAAGCCAATCCAGTCCACGATAACTTCGTTCCCATATTATTCCTTTCTTTACTTTATGAAATTTTTGCCAACACAAATAGCCAAATTAATTCTGCGAAGATTACACTTATTACTCCTAAAAAGAAGTGAAACCAATATATTTTAGGCATTTTAACTTCTTAATATTAATGTCATTATAGCACCAATCGTTACAAGCACTTCGCCCCTATTTATATTTAGCAACCTCACTTTCAAGGCTTAAGACTCTTGCCTTTAGGTTCACAATTTCGTCATCTTTTACCGATAGAATACGAGTAAAGTCTTGCTCCAACTTCTTAATATCTTCAGCGTGGATATCCTTCATATACTGAATTTGTTTTGTAAACTCTGCCCGTAGTTCTTCTTTGTCAGCTTTAGTTTGGTCAAAAAGCTGTTTCCATATACCACTTGCTTTTTCTTCTCCTTGAACATTTACGAAATTTGCATCAGCTTGGTCTTTTTTTGACGGGAATAACCGACCATAAGCCCAGATAAATCCAGGAGAACTTAATAATCCCATTATAATTAGTATGGTTGAATTACTCATGGCTTTTAATTTTTAATAGTCTGTAAATCAGGCCAAAGCCTACCATTAGGGATAATGGTAAAATACTGTTAATGATAATTGATGATGTTGATAATATGATTCGGTATTCCTCGAAGTTTAATATCATCACGGTAAAACGATAAATCAATCCTGTTATTCCAAGTGCAAAAATCCAATAAATATAAGATGGGGTTAGTTTTATCATCGCAATACGAACAACAAAATACAGGGCAGTAAGTGCCGTTCCTATCTGTAGACCTATTAAGTATGCAAGTAGTTGTTCCATATTAGTTTATTAGTTTAATCGTTATGCAATGGTGATGTCCGGCTTTACTTTCGGCCAGTCTACTTTAGTTCCATTGTCGGTAGTGGGAAGGACATAACCAAGGTTGAGTGCCTTGTCAATAAGTGCCTGCTCGTTGGTCGTGGGCAGGAAGAAACCCCACTCATTTCCTTTCTTTACCAGTTTTGTGTTGGTCACTGTGTTTACAATTAATTTTAAAGCTGATGTAGGAGCTTGGGTGGAAATCTTGAGCCACGGGTCGTAGCTGTCAAAATACCAGTATCCCTTCTCGTCAATATGTACAAGTACAACATTATGGAAAGCATTACCTATTCCAATTATAATGAGTATCGGGGCTTGCTTCAGGTGGTAGCGAAGGCTGTTGCGGTCCGTGCCAATCCATTCGTATGCTTCCTTAAAACGAATGGCCTTGGACAATAAACCGGAAGGAAGGGCTTGGTTGTATTCTTTCCAACTGCTAATATTCTCGTCGGTTCTGTAGTCGTCTTCCAATAAACGGCCAATATTGCGGCCAACGTCTGCGGGCTTGTAAAGCCAGTTGCCTGTGGGAGTACATTCCGCTAGCACGCTCATGGCTCGGTCGGAGAAATTTATCTCTACTCCGGTTTGCTGCATTATCTGAATCTCGGCACTATTGTTATTAGCAAAGCCAGTGCAATTGAAAGTGTCAAAACTCGGAAACCACTGCTTTTCTCCACGCACTTGGTAATCTCGCCAGTCGCCGGACTGGTTGACGACGGCATACGAAACGCCAGAGATTTTACCGGCCACGAAATCAGTTTCTCGCTGACCCAAAATCACACCCATGTTGTGGTCGGGGAAACTATCTATTGGAACATTGAATGGGTTCACCGTTGGGTGAAGGAGTTGTGCTGCGTTCATATAGGTTAATTATTGTACAGGCTCTTCTACAGGTTCAGGAGCTGGCTCTTCTTTTGGTGGATTAACGACAGCATCCATTTCTGGAACTTGCACAATTATCTCTTCTAGTTGTTCTTGCGTGGTAATGCGTTCAAGGCTTAACGAGTTTATTTGAGCTAAAAGGTTTTCTAGCTCCATATTCTTTTGATTCACCAAAAAGGCAAACCCAGCCGTCCTTGAGTCTATATTCTCTATTCGCTGTTTAAGGTCTAAAACGTCGATGTCTTGTGTGACTTCTACAGAAACTGTCTGCCCGTCTTTTTTAGTGTACGTGTTCATTTTGTTGTTTAGTTATTTTTTATAATTGGAATTTCATAGCTAAAAAAGGCTAAAAAATCCATTATCGACAGAAGAGGTTACAAAAGGTGAAAGAGCTGCCATATTACCTGCTTGGTTGAGATTTCCACCATAAGTAGCCGACATACTCTTACTTCCTGCAGGTGTTTGGTCTGTATTAGTATCAGCTATCCCCCCTCCGTGATAAAGTGCATCTTGTTGTCTTATAGTACAGTTTGTGCTTGCTGTTGCTGGCCCTGAAATTCCAAATCCCCAAACTATCCAGCTATTATCATCAACTGTGGTAATTGATTGAGTCAACGGACTTGCTATAGATTGGTTTGCTTTTGTTGATGTAGCTGAAGGGGCAGATTGTTTAACTCCTGAATAAGAAGCAGCACTAATAGTTTTTCCACCAGAAGCGCTACTCCAAGTACAAACGATGTTATTTGCACCGGTAGAGGGTCCAGCTAAGTATTGCATATCTAAATATGTGCCGCCGCCCTGAAAAGAAAGAGGGCTTGCCACGTCCGTAAAAGCAACAGAATTATATAAGTAACTGGTGATTGTTAAGGGTTGGTCGTAGTCTGTGTTAATCATTAACATCAGATTTGACCCTGTACAGGTAAAACTTAAAGTAACGCTGTTGACTCCTGCATCTTGACCTTTTGCAGTTGCGTCAAAAGCAATAGCAAACATAAATGGACTCGGTTGAAATAGAGAATTTACAGAAGCTAATTTTGGAATCCAAATCCTTACAGGTTTCCATTCTGGCATTAAGCCTCTGATTTTTTGTTCTGCTAAAGCAAAAATGGATTCAAAACTATGACAACGATAAATTAAAGAAACTACTTTGCCATTTTTATCTTTAACTATTTGGGCTGACATTTCGGCTTTAATCCCAAATCTACGCCCTAATAAAAGTTCGTAAAACCTAAAGACGTTGTGAGTCCACGAATTTGGACTCCATTTTATTTCTGGAAAGTAACGGGATTTTCTAGTTAATAAAATCATTATTCCTATAAACATTTTATTTAGACTATTCTTTATACTATTCATATATTTTTCCGTTTTATATTATTGGTTTGTAGGATAAGAGTCAAAATTGCACCTTAAACCTTCGGCTCCTGCCAGGGAACTGCTGGCGACCAGAAACATGTTCTGGTCGGCTATAAAGGCTATAGAAGGGGTGGTAGTGGCTCCGTCCGTGTCCGCAACGAAGGTTGAGGAGGCGGTACCGTTACCAATCACAATATTTACAGTTCCCAATGTTGTTTGGCATACAACCCTGGAAAGCGTACTAGCTATAGAGAATGTCGGAATTGCGAACGTACTTGAAGCCGAGCCGTAAGATTTAAAATTGAAATTGGATATTGTTGTTGAGGCGGCAGTAAACCGAGTTGGCCAGTAAGCTGGAATACTCCTCTGAACAGAGGCGTTACCGTCATAATACTGGAATTGACCTATAGTAGTATCCCAATAGAATTGTCCTGCAACAGTCAAGGTCTGCGAAGCGGAGGCTGGCAGGCGGAACTTTGCTGTCGATGAAATCAACACTTCACTATCGGCGGTGACTTGGAGAACAGAAACGCCTGTAGAAGAAGCTACAACAAATGGGTTTGTTGTTGAAGTTCCTTGTACGAACAAAGTTGCGGTCGGTGTAATAGTTCCTATACCAACTCTACCACTTGGCAAAATAGTAAGTAGGTTTGTTCCAGTAGAGGAAGCAACTACAAATGGGTTAACCGCACCAGTACCTTGAACGAATAAAGTAGATGTCGGGGCAGTGGTCCCTATCCCTACATTTCCACCTGCAGTAACCGTGAGCAAAGAAGTCCCCGTAGAAGAATTAACTTGGAAAATATCTGCGGTCTGGTTAGCAGCAGCTTTAACTTTTAAGGTAACTTTAGTAGTACTGGAATTTACTAATTCT
>Ga0163147_10007843_pt1 | contig 11998 bp, 9 predicted proteins | sample OliLakLV19MP6G1_FD_148597 | JGI IMG/M metagenome (GOLD analysis project Ga0163147, IMG submission 148597) | Freshwater microbial mat bacterial communities from Lake Vanda, McMurdo Dry Valleys, Antarctica- Oligotrophic Lake LV.19.MP6.G1 | ecosystem: Environmental > Aquatic > Freshwater > Lake >...
TTTGTTTGTGCTAAGCAATGCTTGGTCTGCTTCGCTGAATTTATTTCTCTTCATAATGATCTGATTATATACGAATAAATGGACAGGGTGTTTTTAATTTCCTGTCCATTTATTGGGGGTCAGATCAGTCAGGGGTTTTTGTGTATTAAGTGTGGATATTGATCTGGTTCTTGCTATGATATAGACCATGAGTCCATCAAATACAGCAGCTGTAACTACAGCCGTCGAGACCGCTAAAGATTTTGTTGATAAAGTTAATACAATTTTTCTCTTCCCTCTGATTATTCTTATGTCTAGTATCGCCTTTTTGGTTTTTATCTATGGCTGTGCTGAGTACATTATGAACGCTGACAATGATCAGGCGAGAGAGACGGGTAAGAAGCATATTACCTTTGGACTAATAGGCTTAGTCATTATGATGTCCGCTTATGCTTTGTTAAATTTGGCAGTCGGCACTTTTGGTTTAAGTAAGCAACTAGACTGCGCTAATAACCCACAAGCTGGTTGTGAAAACTCCTTTAAAGTAACTCCACCAAGTAATTAAAAAAAGACCCCGCCGAGTTGGCAGGGTCTTCAAAAATCAAAGAACAACATTTATGGGTATATATTGGTGCAATCCGCCGGCCCATTCTCCGGCTTTTTCGTGAGAATGAAGCTGACTGATGCCTTTGTCCCTGCCAGTTTTTCTATACTGGCCTGATCTAAGGCGTAACCAATCGCTCCGGTTCCTGAACCGTAGAGGTTTGCCAGCTTTATCCCTACCGGAGTTCCGATACAGACAAAGTTTACAAACCCGCTTCCTACGAGAGTGTAAGCCATCTGCACAATGGCCACGTCATTTTCTCCTACGAGGACGGTCTCGCTGTCTCCGTAGGCAAGACGACGTAGGTCCACCATCATTTTCCGGCCGGCCGACTTACCGGTCTCGCTCGTACGCTCTGAAGCCAGAGATATGATCCGATCGGCGATGGCGTAAGTGGTGACAGCGGCCGCGACAATGGCCAAAATCCAAACCAACCAGACCCCACTGAGCGGCTCCTTTTTAGTCGACACCGGCGAGCTCCCCCAAATAACCCACACCAACCACGAAGTCAGAGCGATGAGTCCGACTCCTAATGACCAAGACAACGTCTCATAAGCTTCCTTGCTCATGAAAGAAGTTAACATTTTGGCTGGTGGCGACAATCCCCACGGGATGAGCCACCAAATCGCAGCCGCCACTAACGCGACGGTTGCGCTACCTGCAATCCTGCCTCCCCAGGCAGGAATTTTTCCGGTTATACCGCTGGGGGGAATCAGTTTCTTACCCCAGAACAAGGTTGCGACGATTGCAGCTATTGCTCCAAAAACTAGAAGTTCAAGCATGTCCTAATCCTTTTTTGTTTTCAGAGCTGCTGTTGCAGCTCCGATGAGTTGGGAAATCCCTTCAGTGCCGACAACGATAGTGTTGCCGCCGTCACCGATGGCTCGGGCAATCTCAGCCGCTTGTATCTGCTCCGGAGTGAGTCCAGTCGCTTTTGCTGCGTCCCTCATACCCTGACCACGTCCACGAAGCGTTAGTGCATTCAAGGAACGTGCGGCCTCTGCTGCCCCTATACCACGTTGAATTGCAAGTTCCTTATCTGCACGTCCCTTAAACTCTGCCTCGGCTGCTTGGCCAATAGCGTCGTTCAGGCCGTGGTGGATTGGGAAGTTCTTGATGTAGGCCGCTAGCACTTCTATGCCCCACCCGTTTGATCGTCGAATCGCTGCTCCGAGTAGCTGGTAATTGAGCCAGCGCTTGTTGACGAGCGCTTGAGCCAATGACATTTTCGGTAACTGCGACTCAAGTAGTTGAAAGATCTCGTCCTCCAACTGCTGGTTGATGTCCTTGAGGTAGTTATTGAAGTTTTTGATTACCTCCTGAGCATTCAAAACGCGCCAGACTACCACGGCCGTTACTTCTGTGGTTATTCGCCGTGCCATACCGTCGTTTTTGACGCCGTCGGCTATGAATGTGATTGGTTCATTGGTGACAGGATGTCGAACCGTCAAGTCGTCACAGAAAGCAATTCTTGCTTCGTCGCCCGTGATGTTATCCCGGAAGGCGATTCGCACCGCCGGTACTTTTCCTTCCGGCAATTCAGTGATTTCACCGTTCCAGACCTTATTCGGTTCCCCCGGCAACTCTTTCTGTTGTTGGGTAACATCCACCACCTGGAGCTTGTAGATACCAAGTGGTGCGAATGGTAGACCGGAAGCGACAGTGTCAACTGCTTTGCCGAAGCGTAGCAGGACTGCGTGTGTCCCTGGCTTCACAGTTTCTGTGAAGCGAAAGGAAAACACGATGTATGCGATTGCACTGTAAAGTGCGAGCAAACTGAGGCGGAGTCCTTCAAAGGCCCCCATCCAGTCGAGAAGAGCTGCACCAATGATGACGACCACTAGCACTGCGATCGTCACGCTAAAGCGTGTTAAGAAATTATCTTTCATTTTATAAACCCCTCCTAAGGGTTGTCAAAAAGCGCAGTCAGCAGGTTTGCCGACAGTTCGTGTGGGGTGGTTTTTAGACCATCCCTCCATTTACTATATTACCATATTTGGTACTAAAAGTCAAGTTTTAACACTCCCGAATAGGTATATTTATAAGCCTATTCTGGACAATTTTACTAATTCCAGTTTCTAAGTCATGTTTACCTCAGTCGGAACTAGATAAAACAAGCTCACAAAGGGGAACCCTAGGGAATTTCCCTAGGGTTCCCCTTTGTTTATGGACTTACGTTCGTTAGTGTTAAGACATAGCTGCTTGTGGTTGCGTGCGGCTCTTAGCTCTGGTACCATTTTGGCTTCTCATCATCTCATTTCATTATGACCACTATTTCTCAAGATATGCGCCCTAGAGAGTTAAAACGCCAAGCGGTTTTGGCTGACACTCGTCGTCGTAGGACCATATCCTTTTATCGTTATGTAAAGCTTTTGGACCCAGAAGCTTTTCGACTGCGCCTACTCTCTGCCTGGACTAATTTTGGCTGCTTAGGACGCATCTATGTCGCTCATGAAGGTATTAATGCGCAAATGAATGTTCCAGAAGATAACTGGGTAGAATTTCATGCCTGGGTTCAAGCTCAGCCTGAACTATCAGGTGTCCCATACAAATTTGCAGTTGAAGAAGGGGAAGTTTCGTCCTTCTATAAACTCGCTATCAAAGTAAAAGCAAAAATTGTCGCTGACGGTCTTGATGATGCCAGTTTTGATGTGACGAAGACTGGTGAATATCTAACAGCGAAGGAAATGAATGAGTATGTTGAAGATCCAAATGCTATCGTGGTGGATATGAGAAATGCTTACGAAAGTGAGATCGGCCACTTTGAGACGGCTATTAAACCAGACGTTGATACTTTTAGAGAGGAGTTAAAGTTAGCGCCAGAATTACTTAAAGAACATAAAGATAAAAAAATTGCTTTGTACTGTACCGGTGGGATTCGCTGTGAAAAGGCAAGTGCTTGGCTGAAGCACCAAGGCTATACAAATGTCCGTCACTTAAAAGGGGGAGTGATTGACTACAAGCATCAAGTGGAACGGGAGGGTTTGCCAAATAAATTTCGAGGCAAAAATTTCGTCTTCGACGAAAGGCTGGGAGAGCGAGTGGGAGATGAGATTATATCTACCTGTCACTTATGTAATAGAACTAAGAGTGATACGCATCATCATTGCAAAAATCAGATTTGTCACGTGCTCTTCTTGGGTTGTGATAGTTGTCTAGAAAAGCACGTCGGCTACTGTGGTCTCCGGTGTAGGTTACTTGATAAGTTTCCTGCCAAACCAAAGAAAATTTTCGCCCGTTACTACAATCGTTATTTCAAAGGTTCACAGTTTAAAAAAGCGCGCTTAAGGCAGGATGCCTAGAAGTATTATTAAATATTTCTGAGTACCCGCATCTAGTCTCTGCTTCTAAAGTTATAACTCAATTTGTCTACATATCATACATGATATGCCACTCATATCATGTATGATATGTAGAGTATGAGAAAACAAATCAATAAGAATAATGATCAGCTCGATCAGCGTGCAATTACAAAATTATTTAAAGCGGCTAGTGTTGCCGAAAAGAAAAAACAAGTCGAAAGTTTTTTAAAAGGATTGCTGACTAATAGTGAGCAGCTAATGTTGGGTCGCCGCTTGTTAGTCGCCGAGTTACTTCTGTCTGGTCAAACACAAGCTGAAATTATTTATAAGTATAAAATTAGCCCGAACACCGTGTGGCGAATTAATAAATGGCTAATCGCTGAATTCCCTGAGTATGGTCAAGTCCTAAAGGAGACTGTGGGCACTATGAAAGTACACAACAGAGAAGAGAGAATGTCTTCATTTGATTCATTCACTTTTGCCAAACTCAAGGAAAAATACCCAATGCACTTTTTGCTCTTTAACCTAGCTGACCATATTTTGAAAAAATAGTATACATATCATACATGATACGATGCTTATATCATGCATGATACGTGAAAAAGAAATAAAGACCATGCATTTTTGATGTGTGGTCACGAGTTACTAAGTATAATTATTTACTACGAGGGCACTTCCATTTTATATTCACGCAGTTAGTTGAAAATTTTGCCGTGCTACGTTTTAAGTACTCTTGACTCAGGCTCAACTGTCGCAGAGAGGCATGTTTACGTCACATAGACGCCACGCCTGCCGCAGGGCAGATTTTCTTAACGTTTGTGCGCCCTCAAGGGATCGAACCTTGGACCTTCTCCTTAAGAGGGAGCTGCTCTACCAGCTGAGCTAAGGGCGCATGAATGTTGTCTGGAAGTGTACAATAAATTACAAGCTTAAACAAGTAAAGAAACCTGGAAGACAATTTGATAAATTATGCTATACTCATCCCCACATCTGCGCGGGTGGCGAAATTGGTAGACGCGTTAGTCTTAGGAACTAATAGAGCAATCTGTGGAGGTTCAAGTCCTCTCCCGCGCACAGAAAAAGTCCGCATCAGCGGATTTTTGTGTGGGCGGAGAAAACGCTAGTTTTCGAGAGAGGACTTGAAGAGGTTGAATATATCGCACGGAGCGCAGCGAGTACGATATGAAACCTGTACCGCTCGTGTAACGAGAAAGATTCCTCTCCCGCGCACAGAAAAAGTCCGCATTTAATCTAATCCCCGAAAACCGTACAGGTAAAAACCATCTGTACGGTTTTCGGGGGTTAGATTAAAAATGGTGTGTTTTATATTTTTGCCGAGAGCGGGACTCGAACTCTACGCGTTCAGTACACCTTTTGGATATTTTATTTCGTACCTCATAAAATTTCTCAAAAGCTCTTCTCGTCCCCCAAGGCACAAATGAAAATGCTATCAGAAATATCTGATAGCATTTTCATTTGTGCCGAGAGCGGGACTCGAACCCGCACGCTTTTTTAATAGGCAAAGGATTTTAAGTCCTTCGTGTCTACCATTCCACCATCCCGGCACGGAAGACAAAAGTGGTGGTGCTTTTGTCGTTAAGTGAGTTGGGCACTCTCGTGGTTATTTGTTTCGTCTACGACTCACAAATAAACTCACTCGCTTGACCACGACTCACTGCCTAGTTGCCTAATAAAAGGCAACTCGCATCACTCGTCTTTCAATTCCCGCACGTACCATGAATGCATGGTACTCCAGGACTCACGCTATAAAAGCGCCTAGGCGCTTTTATAGCGTGAGTCCTGGGTGGGAGTTGAACCCACGTATGGCGGTTTTGCAAACCGCAGCGTTAACCACTTCGCCACCAGGACTTAATAGTGACTACTCTAGCATTAATTGGGTCTGTCTTCAAAGCCTTTTGTCTGACTAGATTTTATGTCTCCTCCGCTAAAAATAATGAACTACGTCTATTTCGTTCGTTATTTTTCTAATCCTCGGGAAATATCATCGATATGTTGGCGGTGGCGTTCCCCGTAATCGACACTAAATTCAATAAAAGGAATAATCTTTAGATTACTTTTCTTCTTGATGTATCCACGAATTTCACCGCCTGAGCGTTTCAGAAAAGCTAAAGCGGCTTCTTCTTTGCCGTCTGGAATAGTAGTAAAGAAGATGGTGACACGACGATAGTCCGGGGCAGTACTAGTGCGGGTAACTGTAATTAAAGGATCAGTGTTAGCCTCTTGCTGGATAAAATTTGCGACGAGTTCGCGAATCAAAGATTCGACACGGAGATGACGGTCTGACATATAGATAGAATTAAGTGACTACAATATCGTATGGTTCTAAATAATCTCCTGGAGCAACTTCATATTTGGTTTCAAGCTGAAGTCCAAATTCACCTTCAATTACTTGTTCAACATCTGATTTGTATTGTTGGAGATTTTTGATGGTTCCTTTGCCGATTTCTATATCGCGACGGGTAATCTTTACTCGTTGCTTAAGTTTAATAAATCCTTCCCCAACACGAGCACCAAGGACATGGAGATTCTTTTGTGAACTGAAGTATTTTAACACTTTAACCTTGCCTGTCGTTTTCATTTCTTCGATGCGCGGCGTTCTTTGCTTGAGAGCATTATTGAGCCAGTCAGAAAGTTCGTAGATAATATCAAAAGTATTAATCTCAACACCTATTCTTTCAGCTAGATCAGCTGCCTGTCGTTCTATTTTTACATTAAAACCAACGATGATTGAATTCTTGGTAGCGCTAACATTTTGTACGTCGTTTGAACTAATGTCACCAACACCAGAACCAATTATCTTAACAGCAATTCTCTCTGAGCTAAATTTACTTAGCTCATGTTCGATAGCTTCAATAGTGCCAAGGACGTCAGCTTTAATTAAAATTGGGATTGTTGGGAGTTTATTGATTTCGCGCACGTTTTCAACTTTGATTGGCTGATTTGCCTCGCAGGCAGCTTCTGCTTCTTTCTTTGAATCAACAGTATAGAAAGCAGCACCAACTACAGGGATATCAGCAAAACCGACGATACCAACTGGAGTTGAAGGAGGAGCTTCAGTAATTGGCTTGCCTAAATGATTTTCCATAATGCGCACTGGGGTAAAACTAGAACCAGAAACGACAAAGGAACCTTTTTTGAGGGTACCGTCAGTCACGATCAAGGTAGCGGTATTGCCACGCTTTGGATCCATCTTACCTTCAATCACTTTTCCAACGGCTGGCGCATTTAGATCAGCCTGAAGTTCTGCTAAGTCAGCCACAAGAATAATAGTATCGAGCAACTCATTAATATTTTCTCCGGTCTTAGCAGAGATACCGACCCACGGAATATCACCACCCATACCTTCAATATAGATTTCGTTCTCAATCAGACTTGTTTGTGTCCGCATGATGTTAGCACTTGGCTTATCCACTTTGTTGATGGCAACAATGTATGGAATGTCAGCTTGTTTGATAGAAGCGAGCGCTTCAAGGGTTTGTGGCTTGACCCCATCTTCCGCCGAAACCACTAAGACAGCGATGTCAGCGATGTCAGCGCCTCGGAGACGCATTTTTTGAAAAGCTTCATGCCCAGGAGTATCTAAGAAAGTGATGTTTTCAACAGCCCCGTCTTTGGTCTTGTGCGAGACGCCGTAAGCCGAGAGGTGTTGGGTGATACCGCCAGCCTCGCTATCGACACTATTACTTTTACGAATGTAGTCCAAGAGGGTTGATTTTCCGTGGTCAATATGACCCATGACCACTACAATCGGAGGGCGTTTACTAATGTTTGTGGTGAGGTTTTTTGTTTTTTTCATAATAATAATAAGTAAAAACGCCTGGGCGGCGTACTAATAAATAAGTGCTGGGCAGTATAGCAAAGATTTACATATTTTTCACCTTATGTCATGATTTTAAAATGTTTTTCATTCCCTGGACAAAACGTCAACCAAAACGGATTTATCTTGATTATGCGGCGGCTACACCCTTGCTTGTTGAAGTTAAAAAAGCCATGGAACCTTTCTTGACTGATTATTTTGCTAATCCTAGCGCTATCCACCAAGAAGGCTCTCAAGCAAAGCAGGCAATAGTGAAAGCTAGGCAAGATATTGCTACTACTTTGGGTGTGCGTCCTGGTGGAGTGACTTTTACTTCTGGTGGGACAGAAAGTAACAACCTAGCTATCATCGGTTTGGTAAACAGATTACATCGCGAAGATGGATTACCCTACAATCAGATGGAAATTTTAACTACTAGACTTGAACATCCATCTGTTTTGGCAGTCTTACCTATTTTGCGAAATACTGGCGTACAAATTAACGTTGTTGAAGTGGATCGTGAAGGAAAAATAACTCTACCAGCGCTAAGTGCAGCACTGACGACAAAAACAGTTTTGGTAACTTTTGCCTACGCGAATAGTGAGATTGGAGTAATTCAGCCAGTACATCGACTGGTGCGGGAGATCAGGCGGTTTGAGAAAAAGCTACAACGTAAAATTAATATACATCTTGATGCTGCTCAGGCACCACTCTGGTTGCCGTGCAGACTTCCCGATTTGGGAGTAGACCTGATGTCTCTTGATGTGGCTAAGTGTGGTGGTCCAAAAGGGGTTGGGCTTTTGGCGAGGCATGGTGATGTTCCGCTACTACCGATTCTTTATGGTGGGGGGCAAGAAGAAGGTCTTAGGCCAGGTACTGAAAACGTCGCTGGTATTGTTGGCGCCGCCACGGCCTTAAGGTTAGCGCAAAATACTTACAAGACTAGAGCCGAAAAAGTGTCCGCAGTGAGGGATAACTTTTTTAGGCTTTTACCTCAATTTCTGCCTGAGGCCATTGTGAACGGTCCGTTGGCTGAATCGCGTTTGGCCAATAATATTAATTTCTCTTTACCTGGTTTTGATACAGAGTACGCCGTGGTGTATTTAGACAAGCACGGCATCGCCGCTAGTACTAAAAGTGCCTGTGCCGGAGCAGGTGGGGGAGAGAGTACGGTGGTACTCGCAATTTCCGGTGATAATAAAAGGGCAAAATCAACTCTGCGCCTATCGCTTGGTGAAGAGACGGCAGAAGGTGATTTAAAAGCAGTGATTGTTATACTACAGAAATATCTAAAAAAGATGTTCAACTTGACTCAGTAGTTTTTATATTGCAATATATAAACAACGCACGCGTAGTAAAGATTGCCTGGCTGTTTACTTAATCACAAATCATTTTCTCAGTTTCCGTCTACGTGTCGTATAATCATCTTGTCATATGCCAAATTTCCAAAATTTTACATCAAAAGCCAAAGAAGCGATTCGAAAAGCCCACGAATTGGCTATTGAACGAGGGCAAAATCATGTGAGCCCAATTCATCTACTGACTTCGCTCGCCATGCAAGATGAGAGTATGGTTATTTCTGTTTTAGATCGGTTAGATATCGATGTTATTGCCTTTACCGATTTATTACTCGAGGCGCTTGAAGTGGTGGAGATGCAGACTACCATCTCACCCTCATATCAACTTTATTTGACTCCAGAACTGGCCAAGGCTCTAGATTACTCTGGCCAGTTTGCTGAAAAAACGGGTGACGCTTACGTTGGGGTTGAACACCTATTTATTGCGATTCTAGAATATCCTGGACCAGCTCTTGAGGTACTAAAACGAATTGGTATCGATAAAGAAAAAGTGATGCGGACTATTAAAGATGTTCGTGAACACAGTGTGACTGATGCTCAATCACCTAAAAAATATCGTGCTTTAGCTAAATACACACGCAACCTAACTAAGTTAGCTCAGGAAAATAAACTCGACCCGGTGATTGGTCGTGATGTCGAAATCCAAAGAGTGATTCAGATTCTTTCGCGTCGGACAAAAAACAACCCAGTTTTAATTGGTGAAGCCGGAGTAGGTAAAACCGCTATCGCCGAAGGCTTGGCACAGCAAATTGTCCTTGGACAAGTACCTGAGTCAGTTAAGGAAAAAGAAATTCTTTCACTCGATCTTGGTCTATTAGTGGCTGGAACAAAGTTTCGTGGTGAATTTGAAGAAAGACTGAAAGCGGTCATGAAGGAAGTGGAAAGTTCAGCTGGTTATATTATTCTCTTTATTGATGAGCTCCATACTATTGTTGGGGCTGGTCAAGCTGAAGGTTCAATGGATGCCTCAAATATGTTAAAACCAGCGTTGGCTCGTGGTGAGATGCGTGTCATTGGCGCTACGACTCTTAAGGAATACCAAAAGCATATCGAAAAAGATCCGGCTTTAACCAGGCGCTTCCAGCCTGTCTTTGTTAATGAACCTTCTCCAGAAGATGCGATTGCGATTTTGCGTGGTTTGTCTGAGAAGTATGAAATCTTTCATGGTGTGCGAATAACCGATGATGCGATTGTGTCAGCGGTTAATCTTTCTTCTCGGTATATTACGGATCGTTTTTTGCCTGACAAAGCTGTCGATTTAATTGATGAAGCAGCTTCGGCGTTGCGAATTTCTTTAGAAAACAAACCAGAAGAGCTGGTCATCGCCGATAGACAGATACGCCGTCTAGAAATAGAGCGAGAGGCCTTGAGAAAAGAAGTAGAAGTTTCAGAAAATAAAACCAAAATCAAAGTTCGTATTAAAGAGATTGAAAAGGAAGTTGGTGACCTAAAGGAAACGACTTCAGCGATTGAAACTAAGTGGAACAATGAACGTAGTGCGCTTGGTGAAATCAGTAAGCTCAAAAAAACTTTAGAAGAACTGCGGGTGGAAGCGGAAAATGCTGAAGCAATGGCAGATTTAACTCGAGCTGCTGAAATTCGCTACGATTTAATCCCTTCAACCGGGAAAACTCTAGATGAAAAATTGAAGCGCTTAAAGAAACTACAACGTAGTCGCCGTTTGTTGAAAGAAGAGGTGACCGAAGAAGATATTGCCAACGTAGTTTCGCGCTGGACTGGTATTCCTGTCTCTCGAATGTTAGAGGCAGAAGCAAAAAAACTAGGCCGAATGGAAGAAGTTTTGTCCGAGAAAGTCGTCGGACAGAAACATGCCATTAAGCTAGTGGCAGACGCTATCAAGCGTTCACGCGCTGGGATTTCTGATCCTAATCGACCAATCGGCTCTTTTCTCTTTTTAGGTCCAACTGGAGTTGGTAAGACTGAATTGTCACGAGCTCTGACAGAGTTCATGTTTAATGACCCAGACGCACTAGTGCGTATTGATATGTCTGAATTTATGGAAAAACACTCAGTGTCAAAAATTATTGGTTCTCCTCCTGGTTATGTTGGCCATGAAGAGGGTGGGTCAATCACTGAACGTGTCAGACATCGACCTTACTCAGTTATTTTGCTTGATGAAATCGAAAAAGCGCATCCAGAAGTGTTCAATATTCTCCTTCAGGTCTTAGACTCGGGACACTTAACTGATGCCAAGGGCCGAAAAGTTAACTTCCGAAATACGGTCATTATTATGACTTCAAATATCGGCGCTGAACATATTGACCGAATGTCAAATTTCGGCTTTTCCGCAGCGGTTGATAAGGGTGAGGCAGCTCAATATGTTCAAGCGAAGGATAAAGTCATGGAAAGTCTCAAGCACTTCTTCCGACCAGAATTCATCAATCGACTAGATGAGATTATTATCTTCGATATTCTTTCACGGGAGACAATTCGTAGTATTGTAAATATTCAGATTGCGGACGTACAAAAGCGTTTAGCAAAGAAAGAGATTGTACTTACTTTGACACCCGATGTTTTGGAATATTTAGCCAAAGAAGGATATGACCCTAAATTTGGCGCTCGGCCATTAAAGCGAGTAATTCAGAGCCGTATCCTGACGCCAGTAGCTAATATGATGGTGGGTGAAGGGATGTTACAAAAAGGTATCGTTAAAGTATTAATGCGAAAAGGAGAATTAACTTTCGATATCGTCAGAAACGTCGCTCGAAAGACTAAGTCAAAACTAGCTAGTATTAAAACACCAGTTAGCGTTTAGGGAATTAGATTGAAAAAACAAAAAAGACTCTTTTTTGATCTGACCCCCAATCCATAGACACGAAACTAAAAGTTTCGACTAATGAATGTGGGTTAGCAAACGACGGATAACACAAGATGACTTCGGTATTGTACCGGAGTCATTTTGTGTTTGCTCCACATA
>Ga0163147_10007852_pt1 | contig 11991 bp, 10 predicted proteins | sample OliLakLV19MP6G1_FD_148597 | JGI IMG/M metagenome (GOLD analysis project Ga0163147, IMG submission 148597) | Freshwater microbial mat bacterial communities from Lake Vanda, McMurdo Dry Valleys, Antarctica- Oligotrophic Lake LV.19.MP6.G1 | ecosystem: Environmental > Aquatic > Freshwater > Lake >...
CCGTTGCCGACTTTCAACGGACAGACGCGTCCCTTCGTGACGTCGGATGAAGGTTGGCGCGGAACGATTGCGGGCGACAAATTCGACCCGGCCGTGGACCGGTTCTTGAATCGCGCAGCCTTTCCCACGCAGGCCGCCACGTTTGGCAATGCGACGCGGTTCAACCCCAAGGTTCGGTCGTTCTGGGGTCAGAACGAGAACGTTAGCCTTGCAAAGACCTTCAACATGGGCGAGAGGCTGCGGCTCGATTTGCGCGGTGAGGCGTTCAATCTCTTTAATCGCACGATCTTCGGAACCGGCAGTTCGAACCTCGACGCGGCGACTTTTGGACTGGTAACCAATCAAGCCAATACTCCGCGCCAGATGCAGGTTGGTCTGAAGCTTTATTGGTAAAGCAAGAATCGGTGTTCGATCATGGTCATGATCCTCAGAATGGAATCATGATTCTCGATGACGTTCATTTTTGGCAGGCTGTTCAGGATCGCGATAAGGCGTTTGACGGCCAGTTCTTCTTTGGCGTGATGACGACGGGTGTTATTGCCGCCCGTCGTGTGCTTGCCGTCTTCCCTTGCGCTCGAATGTCCGGTTCTTCTTAGAGCCTGCGGATGCAGAGCGAATGGGTTGCGATGTCGGCCGCTGGCGACGCGCGGCGCGGATCCGGATATGGAACGGATTCGCCAAAGCTGTGACTACATCCGGGCGAATGTCGAATCCGCTGAGTGCCGTTGGCGCTGCTTGCCGGAGGCCGGACTGAGTGCGTTTCATTACCAGCGTTGTTTCAAAGCGGTGATGGGTGTGACTCCGCGGCAGTTGTGGAGGCGTGCCGCTTGGAATCGCTCGAGGGCAATCTGCGCGTCGAGAGGCATTCGGTGACCTCCGCGATTTTGGGAGCGGGTTTGGATCCGGGAGCCGTGTGAACGAGCGTGTCGATACTCGGTTGGGAATGACTCCGGCAACCTATCGCGCGGGCGGCAAGGGCGCATCGATTTCGTATGCTGCGGTGGAATCGCCGTTTTGTCGGATGATGATTGGAGCGACGGATCGCGGATTGTGTTTTGTGCAGTTCGGTGCCTCGGATGAACAGTTGGTGACGATGTTGCGGAATGAGTATCCTGCCGCGTCGATCGCGCCCTTGATGGAGCCCTATCCTGCGGCGTTTCAAGAGTGGATGGACGCGTTGCGCGATCACTTGAATGGGCAGACGCCGCGAGTGGATTTGCCGCTGGATTTACAGGCCACCGCATTTCAGATGAAGGTTTGGAGCTACCTGCAGTCGATTCCTGCTAGCTCGGTGGAGTCCTATTCTGAAGTGGCGAAGGGCATCGGCCAACAGACGGCAGTGCGCGCGGTTGCCAGGGCGTGCGCATCGAATCGCGTTGCGCTGGTGATACCTTGTCATCGCGTGATTCGAGGTACGGGTGAGTTAGGCGGGTATCGCTGGGGCTAGAGCGCAAACGCGTATTGATCGACAGGGAACGCCGTCTGATTCTGTGAGAATTTTCCGAGGCCCGTCGCACTATCTTGTTTGGATCAGGGAATCAACAAGCCGTTCGATCGAGTGGTCAAGGAACTGGCGGAGGAGTCCCCTCGATTGTTCCTGCAGATTCTTGGGATTGCGCCGCCGGGTAGCGAGTTCCGGCTGGGACCATTGCGTCCGGAGACTGCTCCGGCGGTGGTGATGCCTGACTACGTCGCACTGTTGTCTGTCCCAGGACAAGAGCCCCGCATCTTTCATGTGGAGTTCTTCACGCGATACCACAGCGATGTTCCCAAGTCGATGGCGCGTTATGGCGGAAGTCTGGCTTGGCAGTATTTGCGGCCCGTGGAATCGGTGTTGCTGCTGTTGAGCGAAAACGGGGTTCCGGACTCGGTTCCAGAAGTCGGGTTGTTTTCGGTCGGTGTGACCACCGTGCGGCACGAGTTTCGTACGATTCGGCTCTGGGAACAGGATCCTGAACCAGTATTGGCCACCGGAGATCCCGGTCTGATGTCTTGGGCGTTGCTCATGAAGTTAGGTCGGGACGGTGCTGAACGTCTGGGGACCAAGGTTGGAGCGACCGGCAACGAGCAGTGGGTGGCGAGGTTCCTCACCTTGGGAAGCTTGCGATACGATAGGAAAGAACTGGAAATCATGTTGGGAGGTTCTAGAATGGGGCTGGTTGAAGCCATTATGGAGGGGTCGAGCTTGGTGCGCGAGGCGCGCGAGAAGGCTGCTGCAGAAGGCCGTGAAATCGGGATCGAGCAAGGGCGTGAACTTGGCCGGCAAGAAGGTCGAGAACAAGGCCGAGAACAAGGGAGGACGCTAGGGCTTCAACAGGGTCAGGCGGAAGAAGCACGGCGTCTCTTACGTCTTGCGGTAGCGGCTCGTTTTCCAGGACTAGAGAGCGCGCCTGCGATTGAGCGGATCTCCAACATCGAGGTGCTCGAATCCATCCTGCTCCAACATGTGATCGGTGGCTCCGACCGCGCGACCGTCGAGCGTCAGATTCTTGCAGGAGCTGACTAGCTAGAATCCGGTTGCTTTGATCCAGAAGCTCTCTTTCCACGCGCTTCCAGCCGGAACGGTTTGCAGTTCCGGGTACTTGCCCGCGTGATTTAGATTGAACGCGTTGGTCACGCCAGTCATCGGTTCGAAGCAGATAAACGGACGCCCGGCTGGTGCGTAGACAACCGACACGGGAAACTTCTCGCCGAAGCGAACGCTCACCTTCTGCTGCTTTCCTGTCACCGAGAACTCGCGGTCTCCGTTCACTCCCGAGAACACGTCATCGAGCACGAGTCCCTTCAAAGAGACTGGTGACCTATAGGGATTCGGGGTGCGCTCACCGCTCGGAACCAAAGTCTTGGTCAGCGAAACATGTTCCGCAGCCGGCAGGCGGACAGTCCACTCATCGCGCGGTGCGTCGGTCACTTGGAAGTATGGGTGATAAGCCACCGAAAGCGGCATTGCTTCATTGGAGTGATTGATGACCGCCGTTTCCACCTCAAGCACACCACCGGAAAGCCGGTACGTCATCTCGATCGAATGCGCGAACGGGAAGTGCGCCATGATGTCCGGGTACTTCCACATATCGATGCGGCTCGTGACCCACGCGGCATCCGATGAGACGCGCGTCTCTTTCACAATCCAGCGATCGGTATAGACAATCAGGCCGTGAATCGGCTGCCCGTTGCCATCGTTGCGATAGTTCTTGTAGCCGGGATTCAACGGAAAATGCTTGCCGTTGAAATAGAAGCCCTCGTGATCGAGCCGGTTTGCCCATGGCGCAAGAAACGGATTGCCGAGCATCGTTGGCTTCGCCTTTAGTTCCTTGATGTCCGAGTAAGGCGACCAGAACACGGGTTTGCCTTGGACCTTCATCTCATAAGCTATGTTACCGATCGAAATCGCTACCGAGACCTCGGTTTTGTTGTCGTGATCGATAAGGCGAACGATTTGGAGTCCGCCGATCGTGTTGTCTTCGGCACCATAGCGTGCGGCTTGCATAAGGTTGGTTGAAAGAAGCGCTAACGCGAATCCGACAGGGACTCGCGCAAATCGAGTTCGGTATCTTTTTGGCAGCACCAGCATTTACCCGGAGTGTACGTGCGAATGTAACACACGTCGCACCAGTAGGTGACCATCAGGCGTTTTCCATCCTTGTGGACGAAGATCGAGCGTGTGTGCATGGGCTCAACTCTGAAGCTACCATCGGCTTGAGATTGGCCGACCACTTCGAAATCGGTGCCGTTGAGGTTTTCGTCCGCGAGTACGCCCATGGTTGGATCGTCGCCGGATAGTGAGACGGATCGGTCTACGGCATCGAGTTTGGGCGAGGATCCTGCGCGCAATTTTCCGCGAATAGACGCAGTGGCTGCCTGCAACCAAGCTGCAAGAGGAAACATCGCCAAAACAGTTCGCCGCAACATTAACTTTGATGTTAACAAACGCAACCTGCTAAAATTGTTCTAGGAGTTTACTCTTGGCAGATCAAGAAGATCCCCAGAATCCGTCAAATCCTTCAAGCGCCGGCGGGCCGCCCAAACCGCCTACGCCACCACCGCCGAGCCAATTGAGCCTGAGCGATGGTGGACGCAAAAATCTCGTCCCCATCAACATCGAAGACGAAATGAAGCAGTCGTATCTGGCCTACGCGATGAGTGTCATCGTGGGCCGGGCGCTGCCTGACGTTCGCGATGGTTTGAAACCCGTGCATCGCCGCATTTTGTTCGGCATGCATGAAATGGGCTTGCACTACAATCGCCCGCCGCGTAAGTGCGCCAAGATCGTCGGCGATGTGATGGGCAAATACCATCCGCACGGTGATTCGGCGATCTACGACGCGTTGGTCCGCATGGCGCAGCCGTTTTCGATGCGCTATCCGTTAATCGACGGGCAGGGCAATTTCGGATCCGTAGACGGCGACCCGCCCGCGGCGATGCGGTATACCGAAGCGCGCTTGTCCAAAATGGCGGCATCGCTGATTGAGGACATCGACAAAGAAACCGTCGATTTCCGTCCCAACTACGACGATCAGGAAATCGAACCGGAAGTGCTTCCGGCGCGCGTTCCGAACTTGCTGATCAATGGTTCGTCTGGCATCGCGGTCGGCATGGCGACGAACATCCCGCCCCATCATATGGGCGAGATCATCGATGCGACCATCATGCTGGTGAACAAGGCGGACACCTCGTTGGCCGACGTCATGACGATCGTGCAGGGCCCCGACTTTCCCACCGGTGGCTTCATTCTTGGCAAGAACGGCATCTTCGACTACTTCCGCACTGGTCGCGGTTCTCTGAAGATCCGCGCCAAAGTGGCGACGGAAAGCATTGGCAAAGATCGCCAAGCGATCATCGTGACCGAGATTCCGTATCAGGTGAACAAGAGCCGTCTCATTGAACACGCGGCGTCGCTGGTCAATGAGAAAAAGATCGAAGGCATCTCGGAGATCCGAGATGAGAGCGATCGCGACGGCATGCGTATCGTGTTCGAACTAAAGCGTGGCGAGCAGCCAGAGGTTGTGTTGAACAATCTCTACAAGCACACGCAGATGCAGATCAACTTCGGCGTGATCATGCTGGCGATTGTCAACGGCCAGCCCCGTGAGTTGGGTTTGCTCGATGCGATCCGCCGCTTTATCGAGCATCGCGTCGATGTGGTTCGTCGCCGTACCGACTACCTTTTGCGTAAGGCTCGCGACCGCGAGCATATCTTGCTTGGTTTCCAGCGCGCTCTGGCTAACATCGATCGCGTGATCGAGTTGATCCGGTCGTCGAGGAATCCGAAAGAAGCGCGCGAGCGCTTGATGGAATTCATCACTCCCGATGAAGCGCAGGCGTATGCGGCGCTCATCGAAATGGGCGAACGCGGACCCCGCTTTAGCGAGAAGCAAGCCCAAGCGATCATTGAACTGCAACTCCAACGCCTCACCGGCATGGAACAGCAGAAGATCGTCGATGAGCTTGGTGAAATTCAGAAGCAGATCGCCCGCTACCTCGAGATCCTGGGATCTGAGACCGTGCTGCGAGCGCTCATCATCGAAGAGCTAAAGGAAGTCCGCAAGGATTTCAACGACGAACGCCGCACCGAGATCCTCGAGGATACTGGCGAGTTCGTGCTCGAAGACCTGATCCAGATGGAGGACGTCGCCGTCACGGTGACCCGCAGCGGCTATCTGAAGCGCACTCCGATCGACACCTATCGCCGCCAGACGCGCGGCGGCAAGGGCCGCATTGGCATGGGGACGCGTTCAGAAGACGTGGTAGAGCATCTGATCATCTCGTCGACGCACTCCTACCTGCTGATCTTTACGAGCAAGGGCCGCGTGTATTGGCTCAAGGTCTATGTGATTCCCGACGCTGGCACCTCAGGCAAGGGCAAAAACATCGGCAGCCTGATCAACCTGCAGGCGGATGAAACCGTCAAGGCGTTTCTGCCGGTGAAAGAGTTCGTCGAAGGCCAGTTCATCGCCATGGTGACCAAACACGGCGTCATCAAGAAGTGCGAACTGACCGAATTCGACAATCCCATGTCGAAGGGCATCATCGCGGTGTCGGTGGACGATGGCGACGAGTTGATCGCCGCGCGGCTCACCAGCGGCCAGAACTACATGTTCATCGGCACATTCCAGGGCAAGGCGATTCGCTTCAACGAAAGCGACGTCCGCGCTATGGGACGCCCGGCTCGCGGCGTCCGCGCAATGGACCTCGCCGCGGGTGATTATGTTGTCGGTGCCGAGGTCGTGGAAAAAGACGGGCTGATCCTATCGATTTCCGAGAACGGTTACGGCAAGCGGACCGAGCTCGAAGAGTATCGATTGACGGCTCGCGGCGGCAAGGGCGTGATCAACATGAAGATCACGAACAAGATCGGCCATGTGGTGGCGGTGTTGTCGGTGAAAGAAGATTCCGACATCATGATCATCAGCAAAGACGGCAAGATCATCCGCATCGAGTCGGGCAAGATCCGGCAGGCGGGGCGTTCCACTCAGGGCGTCCGCTTGGTGAACATGGAAGACGGCGACAAGGTGGCGGCGGCTGGAGTGACGGCCGAAGCTGAACTTGAGAAGGAAGAAGAAGAAGGCAGCGGTCAAGGCGATTTGCCGCTGGCCTAGTCCGGACTAGATGCCGTTTCCGAAGCCGTACGCAGATTTCGTGCAGCGTTTGCGCGTACCCGCCGAGTAGGATAAACCCGGCGGGTTCGCGCTTTTAGCGCATCCAACTTGGATTTCGCTGCTGTGGTCTCTGCCGGTGATTGCCGTTGGGATGGCCTTGCGCGCATGGGCCGCGGGACATCTGGAAAAGAACCAGAAGCTGGCCGTTTCAGGGCCTTATGCGTACACTCGGAACCCGCTTTACTTCGGTTCGCTGATCGTTGCCGATGGCTTTTGTGTCGCTGCGGCAAGTTGGTGGCTGGGACTGTTGTTTTTCGCGGCGTTCGTGTTGATTTACCTTCCAGTAATGGAACAGGAAGCCGCGCATTTGTCGAAGCTATTTCCTGACTATGCCGACTACGCGGCCAGGGTTCCGTTGCTGTTGCCTTGGCCGAGTGGTTACGGGGCAGCGAAGCCGTTCTCCTGGGATGTGTTCCGCCGGAACAAGGAAGAGAAAGCCTGGTATGCGTCCTTAGTCGGGATGGGGTTGCTGGTGCTGAAGGCTTTTTGGGGTTGAGAACCGAGATAAACTGATCTTATGACGTTGGCAATCGACGAAGCTTTCCTCCCCGCTACCTGGACTGCTCGTCCTATGACTGACGAGGAGTTCTTCGAGTTTCGTGCGGAATATCCGGATCTCCACTTTGAGATGACCGCTGAAGGGGAACTCATCGCCATGGCTCCCACTCATTGTGAAACCGGTGCACGCAGCGCCGAGGTTCTCGGCGACCTTCGCAATTGGACAAAGAAGAGACGCAATGGTAGGTGCTTTGACTCGTCGACAGGATTCGTCCTTCCGAATGGGGCCCGCCGCTCACCGGATGCCTCTTGGGTATCGAAGGCACGGCTCTTGCCGAAAGCCGAATCGGATTCCTTTTGGCATCTGTGCACGGATTTTGTGATCCAGGTCCGGTCCGGTAGCGACCGGCTAGGACTGCTACAGCGCAAGATGCGCGAATACTTGGAACAGGGCGCTAAACTTGGCTGGTTGATCGATGCCGAGAAACGCACGGTTACGATCTACCGTCCAGAAGGAGATGTTGAAACTCGGACCGGCATCAACCAGTTGAAGGGCGAGGGGCCTGTCGCCAGCTTTTCGATGGACCTTACCGAAATTTGGGACCCCCGAGCCCACCTGGATTAGCTATTATCGAAGAGATCACCGCATGCGGATGTGGCGAAATTGGCAGACGCGCCAGACTTAGGATCTGGTTCCGCGAGGAGTGGAGGTTCAAGTCCTCTCATCCGCACCATTCTAATCCCTCATCATTCAGGAATTGACGGACCAAGCCATTTGTTGGAAGTCCCTGTATTCGACGTCACGGATCGCGTATGTCGTTGCCCGCAAGGGCGATCTGCTCCAACAACCGGTTGATGTCATCGTCAACGTCTGGAACCGCAACATCATTCCGTGTTGGTTGTTGATTGGCGAAGTTCAGCCGATGCCGTTGGGGGCGCGGTTCTCTCATCCGCCGGTCGGCTGCAGCCTAGCCCGCGCCAGCACCCTTATCGGACACCGGACGCTCCGCCCAGGCCGCCTTCAGGAAATCGCGATTCGTCCGCGCGATCACTTCCAGCGATATCTCTTTGGGACACGCCGCCTCACACTCGCCAATGTTGGTGCACGATCCGAAGCCTTCTTCGTCCATCACAGCCACCATATTCAAGGCGCGACGCGCACGCTCGGGCTGCCCTTGCGGCAACAGCCCCAAGTGCGAAATCTTTGCGCCCGTGAACAACGCCGCCGCCGCATTCGGACAGGCCGCCACGCAAGCGCCACAGCCGATGCAGGTTGCGGCATCCATCGCCCGATCGGCGTCTTCTTTCGCAATCGGAATCGCATTGCCGTCGGGCGCGCTGCCGGTGGATACCGACACATACCCGCCCGCTTGAATGATGCGGTCGAACGCAGAACGATCCACCACCAGATCCTTGATGACCGGGAACGCCGAGGCACGCCACGGTTCCACAAACAACTCATCGCCGTCTTTGAAGTGGCGCATCGACAACTGACATGTCGTCGTCGCGCGCACAGGGCCATGCGGAACGCCGTTCACCATCATGCCGCACGACCCGCAGATGCCCTCGCGACAATCGTGTTCGAACGCCACCGGCTCTTCGCCCTTCTCGATCAACTGCTCGTTCAACACGTCGAGCGCTTCGAGCATCGACATTTCAGGATTCGCGTTCGGCAGTTCATAGCGGACCATCTTGCCTTCGCTTTGCGGTCCCTTTTGACGCCAGATATGCATTGTCAAGCGCATGTGTTTACTTGTAGCTCCGTTGCGATGGCTTCACGTAATCGAATGCCAGCGGCTCTTTGTGCAGCACTGGCGCGGATGCCTTACCTTTATAGCCCCACGCCGCGGCATACTGATAATGCTCGTCATCGCGAAGCGCCTCGCCGTCTTCGGTCTGATGCTCTTCGCGGAAGTGGCCTCCGCAGCTTTCGGCGCGATCGAGTGCATCGCGGCACATGAGTTCGCCGAGTTCGCAGAAGTCCGCCACACGCCCGGCTTTTTCAAGGGATTGGTTGAGTTCGTTGCCTTCACCCAAGATCGCGACATTCTGCCAGAATTCAGCCGCGAGAGCCTGCACATGGGCGATGCCCTTGTTGAGGCCAGCGGCGTTGCGCGACATGCCGCATTCGTCCCAAATGATCTTGCCGAGCTCCCGATGAAAGCTGTCGACCGTTCGTTTGCCTCGGATCCCGAGCAGTTTCTTCGTCTGCGACGTGACCTCATCCAAAGCCTGCTTTGCCTCCGAAGCATCCGCACTCACCTTCTCGATTTTGTTCGAAGCGAGGTAGTTGCCGATCGTGTACGGTATGACGAAATAGCCGTCCGAAAGGCCCTGCATCAGCGCGCTTGCGCCGAGGCGGTTTGCGCCGTGATCCGAGAAGTTCGCCTCGCCAATCGCAAACAATCCAGGGATGGTGGTTTGCAAATTGTAGTCGACCCAGAGTCCGCCCATTGTGTAATGGATGGCGGGATAGATACGCATCGGAACCTTATACGGATTGTCGCCCGTGATGCTCTGGTACATGTCGAACAGGTTGCCGTAACGTTCGCGAATCGTATGTTCGCCCATGCGGCGAATCGCATCCGAGAAGTCCAGAAACACGCCCAAGCCAGTCTCGCCGACGCCCCGGCCTTCGTCGCAGGCTGTCTTGGCATTCCGCGAAGCGACGTCGCGCGGAACGAGATTGCCGAAGCTGGGATAGCGGCGTTCCAGATAATAATCGCGATCCGATTCGGGAATCTGTTCGGGTGATCGCTTGTCGCCAATCTCTTTCGGAACCCAAATGCGCCCGTCATTGCGCAACGATTCGGACATGAGCGTCAGCTTCGACTGATAGTCGCCGGAAACCGGAATGCAGGTGGGATGAATTTGCGTGAAACACGGATTCGCAAAGAGCGCCCCGCGCTTGTGGGCGCGCCAAATGGCGGTGCAGTTCGATCCCTTTGCGTTCGTCGAAAGATAGTAGACATTCCCATATCCGCCGGTGCCAAGAATCACCGCGTCGGCGATGTGGACGTCGAGTTCGCCGGAAACCAGGTTGCGCGTGACGATGCCACGGGCCTTGCCGTCGATCACAATGAGATCGAGCATCTCGGTACGCGGGAACATCTTCACCTTGCCCCCGGCGATCTGGCGGCTGAGCGCCGAATAGGCACCCAAAAGCAACTGCTGGCCCGTCTGTCCTCGGGCGTAGAACGTTCGCGAAACCTGTGCGCCGCCAAAGCTGCGATTCGAAAGCAATCCGCCGTACTCGCGCGCGAACGGTACGCCTTGCGCCACGCACTGATCGATGATGCTGACGGAATTCTGCGCGAGGCGGTAGACATTCGACTCGCGGGCGCGGAAGTCGCCGCCTTTGACCGTGTCGTAGAAGAGGCGGTAAATCGAGTCGCCGTCGTTCTGATAGTTCTTTGCGGCGTTGATGCCGCCCTGTGCTGCGATGGAGTGGGCGCGGCGTGGGGAATCCTGAAAGCAGAAGCACTTCACGTTGTAACCGAGTTCGCCGAGGGTGGCCGCTGCCGATCCGCCTGCCAGACCTGATCCGACCACGATCAATTCATACTTACGCTTGTTGGCGGGATTGACGAGCTTATACTCGAACTTCGAACGTTCCCAACGGGTTTCAATCGGGCCAGTGGGGGACTTGGAATCCAGCATGGTTAGAACCTTTCCTCCACCGACCGAATGATGCCGAGCATCACGCTCACCGGGATGGACGCGAACCCAAGAAACAGCGCGATGGCAATAGCCTTGGCTGCGGAACGGAGTCTGGGAGTGTATTTGGGATGGTGGAATCCGAGCGTTTGGGTCATGCTCCAGATGCCGTGAAAGAGGTGGGTGCAGAGCATGGCCATCGCAACGATGTAAAACACCGAGATGTACCAGACCTGGAATCCCGCAACGAGGTTTTCATAGGCCTTGCCTTCCTCGAAGTGGGTCCCGCCAACTCCGACAGTGAAGTGCAATAAGTGGTAGACGATGAAGAGCGCGAGAATCGGGCCGCTAATGTACATCGTCCGGGATGCATACGTCGAAACGACCGATGCTTTTTTTACGTAGGCCGTGGGCCGCGCGGCGTTGTTGCGGCTCATCAACTGCAGAGCCGACCAGATGTGCAGCCCGACGCTCAACAGCAGCACAGAGCGTGCTCCCCACAGAACGACGGGGATGCTTTTAATGGTGGCAGCGTAGGTATCGAATGCCTTGGGGCCGAGGAAGACGCCGAGATTCCCAGCCAAATGGGCGAAGAGAAACCCAACCAGGACGAGGCCTGTGATGGCCATGACGGCCTTCTTGCCGTTCGTGGCGGTCCACAATCGGGCGGTTCTCGACGAGGGGGCGAGAGGAACAACTGAAGCGCTCATATGGAGAAATCCATTTTGATAGATGACGGCGAGAGGAAGGTAGGTCCCAAACAATAAAGTGTACCGCCGTTCCTGGGCCGTTTGCTATACTGGCGTTGCTTGCCGAAAGCAGGGATCGGCACAGAAATTCTTGCAGTGCAGAGTCGAGGAGACTACCATGGACGCATTTGATCAACTGAAACTGAAGTACCAATCCGTGCTCAACACGATCACGATGAAAGGTGTCCGGCTCGCCCATCTTCATCTCGATGGCGGCAAGCTGATCATCCAGGGCGCGGCGCCCTCCGAAGACGCGAAGAACGATGTGTGGAACCAGATCAAGCTGGTGGACGCCGACTTCAGCGATCTCGTCTGCGACATCTCAATAGACGAAAGTCTCGCTCCGCCCGCTGCCGCAGTAAAGCACTATACCGTGAAGCCGGGCGATTCGCTCTGGAAGATCGCGGCCGAAAACCTCGGCAACGGCGCCC
>Ga0163147_10007859_pt1 | contig 11986 bp, 10 predicted proteins | sample OliLakLV19MP6G1_FD_148597 | JGI IMG/M metagenome (GOLD analysis project Ga0163147, IMG submission 148597) | Freshwater microbial mat bacterial communities from Lake Vanda, McMurdo Dry Valleys, Antarctica- Oligotrophic Lake LV.19.MP6.G1 | ecosystem: Environmental > Aquatic > Freshwater > Lake >...
TCTTTTTAGTTTGAGAGGCTGCACGAGCGAGTCGTGGTGCTCGCCGTCAACGCGGCGAAGCCAACTTTATGAATAGCGGGGGCCGCCAAGCAGACCAAGGATGAGAACATCGCTGCGTATGTCGCTTGACCGCCCCCGATGCCAGCGCCCACTTCACACGCTGCGGATACTCGCTGCACTTGGGATCGAAGTGCTTAGCTCTTCTTCTCCCCGACCCTCATCACCACGATCGTCAGATCATCGCCGCGGCCGCTCAAGCCGGTGTGCTGGCGCACTTGTGCCACGACATATTCGACAATTCTGGCCGCGCTGGCCTCGGGTTCGGCGGCAAGGAGGGTGAGCAGGGTGTTGCGCAGGCGTGTGCCGCCGAAGCGTTTGCCTGCGAAGTCGGTTGCATCGTGCAGCCCGTCGGTAAAGGCGAGCAGCACATCGCGTGCGTGCAGTTGCTTGGTGCCTTTGGGATACTTCTGCAGCTCGTCGATCCCCAGCGCCATTCCGTCGGCGGTGAGGCGTTCAAGATCTTTCTCTTCGACCGGGCGATCACGCGGCACGTGTACCAGCAAGGGCCAGTCGTGACCCGCGCCACAATAGGTGAGCCTCAGCGTGTTGGGGTCCACGACGCCGTACCAGACGGTCGCAAACTCATTGTCGAGCGTGTCGCGTGCCAGCGCCTTGTTCACGCGGCTCAGCACTTCATCAATGTGGTAAACATCCTGTGCGTGCGCACGGAAGCTCGCCCGCACCGCGCTCATCAAAAGCGCGGCGGGAACTCCCTTGCCCGCAACATCGCCGATCAGCACACCCAAGTGCCCGCCAAGCTCAAGGAAGTCATAAAAGTCGCCGCCGAGATCGAACGAGGGCGCGTAGTGTGCGGACACTTCAAAGGGCGGCATTTTCGGCATGGTGCGCGGCAGCATCCGGCGCTGCACGGCGGCGGCCAGTCGCACCTGCTGCTTCATATTCTCATCCTGCTGGCGCAGTGAGCGCAGGCGCGTGCTTGTCACCGCGCTGGCGGCGTGCTCGGCAATGGCGCGCAGCAACTCCCCTTCGGCATCGGTAAACGTGCGGGGCGTGCGCGTGTAGAGTCGGATAAGCCCGATCGGTCTGCCGACACCATCGCCCGCGCCCTGATCGAGCATGCCGGTGGTCAGCAGGCTGCACAGCCCCTCGTCGGTCACGCGCTGATGGTCGGCGATGCGCTGGTCGGTACGAAGATCATCGACGGCGATCACCTCGCCCCGCAGCGCGGCCTGCCGCAGGTGCCCATCGCGCGAGAGCGTCGTGGTGGCCGCGATCCAGCGATCGCTCAGTCCGCGCCGGAAGCGAACCATCGGTGCCCGAATCTCGCCCCCGTGCGAATCTTCGAGCAGCGCGATCGATCCCGCATCGGCCCGCAGCACTTGCATGGCCAGATCGAGCGCGAGGTTGAGCATCTCATCAAGATCACCAGCACCCGAGAGCAGGCCCGAGAGACGGAAGAGCGCATCAAGTTCGCGCACGCGTTTCGAGAGCAAGACCTGCGCCTCGCAGACATCGCACACGCTCGAGGCCAGCAGAAGGAGCGAACGTCGGATATGCGCAAGTCGGTGCGAGTCGTCAATCCGCGGCAGGCGACAGGCGATCGCGCCGATCAGGCCTGTTGAAATCTTCAGGGGAACGATCAGCACATCCGGCTCAAGTCGTGCCGCCGCCACACCGCCCGAGGCACCATCAAGAACCCCCAGCCGCGCATGAGCCCGCGCGCGGCCAGACTCTTCCGAGACCATGGTCCACCGATGTCGATCACGATTGGCCGAACCCGACTCGGCGTTGGTCGATTCGGGAATGATGACTTCGCCAGAGCGATCACGCAGCCAGATCGGGATCCCGATCAGCAGACTCAGCTCATCGCAGAGCGCGGCGACCGAACCGTCGGTGATGAAATCGCGCAGGCGGCCGCCCCACGAAGCATCGCGGTCAACATCTGCCCGTGGTGCGGGGAGTGGGGCATCAAGATTGATAAGGGCCTGTTCGTCCATGAGGGGCCGGACCATCCGGCATGATGATAGTTGCGCCGAATGCCCCGACCAGGCGAACTTTACTCGTAAAAAGTTTGGTTATCAAGTACCGAACTAAACTTGTTTATAACCTGTGAACAACTTGAAATCCCCGGAATGGGTGGGGAGTGGCACGGATTCCTATTTCTGGTCATTGAGCCAAACCGCACGAATGAGCTGGTACAGGGTGAGATCGGCGGCATCTTTCGCTTCGATCCGTTCGCCAAGGGCTTTGAGGCCTTCTTCACACATCGGCTGGTCGTTGGTGATGTGGCCGAGGTAGGCGAGCAGGAGGCTGGTATCGCCCCCGACACCCTCGCCGGCGTTGGCGAGCGTCGTGCGCAACATGCCCGCGACGACGGCGATGCGTGCGGGGCTTGGAAGCAGCTTGGCCTCGAAGCGCATGCCCGCGACCTCAGGGCTGGTGCGCAGAAGCGCACGAAGGTTGGCAGAGGCGGAGAGGAAGAGCCCCGCGCCGAGCTGTGCATGGACGCGCCCGATTTTGGCGAGTGGATCTTCGGGCATTGCCGCGATGGCGCGGGTGAAGCGGTCTTCGGCATCGAAGTAGCGTTCTTCGCTCAGCATCTGCTGGCCCGATTCCATCTGGCCGCGATACCACTTGGGGTCTCGCAGGATGCCCTCTCGGGGTACCAGCGAGTCGAGCGACTTGACACCCGCCGCCTTGAGTGCGGCGATCAGTTCGGGTGGGATGGGTTTGGCGTCGGGAAGCTTGTCATCTTTGCGGGCACTGCGGGTCGGGGCCATTGGGTCTACGAGCGCAGGTTTGCTCGAGAGGGGCGTGGTGGGCGTTGTTGTCGTGGGTTCGCCGGGCGACCTGCCATCCGGATTTGTGGCGACGGTTGCGGGCAGGCCGCGCAGGACGCGTGAGACGCGCTCCAGCTCGGCATCGATGAAACTCTTGGGCTTGTTGTCGGCCTGTTCGCCGCGAGCTGGATCGCCGGGTTTGTCGGTGCTTGCGGCGTTGGCGGTATCGGCATCAGGCTTGTAGGCGGTGCGGAGCACATCGATAAGCTGAGCGTGGAGGGCGGCACGATCCACGACGGTGGAGTTGACGGCGCTGTCAATCGCACTCGGGCGTTCGCGCTCGCGTTCATCGCGATAGCGCATCGCAAGAGCCTTTGACTCAAAGCCACTCGGGGTGAAGTCGGCGCGGGCGTTGATGGCTCTTTCTTTTTCGGTGGGTTGCGTCGGAACCGCGAAGTCGCTCGTGGGCTCGGTTGGCGATGGTCCGTCGAACTTGGGCTCGGCTTTGTTGACGCGCAGCCACGATACACCCAGAAGTGACGAGGCCGTGGCGTTCCACTCGCGACCATCGGCATCGGTGCGCGATCCGACAAATGTTGGACGCAGGGCACGGGTTGTCAGGTAGTCGGCGGTGCTGCGGAGCGCGGCGGAGGTTGATGTCGCGGCATCGGCGGTTGCGGCGTTGGCATCGCGCGGGGTGTTGACCACCTGCGAGAGGTAGCGGGGCACATTCTGCCCGGTCGTGAGCGCAAGCTGGTAACGAAGCGCATCCGAAGCGCGAACGCCGGACTGTACTTGGGCGGATGAGGTTGAATCGCGCCGGAAACCGTAGTTGTCATTGCTGCCCGCAACGCCGCGGAATTCGCTGGGTGCGGTGTAGCCGACGTAGCCACGGAAGGACTTTCCGCTCGCTGCGTTGCCGGTGATGATGGCGTTGTTGAGCCAGATCTGGTCGCGCACATCGCGGGCCCGCGCGTTAATGCCATTGCTGCCAACCTGCTGGTTGCGGTCAAGGAGCGTGCCGCCACCGCCACGATATTGCTGGGCAAGCGCGGGCGAAGCCGTCAGCAGTGCGGCGGCGAGGAGAAGGGCGGGCGAGAAGGAGATTGGAGGGCGAGGCATGGGGAATCTCCGGTGGAAGCGGGCGAATCGTCTGGAGGGTATACGTTGCGGGTTGGGCGGATGATCGGCATGATCGGTGGGGAGATGGAGAGTGTGGGCTTTGTTTGTCTGGCGCGTGTCCGGTAAGGTGTGACGATTCAGCAGGGCCAATACAGCAGACGCGGGCGAGCACGACGGCGCGAGTTGGCCAGGCAGGCTTTGGGGGCGCGAGGGTGAAAGGTCCGGGTTCTGAACCTCTTCAATTAGGAGTTCCTCTTTGCCCAATATCAACTCGCGCGTGTGCAGGAGATCGCCGCGGGCGATGGCGAATTTCAGCCTGATTGACTGGGGCGAGGCGCTATGCAGCGAGCATGAAAAAACCCGCGCCAGGTGGCGCGGGCTTTCAGTTGACGACCATGATGGACCGCTTGACCCGCGTGGATCAGCGCTTGCTGAACTGGAAGCGACGACGCGCACCCGCCTGGCCGTACTTCTTACGCTCGACCTCGCGGGCATCGCGTGTCAGGAAGCCGTTGTCCCGGAGGGCATCTTCAAGCTGGGGGTCGTAGTCACGCAGGGCGCGGGAAATGCCGAGGCGGACGGCCTGAGCCTGACCCATGAACCCGCCACCGTTGAGGCGGACAATGACTTCCATCTTGCCAAGGGTGTTGGTGACCTTGAGCGGGAGCTGGCAATCGTTGCGATCGCGCTCCTCGGCAAAGTATTGCTCGATCGTCTTGAACTTCGCGCCGGTGATCTGGACGCGGATGGTGCCATCGCCGGTCGTGGGCTTCAGACGCACACGGGCAACGGCGCGCTTGCGACGGCCGGTGCCCCACCACCAACCCTTCTTGGGTTCGGTCGGGGTGCGGACCTTGCGGGTCATCTGTGCGGGGCGTGCTTCCGCGGAGGGGTTCACGGTGGAAAGGCCGGTGATGCCAGCGGCGGCTCCGGCGGTTGGGGCGAGCGGAGAGTTGGGGATATTGATCTGGCTCATGGGGGGTCGGGTCTTTGCTGCGGAGGGAGGGAACGGGGGAGAAGGTCACGGGCATCCGACTGAAGTCAGGGTGAGTTCAGGGCCTCACGACGGGTTCGGGAATCAGAGTTCCATCTTGACCGGCTGTTGGCTCTGGTGCGGGTGATCGGGGCCAGGATAAACCTTGAGCTTGGTGAGCATGTGGCGGCTCAGACGGTTCTTCGGCATCATGCGGCGAACCGCATCCTCGATCAGCTTCTCGGGCCGACGATCGCGGACCGAGCCGTAGCTCTCTTCTTTCAGGCCGCCGGTGTGGCGGGTGTAGCGCTGCTTCATGTTCTGCTCGGCTTTGCGGCCGGTCATGCCCACTTTGCTGCTGTTGATGACGATCACGAAGTCGCCGCAATCGACGTGCGGGGTGTACTCGGGGCGGTGCTTGCCCATGAGGACGTTGGCAACATCAACCGCAAGGCGGCCGAGCGAAATGTCGGTGGCATCGACCACGCGCCAAGCCTGAGCGGGCTTGGTCTGGGGGGTCGCAAGATAGGTGTCGCGTCGCATGGACATGGCTGGAAGCTCCGAGATGCGTGAATCGGCTGTTCAGGAGACGGGTGTTCAGGAGACGGGTGTTCAGGAGACGGGTGTTCGGGTGACGGGTGTTCGGGTGACGGGTTCAGGTCGCGAGGTGAAACGAGTCGCAGGTGGAAGCGCGGAAAACAAAGAAGAATGAAGCGCCCGCTTCGCGGAAGTTGGCTCGCCACCTACCGGGTGGGGCGGGTTGATTGGGCCGATTTGGGACCAAGCAACAAGCTTTTAGACAGACCCCCGATCCTTCGAGGGAAGGAAGATTAGGGGGGGAGGATTCACGGATCAAATTGCCGTGAAACCCGGCGAAGGGATCGGCCATTTGAAAGCACCGCACGTCGTTGAGACTTCATGTATTTGTATTTTGTTCGGAAAACTGATTCTGGCCTTTCGGCGTTCAGATGGTCCATCGGTCCTGGCGCGGCATGCGACCCTGCCGAAATCGCGAGGCCTGGGACGGCGAATGGCTCGCAAAATGCTAATTTGGGCGGACATCGGTGGGTTGTCGTGAACGGACCTATGTTGCCGGGCCACGCTTCAAGGTTTGGTCGATTGCACCTATTGACCGATCATTGGGGCATGGATCAGCTCAACCCCGACGGCCAACCTCGCGCTCACTCTTCAATGAACTTGCCCATGACAGATGATCGCATGGCCAACTCAGCTCAACGCCCTGCAAGTCGATGGTGGCTTGTGTTGCTTGCCGTGACCATGGTCGGTTCGGTCTGGTGGCTGCAACGTCCCGAGGATGAGGACCCGCAAGATGCCGCGAATGCGAATCTTGGTCTGCATGTCTCGGCCCCCAAATCTGACCCCATGATCATGGTCGGCAAACTGGTGCTGGCGTTCAAGGATGGGGGGGGGATGATTGCCCCACTGCTGCGGGGGCAGATCGATGGCGCGGTGGGGAACACCCTTGACGATTCATCGGCCCCACCCGCCGACCAGTTGCGTGCGGCGATGCTCTTGCTGGGCGAGGGCTATCCCGACAAACCTGAGAAGCCCGAAGGCTTTGCGATGATGGGGGCACCAACTCCGCCTTCGATCAGCGAGCGACTGAAGTGGGTTGAGACGCACGCCGACCCAGCCTCACCTCTTCAGGCCGATGCGGCCGTTGTTCGATCGCTCCTTGAAGCGGCAGAGGTCGAACCCGCCGCGGCGGGGGGCGAGGGCAAGCCAGGTGTGTCCATGGGGCAACCATCACGTGAAGCTCGCATGGCATCCAGCATCAGCAAGCTGTCTGCTGAACAGGTCGGCGGGCTCAAAGACCGGCACGGGTGGTTCGCCGAAGTTTTGCTCTCTTCGGGCGACGAACAGGCCGCGGTGCGTACCGACGCGAAGCGGCAAGCCGTTCGCTTTGGCTTTGGCGCGGTGTTGGTGGGGGGCTTCATGGTGCTGGCGCTCGTTGCCGGGTGCGGGTTGCTGGTGACGGGGCTGATTCTTCGATTGAACGGAAAGCTGGGTGCCAAGTTTCAGCGGCCCCCGCCCTATGGCCATGAGCAACCGGTCTGGGCCGAGCACGTCTGGCTCGAGACGTTCTGCATTTTCGTGGGCGGGTTTCTGACCATCAAACTCGTGGTGCTTGCGTTGGAGCACCAGCAGATCTCCGGGGCGGCCATTGGTTGGGTCGCCCTTTCTGGCAACTGGGTGCTGACCAGTGCCATCTTCTGGCCTGTGGTGCGCGGCCTCAACTGGAAGCTCTGGCGCGAGCGCATCGGTTGGCGGACCAACCGGCCCGGCCCGGTTGGCGTGGCCACCGAGATCGGTGTCGGCATCATGGGCTATTGCTGCGCATTGGTGGTTATGGCCGCGACCCTCATCGGGCTGTTCATTGCCCGGATGGTCATCGACGGTGGCGGATCGATGCCGACCAAGCAGATCAACAAAATTGGTGAGTTGGTGGGGAGCGGGAACATCTGGCTCACCATCACCATCTTTCTGCTCGCGGTGATCTGGGCACCAATCGTCGAAGAATCCGTCTTTCGCGGCGCGCTCTTCCGGCACTTGCGTAGGAACTTCCCCGTGGTGGTGGCGGCGATGGTGAGCGCGGGCGCGTTCGCCCTGATGCACTCATACGCGACGCTGCAGCTGGTGATGGTGGGGTCGCTGGGGCTCACGTTCGCGATCTTTCGCGAGTGGCGGGGCTCGCTGATCCCATCCGCAACAGCGCACTTCATCCAGAACGCCATCGCCCTTTCGGTTGCCCTGGCCATGGGGCCGCTGATGAAGCCCTGATCTCGGCTCATGCTTGCGGCTTGCACAACGGTCATGCATCCGCTTTACTATGCACCATGACCAGACCCATTGCCGATGCCGCGCGTATTGATGAACTGCTCGATGAACTCGCCGAGCACATCCGGCGCGGTTCCAAGGATCCCAAGGCCATCGCGTTCATTGGCATCCGCCGGCGTGGCGATGTGCTGGCCGTGCGCCTGGCGAAGAAGATGAACATCACCGATGTCGGGTCGATCGACATCACCCTCTATCGCGATGATCTGAGCGAGACCGGGGCGATGGCCCGTGTGGGCAAGACCAACATTCCCTTCAGCGTCGAAGGACGCGAGATCATCCTCTGCGACGATGTGATCATGACCGGGCGCAGTGTGCTGGCGGCCATACGCGAGATTCTGGACTTTGGGCGACCCAGCCGCGTTCATTTGGCCGTGCTGGTCGAACGCCCCGAGCGCGAGATTCCGCTGCAGCCGGAGTTTGCCGCGTTGCGGTTGACACCCGGCCCGACGGAGAAAATTGATGTGCGATTGATGCCGCAGGATGAGACGGATGGGATTTCGATCAATACGCGGGCGTAAAGAGATTTGGCGAGAAAGGTCCGTCATGCTCTTCGGTTCACCACAACACAATCTTGGTCCCCGCCCGAACGCAATTGAGCGCAAGCTCGACCTCTTGCTGTCACACCTTGGGATCTCACTTCCCGAAGACGATCATCACCGGGTGCGCGAGCTCGTTCAGGCAGGCAAGAAGATCGAAGCGATCAAGCTCTATCGCGAGCAGACTGGTTCCAGCCTGTTCGATGCCAAAGCCGCCGTTGATGCCATGTGATTTTCTTTTTGCCATGACGACCGGCTGACGACACATTCGCAACAACTTAGCGCAAGTCCAGTCGCACAACACGAGATTCGGCCGATATTGATAGATCGGATTGTTGTCTGTTCATGCAAAGCACGCGAGGATGGAGCCGCGCACAGGAGACCCGTCATGAGCCTCCGAATCTCATATCGCGCTGTGTTCATCAGCGATGTTCACCTCGGCAGTGCGGCCAGTCGCGCCGACGATGCGGCCGAGTTTCTCAAGCACATCGACTGCCAGACCCTCTATCTTGTGGGCGACATTATCGACATGTGGCGGCTCCGCTCGCGCTGGCACTGGCCTGAGAGCCACAACCGCTTTGTGAAGCGTGTCCTCAAAATGGCCAAGCGCGGCACGCGTGTCATCCTCATCCCCGGCAACCACGATGAGCGGGCCCGCGACTATGTCGGCCTGAACTTCGGAGGTGTCGAGCTGGCCCGCGAGGCCGTTCATCTGACGGCCGATAACCGGCGACTGCTCATCGTTCATGGCGATGAAGTTGATGCGGTGATCCGTCACGCACGCCTGCTCTCCATGATCGGCGGGGTGGCCTATGACCAACTCGTGCTGCTCAACCGCTGGTCCAACCGCATCCGCAGCCTGATGGACCTTCGCCCGTGGTCGCTCTCGCAGGCCATCAAGCTGCGAGTAAAAAAAGCCTGCCAGCATATCGCACGCTTTGAAGAGACACTTGTTGATGAGGCCGCGCGGCGCGGGCTTGATGGAGTGGTTTGCGGCCACATCCACAAGGCCGAATCGCGTCGGCTCACCGCGGCCGATGGGCGCATGATCGACTACCACAACTGCGGCGACTGGGTCGAGAGCTGCACCGCCCTTGTTGAGCATGACGATGGCACCATGCGGCTCGTTGATGGGCTCGCGATGATCGAAGAGTGGCGCGGGCTTGAGGCCACGACCGATGAGCCCGTGGAAGGTGAAGAGCCGATCAAGGATGTGTTGCCGTTTCTCCGGCGCGCGTAAGAGCGCGGCCCATGCCGGCCCGGCAACGCTGCACGCTGGCTGCGTACACTCCGCCTGAATGACCGACACCCCGACCCCGTGGATACACCGCTGCCTTCTCGGCCTGCAAGAACTTTCAGCCGAGGATATCCGCACCGTTCTCTACACCGCGCGATCCTTCGCCGAAGTCTCAGGACGCTCGGTGAAGAAGGTCCCCGCACTCCGCGGCAAGGTCGTCGCCAATCTGTTCTTTGAAGACTCGACACGCACCCGCCTCAGCTTCACGCTGGCCGCCCAACGGCTCAGCGCCGATGTCATCGACCTCACCGAGACCGGCTCATCGGTCAACAAGGGCGAGACGATCGACGACACCGCGCTGAATGTGGAGGCCATGGGGGTCGATGCACTGATCGTGCGCCACCGTGCCTCTGGCGCGGCGAGCCTTGTTGCGCGCGTCGTCGATTGCGCCGTGATCAACGCTGGCGATGGCCGCCACGAGCACCCGACGCAAGGCCTGCTCGACATCTACACCCTCGTTGAAGCACGGCTGGGTCAGGCTCCCGGTGGCCCGGCTTTGCAAGCCGGGTCTTCACCAGTTTCCCCCGCCGAGCGTGAACGACTCGAACGCTTCGACCTCACCGGCCTCAAGGTCGCGATCGTCGGAGACATCGTTTCTTCGCGTGTTGCCCGCTCGAACATCGCGGGCCTGACCAAGCTCGGTGCCGAGGTGATCTGTGTCGGGCCGACAACACTGGTGCCCCGCTCGCTCGAATCACTCGGCTGCCGCGTTGAGCAGGACTTTGAGTCGGTGCTGAGTCAGGTTGATGCGGTCAACATGCTGCGCATCCAGTTTGAACGGCACGGCACCGCCGCCAAGCCCGCCGCCGCCAACGCCCAGCCCGAGCCCGCACGCGGATCGCCCGCCTTTCCCAGCATCCGCGAGTATGTCCAGAGCTACGCGCTCACGCCCGAGCGGGCCACTCGACTGCGTGATGATGCCATCGTGATGCACCCCGGCCCGATGAATCGCGGCATAGAAATCGCCGACGAAGTCGCCGACGGACCGCGCAGCGTCATCCTGCGTCAGGTTACCAACGGCCTGGCGGTGCGGATGGCCGCGTTGTATCTGTGCGTGGGTGTGAGTGAGCGGCAGGAGGCCACGCGGCTGGCGGCAAGCGTACGACAACTGTCGAATACGACCTTCGGTTCGTAGGCTACTTCCGTCTCACCGCCGGCACCACCAGCACCCTGAACGGCTCCGTCGGCCACGCGGCACCTGAATTGAACATCGGGGTCTGGTGAATCTGCGCTGTGGTGAAGATCACAAGCGGCTCGCGCGCGCTCGATGGTTGCCCCGGCATGTGCCCCTCTGCCAATGCAAACGAATCGGGCCATGCGATGATCGGGTCGCGTGCCAGTGTGTGCCGCGTGCCATCGGGCATGCGCACCACCACCGCATCATTCTCAAGCGCGGTGAAGTACAGCACCCCATCCTTATCGCATTCAAGGCCATCGGCCATCACGCTCTCGCCCAGGTCGGTCACGGCCGCGCCGAGTGCGGCCGCCGACATCGAAGCATCGCGCAGCAACTCCGTTTCGATCCGGTACAACCGCTTGCCGGTAAGGGCCTGCCAATACAGCCACCCGCGTCGGTGATCGAGGGCGATCCCATCCGAGTGCACCTGCGGCACCTTTCCATCTGGCCCACGCAGCTGGCGCCCGCCGATGATGGGCAGCAGCGAAGCATCGGCCTTTGTTGAGGGATGATCCGCAAGCAGACGCCGCGCGGTGTTTGTGTTCAAGTCCACGACAATGATCGCCCCCGCGCCCGAATCGGTGATGTACCCAACATCACCCGTCTCAAGCAGTTCGACGCGAACATCATTCAGGTAGCAGTTTGCAGGGCAAACCGTGTCATCAAAGCGGATGATCCGCTTCACCGCATTGGTCGCAAGGTCAATCTCCACCAGCTTCGGCCCGCCACCACCCACACCGCGCGCTGCATCCGGCCGCACGACACCTTCAAGCCGCGGCGAGGCCGTGTCGAGCACCCACAACCGATCGCGCCCATCGACGTGCACGCTTTGCACGCAGACCCAGTGATCGCCTGCGGGCGGCATCTTCGGATCTTCTGAAAACGCGTTCCATGTTTCATCTGGATACGCCTTGATAGTCCCCGGCGAAGTTACTTCGCCAACACCCATCCGATAAGGCCCGGCCCAACGCGGAAAGTTCACAAACACCCGCGCTGCACGCGAGACCGCAACGCCCGTGAGTTGATACTCAGGCGATTCGTAGATCACCCCGATATCGGACCTTCCGAGCACCCGCTCCGGCGCGGCCGGTTGCGTCGCGCACCCCGCCATCAGCAATGCCGCGCCCACAATGATCCCGAAGTACATCTTGGTCGATCGTGACATGCCGCAAGCGTATCGCGACAACCCGGCTAAAGTTCCGCAAGAGCAACCCCATGGCC
>Ga0163147_10007861_pt1 | contig 11986 bp, 7 predicted proteins | sample OliLakLV19MP6G1_FD_148597 | JGI IMG/M metagenome (GOLD analysis project Ga0163147, IMG submission 148597) | Freshwater microbial mat bacterial communities from Lake Vanda, McMurdo Dry Valleys, Antarctica- Oligotrophic Lake LV.19.MP6.G1 | ecosystem: Environmental > Aquatic > Freshwater > Lake >...
GGCCGACGGCAAGGCCTGGGCAATGGTTCGATCGCTGTTCGTGATCGCGCCGGGTCCGGGTTCATCGACGGACGCGATTCCCTCCGGCGGCTCAGTTGGCAGGCCTGCGTGGGCATCGAGGTTTTCGCCATCCGGAGCGGCATTGAGGCCTTCTGCTGCGTCTTTTTCGGCCTGGACCGCCCGCTCTTCTTCTTCTTTTTGGCGGGTCTCCCATTCGGCTTTCCAGACGTCCCGACGCTTGAGCTCTGCGGCGGGCAGGGTCACGGCGTCGCGCAAGTCCTCGAAAGGCTTGCGCAGATGCTCTTCGATCTGGATCTCGCCCTTGATGTCGGAGGTCGCCTTGCGGAACTCGCGGATCATCTTGCCAAGGCCCGCGGCAAGCTCGGGCAACTTCTTTGGCCCCACAAAGAGGAGGGCCAAGAAGAGCACCATCATGATTTCGCTCCACCCGAGATTGAACGGCACTGCCCCCTATACATAACCTCAAACCGGCCGCGCTTCCACCTACCTAGAACAGCGAAATTTGGCGCGGGGGCGAAAGCGGATACGCGGTGTGGCCACGCTTTTGGAGGGTTTTGGCCAACGCGTCGGCGTTTGCGCCGAAACACGCCACTTCTTGGGCGCCGGTGGCCGCTGCAAAGGCGACGAGATCGGGAGCGCCCGAGCGACCGGAAAGCGCAATCGCAGCGTCAACCTGAAATCGATTCCGGGCCTCGCGATCGACGGCCAGTCCCGAGGCGAGCAGAAATTGGGGCGAAGCGAGTGCCCCCAGTGCGCGTGCCTTGCGGGCCGCCATTGGCCAGAGCAGGCATTCGCGCGGCGCGCATTTTCCGGCGAAACGTTTGAAGTCCGGTGCGACGGCACCCGTGCGGCGCAGTGCCTGTGCCGCCGTCACAAATTGCGTGTGGGCGCGCAGCCGATGGCCTTCCCCTTCAAGAAAGGCACCGAGCTCAAGCGCCGAGACCACGGGACCCACCAGCACAACGGGCGTGTGCCCCGCGCAGAAGGCGTCTTGCACGAACCGTCGCAACTGCTGCAGACCTTCCTCGCGTGGCGGAAATACAAAGCGCGGATCGCCATAGGTCGCGTCGATGCAAAGCGCATCGGCCGGGCGAATCTCGGCTTCGCGCACGAAGGTTGCGGTCTTTTCAAGGGCACCCATGCGCAGGGGACCGGTATAAACCAGACGACGGCCATCGGTGCTACACAAAAGCGCCGCCGCACCCGGCCCGTGTCCCGACGGGAATAGCTCGAGCCGCAGGGTCCCGACATTGAAGGGGCGTCCATAGTCGGACAGGAGGGCCCGTGCGCGCAACGTTGCCCCGGCTTTGCCCAGCAACGCGAGTGTGGTCGAGGTCAAGATCACCTGTTGCCAACCCGGTCTCGCCGACGGCGCGCGGGTGCCTGGTGGCAAAGCGGATTCGTGTGACAAAAACACCAGCTCGTTGGCCGAACGCATGGGATCGCACGCCAGGGTGGTGCCCGCGAGGCGCACCCCGGCCCGGTAAGTAAAGGCGGGAGCAGGTGTCACCGTTTTTGCGGTAACACGCGTCGCGGCTTTACTCCGCGATGATTTGCCGCTTGGCGAGGAGCTCCGTGACCCGCTCAATGACGTTGCCCTCGGGTTCGTTGCCACGGATGCGCAAATCGCAAGGCGCGGTGCTGGTTGCGTGCGGATCCACATCGATGACGATGCTCGGCGTATCGGGCAAGAGCGCCTGCACGTCCGCGTGATCGGCAAGGCCAATGGCGTTGGTGGTCGAAACCACGATGACGCCGGTGTCGATCAACAGATGCGCGACTTCGGAGAATCGTCGCACAAGCTCGTGCTGGGTGGTGTCAACGAAGTGCAGATCCGCATCGACGCCAAGCAGGACATTGGTGCCATCCAGCATGTAGGCATTGTGGCCGCGGTGGAACAGCGCCTTTTCGACCGCACGGGCAAACTTGTGTTTGTCCGAAGCGGCCGGTCCGACAAACATGACGAGCGCGGCCTTGTGGCCATGGCGGGTCGCGCGTTCGGAACGGGAGACGCCACCTTTAACCCAGTTGAAGTCACGCAACCGCGCTTCGGCACGCAGATCGTCCTGGGCGTCGGACTCGCGCCCAACGATGATGCCGCCGCCCGCGATTTCGTAACCATCCACGATGACAAAACGGCCGGTGGAATCGCTGTCGCCAATCAGATCGAAGGCAAGTGGCTCGCGCGTCTTCAACACGACATCGGCCACGTCGTGGCGACCCACCTCTTGCTTTTCAAGGTTGGAGCCGGCCTCGGAGGCGTCGATGACCTTGTTGATGCTGTGGATCTGCACCGGCACCGAGGCGGTGTGCAACTTCAGCTTGTAGTCGCGTCCCTTGATGAAGGGGCGCTTGCCAAGCCAGATGAGATTGGCGCGCAGACGGGTCGACACAAGCGGCGCCTTCGGCACATGGCTCATGATTTCGCCGCGCTTGATGTAGATCTCTTCGGTCAGTGTAAATCCGGTCGACCAGCCGGATTCGAGCTCGACGCGTTCGGGGACGTTGAAACCCTCGATGCTCTTGATCGTGCTGGTCTTGTTCGATGGCGTGAAGACGACCTTGTCACCCACCTTGACGCGGCCTGATTCGATGCGACCCGCGATGATGCGGCGTTCGTCACCCTGGCTTGCAAACTTGTAAACGTGTTGCACGGGCATGCGCAACGGCCGATCCACCTTGGGTGGCGCCTTGCGGAAGATGTCGAGCATGCCCAGCAAGGTCGGTCCCTTGTACCAGGCGGTGTTGGCACTCTGCACGGTGAGGTTGTCCCCGAGCTTGCCGGAGATCGGAATGAACCGTTCGGGTGCCGCTGCGCCGATGCTTTCGAGAAAGCCGCGGTATTCCCGCTCGACGTTCTCGAAGTGGGCCTGGTCCCAGTCCACGAGATCCATCTTGTTGACAACGACCAGCACCTGACGGATGCCGAGCATCGACAGGATGTAGCCGTGGCGTCGGCTGTTCTCGCGCACGCCTTCCTTGGCGTCGATGACAAGCACGGCTGCCTCGGCGCGCGCGGCGCCCGAGATCATGTTCTTCAGGAACTCGATGTGGCCGGGCGCATCGATGATGATGTAGTCGCGCATTGCCGTCTTGAAAAAGCAACGGGCGGTATCAATCGTGATGCCTTGATCTTGCTCATCGGAAAGCGCATCGAGCAAAAACGCATATTCGAAGGGCTTGCCGGTGCGGGCGCATTCCTTGCGAACGGAATCCAACTTGCCCTCGGGCAGTGAACCGGTATCCGCAAGCAACCGTCCCACGATGGTGCTCTTGCCGTGATCGACGTGGCCGACAACGACGATTTGATACTTTTCGCGATCTGCGGTGATGGAGCTCATTACATGTATCCCTTGCGGCGAAGCTCTTCGAGCCCGTGTTTGCCGTCCTGAAGGCGACCGGAACGTTCAGCGATGTTCTTCAATTTGCCGGTGCGCAACTCAACCAGTATTTCGTCCACGTTTTTCGCGGTGCTGTTGATCGGCGTTTGACAGGGGCCACAACCGAGGCTGCGGTAGCGCGTGCCATCCCCCTGGTCGTAGTAAAGAGAAACAGTCGGAATCTTTTCGCGCTCGATGTACTCCCAAATGTTCAGCTCGGTCCAGTCAAGCAAGGGATGGATGCGCACGTGGGTTCCGGCGGCAAAATCCGTCTTGAACTGATTCCAGAACTCGGGGGGTTGATCGCCCACGTCCCAGTCGCTGTTGTGGTCGCGCGGTGAGAAGTAGCGTTCCTTCGAGCGGCTGCCTTCTTCGTCGGCGCGTGCACCGACGATGATGCCGGTGTAGGGCTCGCGATCGGGATCCATTTGGTACTTCCCGGTGTCGAGGTTCATGCGCTTGCGTGGCCACTTGCCTGAGAGCGTGAAGCGCAAGGCATCCTTCTTGAGGACCATGCAGCAGTCTTCCCGGGTCAGCTTGTCGGGGTGACCGTCGGGAAGGTGTTGCGTATCGGGGAAAGTTCGTTTGTTGTCGATGGCTTCGCGTGCTTCGCCAACGACCATTTGCAATCGGTATTCAAGCGCGAGGCGATCGCGGTACTGGATCATCTCCGGCAACTTGAAGCTGGTATCGATGTGCACGAGCGGAAAGGGCACGTGGCCGAAGAAGGCCTTGCGCGCCAACCAGAGAAGTACGGTTGAGTCCTTGCCGATCGACCACAACATGCACATCCGTTCGAAGTGCTTGTAGGCTTCACGGAGGATGTAAACGCTTTGTTGCTCGAGCTCTTCGAGATGATCCATGGGTCTTTCCGAATTGACGCTCCGCAGCTTTGGTCGCGGGGAGCGGGAGTATTACACCGACTTTGCGGGTTTTGCAGGTTGGCGACAGCAAGATGCGGACTACGAAAGACATTGCGTACTCAGAAACGTCACAACGCATCGCACCTTTGATCATAAACCGTTGATATTACTGTGTCAGAGCCACTGGAATACGTTTTGCATACGATAAAACGTAAGTTGGATTGCAAAATAATCAGTCGGTTGAATTCGCCCCCTATCGCCGCGCGCCGCTTGCAACGATGCGAAACGGTAGTTCCTCAACCGGTGGGTTTGAACCGACGATGAAGGCAGGACAGACCAAATGAAGCGCTCGACGTGTTCGGAAAAGTCTCGTGGTGGGTTGAGCCAGTGGGTGCGGTTGGTTTTACCCGTTGTGCTGCTCATCGGCCTGCCTGGGGCTGAGCACGCGGTCGCGCGCGTGTCGCCGACGAACTACATCGAGGCGCAAATACAGAAACCCAACATGTTGGTGGTACTCGATACCTCGGGTTCCATGAACGGTTTGCCGGGCACACCTTGGTCAAGCTCCAATGAAGTTGGCGTCGATTGTGATAGCGGTTTCAATTGTCGTGGCTGGGGTCTGACGGGAAAGTGTTCGGCAAGTGGTCGCGCTTGCTCGGTCAACGCGGATTGCCAAGTCAACTTTTGTGAACTGGGCGCAGGACAATGTCTCACCGACGTCGATTGTCCAGGCGAATACGGGTGTCAGCTCGGTGGCAACGCATGTGCCACGGATTCTGATTGTTCGGTGCTTGGGTACGGAACCTGCGCGGGTAGTGGCGTGCCGTGCGATTTGAACACGCCTTGTGGTGATTCGGGCAACTGCTCGATAACCGCAGACGCCTGCACGGTCGTTGGACGCACTTGCAAAACCGGTCAATGTCAGCACAACAAGAGCATCTTGTGCACCAGTGACTCGAATTGTGCGACCAGCAATAACGGCACATGTTCCGTGGGTTCGACGCCTTCGGGCGGTTGTCAGACCGACGCGATGTGTCCGGCTGTGGGTGTGTGTTCGACGGGTGAAAGCTGCGCGGTGACTGCAGACTGTCCCCAAATAACCGTCGGGACATGCAAGAAAGACAAGAACGTTTCTTGCACTAGCAACGCGAATTGCCCGGGCGGCGGGAACAAGTGCAACTTCCCGGCCAACAAGTGTCGGGTCCAGGCCAATAAGTGCACCTTTAATACGAGTACGTGTTTGAAGGACAATAAGAATACGTGCAAAGCAAATAGCAACGGATGCACGCCCGCAACCAATCAATGCCTCCTGTTGCGCGCCAATCGATGCAAGCCTTCGGCCTCGACAGAAACATGTGTACCACAGCCTGCCGCAGGTACGGGAACTTTAAAGATGTGTCAGCGCAAACAAACACGCTGTACGACGGATTCCAACTGTCCGACCGGAGATACCTGCGGACCACCCACTTCGCGCACGGTGGTTGCCAAGCGTACGTTGCAGACCGTGTTAAGTGACAACGCCAACATCGTTAACTTTGGCTTCATGACCTTCCATCAGTCGGGCTATTTCCCGTATTACCAAATCGCCGGTGGAACATCTCAAACCGAGACGGTCTTTATTTCCGACGCGATCATGAACAACGTGGGTTGCTTGGGAGCCGCTGGTCCGACGGTCAATTGCCGCTACCGTGGGGGTGACTACACGCTCATTGCTGGCAATGACAGCCGATACGGCATCGCGCAGGGCGCATCGTCATCGACTTACGATACCGACTGGTGTGGATCGGCTTGTTCGATCCCCAATTTCGGGACGGGTCGATACGTGGGCAGTACGTATCAGCGCATCGTGACCAACGGAACCGTGACCACCACGCGCATTAACCGCCCGACCTACGAAGGCAAATACACCAACGTTGCGGGTGTTCCCTATCGCTACTACGAGTCGAATCCAGCGTACTACAATGGTGGGGGTGGTCCTCCGATCGGGACGATCAACTGCGGCAGTCAATGCAGTGCGACTTGTGGCGCGCGTTGGGACGCAGGTATGGCAGACTTCCTGAACCCCCGTGCGACGGATACTGAAGCGAGGCAATCGCTGGGAAAGATTCTGGAATGGCTGGAACCGGCCTCGTACGGAGGCCTTGTGACCTACGGTTCAACGCCATCTGGTTGTACGTTGGAGAACAACGTCACCCAGACTGCCAACACCAGCGCCTACCACTACATGTCGCAAGTGACGGCCAACGATACGATCAAGTGTCGCCAGAACTACGTTTTGTTCATCACGGACGGCGAAGCGAATGGCCCCGGCGATTCCAACTGTACTGCGACCGCATGCTCGGCGGCCAACCCACAATCAGCGGGTTGTACATGCAAGGTGGTGCTTTCGGCATACCGCTTGCGTAAGAACTTGGGCGTCAAAACCTTTGCGGTGGGGTTCTCATCGGACGTGACGATCGGCAACGCACGCATCATCAACGATAACGTCGCACGTGCAGGTGGGACCGACTACTTGTCCGATGGTGTCTCGCCGTTCGCCTATATGGCAGCCAACGAAGAGGAACTGGTCAAGGCGATTCAAGGTGCGATCTTTGAGGCCGTGCGTGGTACGTATTCGACCTCGCCTTCAACCGGATCGTCGGGTGTCCAACAATCGGGCACCATTGCGGCCGGAAAATATGCGCTGGACGCGCGTGTCGATTTCCCGTCCTGGAAGGGCCACTTGCTTGCGTACGATGTGACGCTGACGCCGCCCGCCTTGGCATGGGACGCCGGCGAGATCCTCGATCGCGCTGATTGGTCGACACGCAAATTGTACCTCGGTTCCAACGATGGCAGCGTCATTAAAGTTGATGTGGACCCGTCCACCTTGCGCGTCGTGAACCGCTCGGACATCAACAACATTTTCAATCTCGGCGTCGACGAGAATGAGGCCGAAAAGATCATCAAGTTCATCATGGGGGATCCAACGCTCGGCAACCCGGCGCGGTTGGGATCGATGATCAACTCGACACCCATCGACGTGGCGGCTCCGGGTGACAGTCCGCTCCCAGGTGGGCACGAGTTCTACATGAACAACAAGGATCGGCCGGGCATCACCTACGTGGGTGCGGACGATGGGATGTTGCATGCGTTCTTCACCAACGACACCGAAGTCAACGGCGAAACAATGTCAGCCGGCTCGGAAGCGTTCGCTTTCATCCCGCCGGGCATGCTTGAGGTTGTGAAGAAGTTGTACGTTCAAAAGGGTCAGATCGCCGATCCCGCGAAGCACGTCTTTGGTCTCGCAAGCTCGCCGAAGGTGAAAAACCTTTGCGTCCAGAATTGCAATGATGCCGTGAATGCGATTTGGAAGTCACTGCTCATCATGGGCGAGGGATATGGCGGCAACGGGATGTTCGTCATAGATGTTACGAACCCTGTGAGTTCGATTGGATTCGCAGAACCACCCATCAGTTTGAAGTGGCATACCGATTTCGGAGGTATCGCCTCTGGCTATGCGGGCCTCATGGGCCAATCGGTTTCGGTTCCAGCGTTCTTTTTCAACAAGACCGACACGATGGATGACTACCGTGTCATCTTCGCATCGGGATACGCCGTCACGCCAAATTCGACGACCGAAGCCAAGACTCTCATCGTGGCAAGCGCCTCCTCAGGTGTGCGTTACGATTACAAAACGGCGACACTGGGATCGTCCTGTTCCCAAGAGTACGCGATGATGACCGACGTCGCGACATCAAGGGTTAACACCTCGGGTGAACACAATAAATTGCGAGCGGGTTATGTCGGCGACACTTGGGGCAACCTCTGGCGCTACGATGGCAACACTCTGCTAAAGCTTGAATCGATGGGGTGTCAACGGCCGCTGCATTTTTCGCCAACCGTCGTACAGTTAGATCGTGACGACCCCACCAATCGTTCGGGCGAAACATTCCTGGTTCAGGCAACGAACTCGGCCCTGGATGATGAAACCATGCCGATGGCGCCATCGGAACTCATCATCATGCATGAGACCGTGAACGTGGAGGGCGTCCCGGAGGTTGACCGCTCGTACGGCGTCAACGGCAAACTGATTTTGCGGGTCGGCCAGGACAACGAGATTTGTGGTGTCACGAATCCCAACGGGACGTGTGCCAAGAGCATGCCCACCAACGCTCGTCCCACTGCGACGCCGATGGCGCTGTTGAAAAAAGACGGCAGTGGATTTCAGTTGATGTCCATGTGGTACGCCCCGGACACTGCGGGATGTACAAAGGGTGCGACGTGGCTCGTGCTGCACCAGGTCATTGGGCGAACCGTGACACAGGTTCAGGGTATGCAGGTTGCCAACGAGCCCGTCACAAGTCCCGTTATCGCAGGTGGCCGAATTTTCGTTGTGGGTTCAAACGGCACCATCGAAATCACCGGAAATCTCGAGGCTACGATCTCAAGGGGTTCCGCAAGTCCGACGGACAACGTCGGTATCGGGACGTTCAACCAACTGAGTTGGACCGAAGTCGAGTAGCGTCAATCCGAAAGGGCTTTTCAGGTTTCGCTGGCGCTGGTATAGTACGGCCTATGCAATCGATTCGTATTTCAGTTGGGACCCTTGGTTTGATGGCGGTGTTTGTTGCGGCGATCGCCAGTTGCAACGATTCAGGCTCCAGTTCCGGCGTTTCCGATGGCGGTGGCGACGGATCGTCAGGTGGCGCCAACGGCAGCGGCGCCAACAACGGCACCGGCAACAATCAGGGAACAGCGGGGACAGCGGGGATACCAGGGCTCGGTGGGGCTGGCGGTTCGACCGTCGGCGACGCGTTGAGTGTCCTGCCGCCCGGTGCAACCTGCCCGACAGCGAACTCTCAGTGCAGCGATGGCCAGGACAACGATGGTGATGGGAAGGCCGACGCGCTCGACCCAGAATGCACCGGTCCCTGCGACAATGACGAGGGAACCTTTGCCACCGGCATCTCGGGTGACAACATCGACGCTTGCAAGCAGGACTGCTTCTTCGATGGAAATTCAGGCATGGGCAACGATGGTTGTGAATGGAACCTGAAGTGCGATCCGAAGAACCCCGGTGGTCAGCTTGCAAGGGAATGCCCCTATGATGCGAACTACAAAAATTGTCCGGACACGCAGAGCAAGAAGTGCACCGACAACTGTCGTCGCGTGAACCCAATGGTTGTGACTGTTTTGGTTGCTGCGCAATCCCATCGGGTAACACGATTCACAACGTGATCCTGCTGGGTGCCTGCACCGTCGACAAGCTGAACGATCCCAAGGTTTGCCCGCCTTGCACGCAGCAAACCGCCTGCCTCAACACGTGCGAGAAATGTGAAATTTGCATCGGCAAGCCCACCTTGCCGGCCGATTGCGCAGCGAATCCCGCAACCCCGGATGGCGGCGTTCCCGTCGTGATGGACGGCGGCATGTCCCCCTATCCCGAACCGTACTGCGAGGCCAACATCACCTCATGCGGCCTCGGTGGCGACGTTCCTGCCGGCGGCTGTCCAGCGGGCCTGTACTGTACGACGGGCTGCTGCATCTTCCCGATCGACTAAATGGTAGGGGTTTCGACCCAAGCGATCATGCGTAATGCGCGATGATGGTGGCAACCTGTTCGGCATAACCACCGCCGAACAGGTTGGCATGTACCATCAGCGGGTATAGCTGAAACAGTTCAACCCGCTCGTGCGCACCCTCCGCAAGCGGGGAGGCCTCGCGGTAAGAGGCATAAGCCCGCGAGCCGAAGCCGCCGAAGAGGCGCATCATCGCCAGATCCATTTCGCGATGGCCTCCGTAGATCGCCGGATCAAAGATCACCGGGGCACCCGATTCGTCACACAGATGGTTGCCGCTCCACAGATCGCCATGCAGGCGCGCCGGTGGTTCGTTTGAGCCGCAAAGATCGGGCAGACGCTTGCAAAGCGACTCGTAGGCCATGCGCCCCGTCTCCGAGGTGAGTCCCGCGTCCACCATGCGTTGCCACTGCGGCTGCAAGCGTCGGAGCCGGTAGAATTCGGCCCAGGTGTCCGCCTCGACCGCCCGGTTGTCTTGCGGCAACGTGCCGATGAAGTTGTCGTGTGCGTGGCCAAAGTGTGGCGCACAGGCGGCGTGGAGCGCGGCGAGCCCACGGCCAAGCAATTCGTCAAAGTCGCGCGCAGGACGACCAGCGCGAATGAATTCGAGCGCCAGGAAAGTGGGGGCATCCTCGTCCCCTTGCCCTACGGCGAGGACCTGCGGCACCCGCAAAATCCCCGGTTCTGCGAGCCACGACAGACCTTCGGCCTCGGCGGCAAATAGCAGGGCCGACGTGCGGTCGCTCGACTTGACGAAGATCTCGGTGCCGTCGCGCAACTGCACGCAGAAGGCCTGATGGATGTCACCGCCTCCGATCGGTTGCAGCGACACCACCGCTTGATCAAACTCCTTTGCCAGCGCGTCGGAAAGAGTCACGCACCCAGATCCCGTTGAACGTGCGGCAGCAATCCGCGACAGGCAGCAAGGCAAATGTCGAAGAAACGTCTGCTCCCTTTCCAGCCCCGGGTTCAAACTCGCGCAGTAGGTGGATGCGGTTTTTTCCGTCTGCAGTCGGCGCCATCCGCTGCAGGTCGGCGAAGTTGTTGCGATCGAGTGCCAGGAGGTAGTCGAAGCGTACGAAGTCCTCGGGCTTCACCAGGCGGGCCTTGCTCGACAGTGGCATGCCGCGCGCACGTCCCACCGCCTGGCTGCGCGGATCGGGTGGATACCCAAGGTGCCAGCTGCCCGTCCCCGCGCTGTCGACCTCGATGCGATCGGCAAGGCCCGCCTCGGCGACGAGATGCCGCATGACAGCCTCTGCCGTCGGTGAACGACAGATGTTCCCAAGACACACGAAAAGCAGGCGTTTACGCGCAGCGCTCATGACTCGACGGGATGGCCCAGCAAGGTGGCGGAGGTCGTTCCCGTGATCATCACGTCGAGCAAAATGCCCGGCTCGACCCCCGGGCCGGCGGGAATGATGACCGAATGAAAGCCATCGGTACGTGCCAGATATTCCTTGTCCGAACGCTTCGACGTGTTTTCCACCAGCACGCGCAGGCGCTTGCCCACCTGCCTTGCAAGGCGCTCACCGGAGATCTTGCGCTGCAGGGTGATGATGTCCTCGAGGCGCCGTTGCTTCACGTCGGCCGGCACATCGTCAGGGATCTTCTTGAAAGCCACTGTGCCCTCGCGCTCCGAGTAAGCAAAAGTGAATGCATTGTCGAACTGGATGCGGGTAATCGCCGCCAGCGAATCCTGATGCTCGGCCTCGGTCTCACCACAAAATCCGACCATCAGATCGGTCGTGATGACGATGTCGGGCATGGCCGCGCGCAAATCGTCCGCGAGCCGCGCGAAGGTTGCAAAATCGTAACCGCGCTTCATGCGCTGTAATACGGTATCCGAACCCGATTGCAGCGGCAGATGAACGTGTTTGCAGATCTTCGGATGGCTCGCCATGGCGGCGATGACCTCGGGCGAAAAATCGAGAGGATAGGGTGAGGTGAAACGCACGCGTTCAAGACCCTCGATGCTGGCGACTGCCAACAAGAGTTCGGCAAACGTCACGTCCTCGTATCGATACGAATTGACGGTCTGGCCGAGGAGTTGCACCTCGCGGTATCCGGCCTCGGCCATCGCGCGTGCCTGGCGCAAGATCTCGCGCGGTGGGGTGCCGTGTTCACGGCCGCGCGTGTAGGGCACCACGCAAAAGGACCA
>Ga0163147_10007867_pt1 | contig 11973 bp, 9 predicted proteins | sample OliLakLV19MP6G1_FD_148597 | JGI IMG/M metagenome (GOLD analysis project Ga0163147, IMG submission 148597) | Freshwater microbial mat bacterial communities from Lake Vanda, McMurdo Dry Valleys, Antarctica- Oligotrophic Lake LV.19.MP6.G1 | ecosystem: Environmental > Aquatic > Freshwater > Lake >...
ACTTATCTCCGCTCCTGGACGTATGGTTGCGGGTTCAGCCGATCTTGCGACGGTTGGCGCATCGAATGGCATGAAGCTCTACAATATCGGCGATGCCTCCCCCAACGATAATTTATTCTTGTCTTCGGCAAACGTGACGTTTGGAAACGGTTCTGGGGTAGTTTCTGAAACGAACAACGTGCCTTTCGGCGATGCAGGCGTTGTCATTTTCCGCAAGGGCGGAGACGGCCTTGTGATTCGTTGGACCCAACGAACAGATACGAACCTCGTCACCTCGACGAATCTTGTCTCAGGTGGCTAGTCTCTGAAAATCGCACACAAATCAACCGGCCTGAGTCTCTCAGTCCGGTTTTTTTGTGTGTATCAGCCTCCGTATTTCCACTTTTTCCAGTTTCGGAACCCGTGCGCGACCCCTGCGGGATTGGTTTGAATCCGGCTAATCCGACCGGTGTGTCTCTTGGACGTTCTCTCCTCTGCGTCCCAGCGTCTCTGCGGGAGATCCCATTTCTGTGTTTAGGATAAACAGTTTGGCACAGGCCGAACTGTTTCTTGACCCGCAGACGGGACTTCGCTATTATTACGCTCATGAGTAGGCCGCGTTCCAGCTCCTTGATGGTTGCGGTATGGACTGTGATTGGTGTAGGTCTTCTCGCAGGGAGTGCGTTTTATTGGACAACTTCCGAGGCACAGATTCTCTCATCGCCGGTCCCTGCAACTTTCGCCAGTGCGACCCCCATACCGACCACGTCGTCCCGTGCGCCTCTGTCCAAGCCCCAAGCCTCCACAGCGAGGCCCGAAGCCTTTTCCGGCGTGGTTTTCCAGAACGAGGGAGGCGAGAAAAAGTCGTTTGTCGCTGCTCAGGACGAGGCCGTGTTCCGTGATAAGAGTGGCAAGGAACGTAAGATCACTTTTCAGCCCGTCCCGACGCCCGCCGATTTGCAGCAGAGGCTGGAGCAAGAGGCTATGCAGCAGCCTGACGGCCGAATTTTTCCCATCGTTTATGCAGCCGGTGCCGCGCGCAATGATGTGACCCGCCGCTTGGTCACGAACGAAATTCGCATGGAGTGGAGTAAGGCCGAAGATCCCATCGTGCCGGGAGCCGTTAGCATCAAGCGGCCCGACTATGCTCCGGGCTTTGTCATTATCGAGATGCCGGACAGCTTTGCCGCACTGCGGGCTGTCGAAGATCTTCGTGTGCAAGCGGGCGCGATCAACCCAGAAGTCCTCCTTGCCAAGATGCGCTTCAAGCGAGCCCTACCAAACGACCCATTCCTCCAGCGTCAGTGGCACCTTAAATTTCAAAACCAACCGGGAGCAGTCTCTGGCACAGACATCAATGTGGAAGCTGCGTGGGCCTACGGTGGCACGGGAGGCGTGCGTGGAGCAGGTGTGCGCGTGGGTGTGATTGATGACGGGCTCGAGACAGCGCATCCCGACCTCGCGGCAAATGTGGATACCGCCAACGACAAAGATTGGAATGGGAACGACTTCAATCCCAATCCCGAAGCAGGCGACGACCATGGCACATCGTGCGCCGGAAATGTAGCGGCTGTGGCAGCTAACGGCATCGGTGTCGCTGGCAGTGCCCCCGAGGCGAAGCTGATCGGACTTCGCCTCATCGCGGGCTCTGTGTCCGATGCACAGGAGGCCGAGGCTATGGCCTACCTCAATAACAGCACTTCGGGCACCAATCTCATTCATTTGAAGAGCAATAGCTGGGGCCCGGACGATAGCGGCACTGCGGTCGAGGAGCCCGGCCCACTTACGATTGCTGCTTTTCAGAGCGCAGCAACGAGTGGTCGCTCTGGTCGTGGCACGATTATTCTCTGGGCCGCTGGCAATGGGGGACTCCTATCCGACAACAGCAATTACGACGGCTATGCAAACTCGATCTATACCGTGGCGATTGGGGCATTCGATAGCCGGTCGCGGCGCGCTGACTACAGCGAGCCTGGAGCGAACGTCGTCGTGGTCGCGCCCTCAAGTGGGGCATCTCCGGCGCTTGAAATCACCACTGTGGATCGGAGTGGTGGCGTGGGCTACAACGACGGCTTGACGAGCGCTGAGAACCCTAACGCCGACTACACAGATACTTTTGGAGGCACCTCCTCCGCCACTCCCACAGCGGCAGGCGTTGTGGCGCTTATGCTGCAGCGCAATCAACTCCTCGGGTGGCGCGACGTGCAAGAAATCCTCATTCGTTCAGCCACGCGCGTGAACTCCGGCGAGTCGGCGTGGGCGATGAACGGTGCAGGAATTCGATTTAATCACAACTACGGTGCGGGCTTAATCAACGCCACAGCAGCCGTGACGCTAGCAGGAACATGGACAAACCTCGGCGCGCAAACCTCCGTGAAATCCCTAGCAAGTGGCCTTCCACTCGCCATCCCAGAGAATTCAGGCGCGGGGGCCACGCGATCCTTTAATCTCTCCTCAAGCAACCTGCGCGTGGAACATGTGACTCTTAAACTTAGCCTCAATCACTCGGCTCGTGGAAATCTTGAAATCACTCTTACGTCGCCCTCCGGTATGGTGAGCCGTCTTGCCGAGGTTCGTGAGGACCCGACTGCAAACTACGGTGCGTGGACGTTCATGAGCGTGCGCCACTGGGGCGAAACGACAGTGGGCAATTGGACACTCAAAGTCGCAGATCTCAGCGGTACGAACAACACCGCAGGAGGAACCCTGACGAGTGCCGAACTCACCGTTTTCGGTGTGCAAAACCCGCCGCCAATCGTGGCCTTGACCTCTCCTGCCAACAACGCTGTTTTTTCGCCAGCGGTGCCCATTACACTCGCAGCCTCAGCTTCCGATCTCACCTCAACCGGTGCCACTGGCATTATCTCTCGCGTGGAATTTCTTTCCGGCGCGACCGTCATTGGCACAGATACGACCGCACCTTACAGCGTAAATTGGACAGCTCCGTCCCTAGGCAACTACACCTTGCAAGCACGGGCGATTGATTCCGAGAATGCAGCTGGAGTTTCCAGCGCCATCACGATTTCTGTGGCAAATCAACCACCAGTCGTCACCAACGCCTCAGTCACTCCAGCAAGCGTCGCCTACTCGGATCAGAACCTCACGGCGACAGGCGTCGTGGCTTCAGATCCCGAAGGCGACGCCATCACCCTCGCCTATCAGTGGCAGCAAAGCCTAGATGGCACGGCATTCACGAACGTTACGGGCCGCACAGCCGTGACCCTTCCTGCAGCACCCAGCAACGCGGGGAAACTCTGGCGATGCAGGGTCACCCCCGCCGATGGCCAGCAGTCCGGCCAATCCTTTGCCTCGACATCTTCCCTCGTGGTGACCCGCCCCCAGCAGACTGTCGCGTCCGGCCAACCCTATTCCTACCAAGCCGACCTACCCCTTGCCTCCGCACAATACCGCTTCGGAGCCGGGAACCAATCCCCTGCGGGACTCGCGATCAATCCGACAACGGGCCTGATCTCCGGCACTGTCACAGCTGTGCCCGGTACCTATAGTCTCGTCGTAGAACGCTTCACCCCCCAAGGAACATCCATCTCGTTCACGTATTCGCTCCAAGTGACAGCTGCCCCAGTCCCACTCTTTTCTACATGGATACAGGGTTATCCGGGGCTTTCCAATATCACAGCGACGGGCAATTCTGACGGCGATAATCTCCAAAACCTCCTGGAATATGCCTTCGGATCAGACCCATCCCGCCCGGATGGCGCGCAGAGCGTAGTCATCTCGTCCATGCCAGATACCCTCATCGTTACCTACCGCTTGTCAAAGACCACGCAGCAAATCACCGACGCCGTCGAGTGGTCCACCGACCTCGTGACATGGAGCAGAATCGGAGTCAGCTTCGAAGCGAACCAGGATCTCGGTTCCCACATCCAACGCACAGCAACCATACCAAGGCTCGCTCGCACCAAACTCTTCATGCGCGTCGTTGTCGGACAAAACTAGAGTTCCTAATGATTTTCCGGCGACCAAAAAGCGCTCGTCCCGCGACTTCTTTGCCATTCTTCTCACGCACTTGGAGTTCTACCCTGCTAGACACGATTCTTTAATAGTATTGACATCAATCTCGCTTCCTTGGCATTTGCTCCGCAGCATATGCTCACATTTACTGCTTTTATAGTTCTCATGGCCGCCCTCATCACTGGAGTTTGGTGGGCCACTCGGGATGACCAAGGGGCCTCTTAGTTGGAGGGGCATTCGTCAGGCGGGGTATCCCGTGGCACAGAGATTTTATGATTTCATGGCAACTCTTTGAGTGGACGCTACCTTGTCCAGTGAACGTGCAACCTTCCATCGCACCGGTCGTTCTTCGCGTGGGTGAGAAGGAAGATGAAGCTGTCATTGCTCGGGTAGTGAAGGCTGCTTTTGCTTTGGACTCCTCTTGGGGAGACATGAACAATGTCTTGCAAGAAAAAATGACTGGCGTGGTGGAAGTGGCATTTGCGAGCACGACGACGGCATGCTTGGTTCTGGCGCATGGTGCACGCGTGATCGGTGTATCGGTCGTTGATACCGACGAGGCGGCTCTAGAGCATCTGCTCACAGGGCCTTGTATCCTGTGCGAGTATGGCAACCGCGGGCTAGCTAGTCATTTGCTTGCGGCGTCGTTGGGCTTACTTGCAGAGAAAGAGGTTCCCGTGGCTCGTGGTGTGGCTCGCGTGGGATCCGTCGCCGCGCGCTTTGTGTATCCGAAATTCGGCGGACGCGCCGTCGGGACGCGAGAAGATTCTATTTAGGGCTACCTTTTCCGCTTTCCTTCTTCTGGCCACTTTGCGACCTTGCCATGCAGGATGCAGGGATTACTCGATCAGTATGAGCCAGGAGATTTCTTCGACGAAATGTTTGAAGCGCAGGGCAATCCGCGTCCTCACTATTCTCTGCTGGCCGAGCGCTTTGCGACCATGGACTTGGCGGAGCTTGAGCGGAAGCGGATCCTAGCCGAGCGATCTTATCTCAACCAGGGTATCACCTTTACGGTGTATAGCGGCGAAGAGGGGACAGAGCGCATAATGCCTTTTGACCTCATTCCGCGCATTATTCCTGCACAGGAGTGGCAGCACATCGAGCGGGGGCTTACACAGCGCTTGCAGGCGCTAAATCTGTTCCTCCACGACATCTACCACGATCAACGTATCCTCAAAGAGGGCGTTATCCCTCAGGAAATCATTCTCAGCGCAAAGCATTTTCGGCCGGAACTTATGGGATTTAATGTGCCTCGTGATCTCTACATTCACGTTTGCGGAACGGACCTCATCCGGGGGCGGGATGGGACATACTATGTCCTAGAGGATAACGGGCGGTGTCCATCGGGGGTCTCATATCTTTTGGAAAACCGACAAGCGATGAAGCGTGTTTTCCCGAAGCTGTTCAGCCGATATTCTGTGCGTCCGGTGGATCGTTATCCCCAAGAACTCCTTTCTGCGCTGCGGCACATCGCTCCCGGCGGGAATCCCGATCCAACCGTCGTTGTGCTTACGCCGGGAATATTTAACTCTGCGTATTTCGAACATTCCTTCCTCGCGAGGGCCATGGGAATTGAGATTGTGGTGGGTCCGGATCTCGTGGTTCAAAATTCGCGTGTCTTCATGAAGACGACGAAGGGGCTTAAGCAGGTGGATGTTATTTATCGTCGAATTGATGATGACTTTTTAGATCCGAAGTTTTTCCGAAAGGATTCCGTGCTAGGAGTGCCGGGCCTCGTGGAAGCCTACCGAGCAGGGCATGTGAGTCTGGCCAATGCCCTCGGGACAGGCGTGGCCGACGATAAGGTGACGTACTATTATGTGCCCGAGATGATCCGATTTTACCTTGGCGAGGAACCAATCCTGCCAAATGTGAAGACCTATCTTTCGGCTGTGGAAGATGATCGTCGCTACATCCTTGAGCATCTGAGCGAACTCGTCGTCAAGGCCGCGAATGAATCCGGCGGCTATGGAATGATGATTGGACCACACGCTTCGCAGGAGGAGATTGCAAAATTCCGTGCGGCGATCATCGCTGATCCTCGTGGTTATGTTGCCCAACCTGTGATCAATCTCTCGCGGTCGCCGTGCCACTGTGGCGATAGCATCGAAGGGCGGCATGTGGATCTGAGGCCGTATGTCCTCGCAGGGGAGAAAATCACGATCGTTCCCGGGGGCCTCACCCGCGTGGCGATGCGAAAGGGTTCGCTTGTCGTCAATTCTTCGCAGGGCGGTGGCAGCAAGGATACGTGGGTGCTCGATGAGGAGGATGTGGTATGCTGAGCCGGGTGGCTGATGCGTGTTTCTGGTTGAGTCGCTACGTCGAGAGAGCCGAGGCGATCGCGCGGATTCTGGATGTCAACAACCAGCTCTTGCTTGATTTTGAAGATCAGAACGGGGCCACGCCCGAGCAGCACTGGCAGCCGATTCTCGCGACCCTGGAAGACCAAGAACTCTACACCGAATTCCACGATGGCATCACGGGCGATCAAGTAATGGCGTTCGTGACTTTCGAAAAAAAGAACCCAAACTCGCTCATCTCCTGCGTGACTCTGGCTCGCGAAAATGCGCGCACCGTGCGCGAGCAAATCTCAAGCGAGATGTGGGAACAAATCAACCGCCTCTATTTGCATATGCATACGCCTGCGGCTCGTGCAGCATTTTTTGAGAGTCCGATAGGTTTTTATCGTTCCTTTGTGGACAACTTGCATTGGTTCCAAGGCGTTACAGATGCCACCATGACGCATGGCGAGGGGTGGCAATTTCTCCAAGTAGGAAAATTTTTAGAACGTGCCGACTCAACTTCGCGCGTGCTCGACATTAAATACCACATTCTTCTCCCACGTGGCGAACGTGTGGGAGGCGCGGTGGACATCACGCAGTGGATGGCTGTGCTGCGGTCTTGCAGCGCGATGGAGGCATTTCTTAAAATCTCGCGCGGACAAGTAAGTGGTGGTCGCGTGGCGGAATTTCTCATTCTTCACGATAGCTTCCCTCGCTCGCTACGCTTCTGTGTGGATTCGTTGGATACGGCCCTGCACAACATCTCGGGCTGCAATCGTGCGCACTTCAGCAACGAAGCCGAGCGCCTCTGCGGCATGCTCCGCTCAAGCCTCGATTACGCCACGGTGGACGCAATTTTTCAGGTCGGCCTGCACCAATACCTCGGCGAGACACAGAAGCGCCTCACCGAAATCTGCGACGCCTTTGTTTCGGAATATGGTCATTGGTTGGAGGAAGACCTCGTCGGGAGTGAGTGATCGGGCGAGGCTCTTGGCCTCGGTATCGCGATCGTTCAGTCTCTCGCTCCGGTTACTCCCGGAGGCCGTAGCTCCGGCGATCTCTTTAGCGTATTTGCTCGCACGCGCGTCGGACACCGTAGCAGATGCCGCGTCCACATCGAGCGATGTCAGGCTGCGCTGCTTGCGATCGCTGCCAGAGAGATGGGAGCCTCCGGTGAATCTGAATTTAGCGACAGCGGCGGAGGGCCTGCTTATTAGCCATGTCCCCACCTTGCTGATCGAGGTGGAACGGTCGCCTGATCGCGAGGAAATCTTGTGCGTGTGGCGGAGGATTTTAGAGGGCCAGATTTTCGACCTCACGCGCTTTGGTTCCCCGGCTGCTCCTGCGCTGGATGGGGAGGAACTCGATCGCTATACCTATCTTGTGGCGGGCTGTGTCGGAGAATTTTGGACAAAAATCTGTCTGCAACACATCCGCGCCTATTCACGCCTATCGGCGGAGGAACTCCTCCCGCTCGCGTGCGCGTTTGGCCGGGGCCTTCAGCTTGTCAATATCCTCCGCGATCGCCATGCGGACGCGACTCTTGGTCGCGTGTATGTGGCCCCGCTGCGTTTTGATGCCGAGCTTGCTCACGCTCGGGAGCACTTGCAGGCGGCGCGACGATACATCCAAAGTATCCGCCGAGGGCGCCTTCGTGCGGCCTGTGCTCTGCCGTATTTGCTTGGAACCCAAACGCTCGACCTCGTCGAGGCCAATCCCGAAGCCGCACGCGTAAAGGTGAGCCGTCCGGTCGTTTACCGTTCCCTCTTGCAATCGTTCTTGGTCTAGCTTGCGAAATCGTTTGTCAATGAATACGCTCGCCAGATGAAAACTGCGGCCTGCTTATTTTTCATCAGTGCCACGGCCTTGTTGGGTCAAGATTTTGTGGCTCCTACCTCTCGTCCCCGAGAGATTGTACCGGGGGTAGAGGAAGTCCGCCCGACGATCGAAGGCGTGCTGAAGGATATCTTTGTTACGCGAAAGCCATGGCAACTCGTGAATCCGTTGGCACCCGCAGAATATGGATCGGGCGAGAAATTTGTATCCCGCGATTTTGGTCCGGCGACTCCTGTTCATGCCTCAACGATTACCGTGATGGGCGTGGAGTGGTAGCAAGTGCATGCGGATTCTTTTTATCAAGCTACGCCACATCGGCGATTCGCTCTTGCTCACGCCTACAATTGTTGCCACCAAGGGAAAATTTCCCAACGCAGAAATTTGGGTTCTCGTTCGTCGCACGTGTGAATCCATCTTGGTCGGATGTCCGGAAATAGATCGTATCCTCACCACGGCACAACCCGAATCTGGGGCTAGAAGTGCCGGTGATGTGTGGACCGATGCACGCCTTGTTCTAGAACTTGCCACTACACCTTTCGACTTTGTTTTTGAGCTGGGTGACAATGACCGCGGGCGGTGGATAGCCTTGATCGCGCGAACCGGGAAGCGCTGCGCAAATGTTCATCGCAATCTCAAACCAATTTGGAAGCCACTTTTCCATCACCTCTGCACGCGTCCTCGCTGGCCGAAACACCATGTCGTCCGCGACTACGATTGCCCTCAGGAAGTTCTTGGCCTGCCGGAGTCTCCTCCACCCCTCCGCTTCGCGGTGGAGCGCACAGTGCAATGGGCAGGCGGCAACGCGCTCACTGCCCAGGGCTATGCCGTGATTCATTTCACCACGCGCTGGCCAAAGAAAGCATGGCCGACGGATCGTTGGCTCGTGCTTGCCCGTAACCTGCTCGATATCGTTCCCCAGCTTGTCATAAGCTGTGGTCCGGCACCCGAGGAAATCGCAGAGGCACGACTTCTCGTGCAGGCTCTGCCGCAGGGAGTCGTTTCGACGGATGGTGGTACATCGTGGGCCCAGCTTGCAGGACTTCTGCTGCACGCGCGCTTTTTTGTCGGTGTGGACACCGCGGCTATGCACCTCGCAGCTGCCATGGGAACGCCTTGCGTGTGCCTGTTTGGGCCTTCAAATGCCTTCGAGTTCCATCCGTGGAATGTGCCCTACTGGATGCTCCAGCCACCCGAAGGCAGCCAGCTTGAGCCTGAGCGGTCTATGCAGTCCATTCGCGAGGAAGACGTCCTGGCCGCTTGTCGCTTGGCTGCCGGGAACATCAAGCAATGAAGCGCGTTTTCTTTCTTTTTAATCAGAATCCTCTCGATGGCTCGGCGCATGCCATCTATTGCATGCGGCACGTCCTTGCCCTTGCTGAAGCCGCACCATCGGGTTCTTCTGTGACCGTCCTCCATGCTTCGTTCCACTCCGCCTCTGCCATTTGCGCTCATTTTCGCCTGCCACATCCCCAAAACTTTCGTGCGATCACGCTACCCCACCTTCGACGAGAAAAACGTGGCATCGGGCTTCATGCGAACGGTGTTTTTCACGTTTCTGCTGGGTGGTATTTAAGGAAATTTGCGCAAGCGAATGACGTGGTCGCTACGGCAAGTTTTCCACGACTCTTTGAGAGCGTGGCCCGCGCTCTGCGAAAGAAAACATCCTGTCCTCAATTGCTTTACGAAGTCCACCAACTCGAGAGTTTATCGCATCCGCCAACGCACAAGAAAGTCTTGCAAGAAATGCGCGCCCTTGCGCTCGCTGATCGCATGGTCACCACATGCGGCCCGCTGTTGCAGTTACTCAGTGACGCGTTCCCTGCGATTCCGACCGTGTCTTTGGGACTGGGAGTGGGATACGGCGCCGTTGTTCCAGATCCGCCGGATGGGATTTTTCGGCTCGGATATTTTGGATCTCTTTCGGAGGAACAAGGAGTGCCATGGCTCGTTTCACACTGGCCGGAAATCTCTCGTAGCCTCCCGCCGAGGAGTGAGTGCCACATCTACGGGAGGGCCAGACGTGGGGAACAAATTCCGCCAGCGGTGGCGGGCGTCTTTTTCCATGAACCCATTCCTGCAAGCGAAGTGCCTTACGCATGCCGTAAGCTCTCGGCCCTCATCATTCCTGCGTTGGACATCAAGCACCGCGCCCAAATCGCATTTACCAAGGCTTACGACTACACAGGCCTGGCGCTGCCAATCATAGCCGCTGATTTGCCGACAATCCGGGAGGTTTTGCGTCCCGAGCAAGAAGCGCTTTTGTATCCTCCGGGAAACGCCACGGTGCTCGCTAGCCAGCTAGCGCGCCTCATCGGCGACGAAGGCTTGTCGGCCCAACTGCAAAGCAATCTTCGCCACCGCGCCGCTGATTTCACATGGGCAAACCGCGCTCGGCAGTGGTGGAGATTTGCGACCGAATGACAACCAGCATCATCACCCCAACATGGAATCGTGCGCACGTGCTTCCGCGCATGCTCGCGAGCGTCGAGTCACAAGTTCCCCTGCCGTGCGAACACATTCTCATGGACAACATGTCGTCTGATTCTACGGAGCAAGTCCTACGCGACTACTCGGCGCGTGCTCCGTATCCTGTCCACCATGTGCGCGCGATGGATACCGGGATCTACGATGCCATGAATAAAGGAGCCGCGCTTGCGCGGGGCGAGGCGCTCTACTTTCTCAATGATGACGATACGCTTCTGGCCAGCGACTCCCTCTACACCATGGCGGCGCTATTGCAGAACACGCGATCGGATTTTGTCTTTGCGGATGTGATGGTTATTGATCCCGCGACGCACACAAGCCGCAGACGCAGCCACCGGCAAGTGAATCGCCATACTCTCGCGGAGAAGAGCATTTGCCAGCAAGCGATGCTTTTCGGTGCGGAGGCTTTTCGCCGCTACGGAAATTTCGATGCCAGCCTGCGTGCTGCCGCCGACTACGATTGGGTCTTGCGGACATTGCTCACGAAGCGCGCTAAGGCGGCGTATCTCGCCCATGCAGTCGCAGGATTCTACCTCGGCGGAATCTCGAACGATGTTCAGCACAAGGCGGTTTTTGACGCCGAAATGCAATCCGTGCGCTCACGGTATTACACGCCAGCAGACCAATCCCTTGCCCGTAGCTATCGCCGTACATGGCGCAAGGTTCCATACGGGCTGACTTTCGTGCCAACTAGCCATCCTGCTGTGGACGTGAAATCCTATCTTCGTTTGGGCAAAAACATCATTCCGAATCCCCTCGCGTGGATCGGGTTCTAGCGGTGAAGCTCCGCGTAAAGGTCAAGGTAGTCTGACGTCATTTGCTCGACCGAAACCGCAGCTTCGATCGGCACGTCGGCTTGGCGTTGCGACCGATGAAGAGTCGCACTCAGAGCGGCGGCCAGCGGTTCGAAATGGACCGGCCACGCGAGGCAGCCAAGTTCCGGAGATGTGACCAATTCGGGGAGTCCTCCCACAGAAAATCCCACAACGCGCGTTCCGCACGCCAGGGCCTCCAGCACCGTGCTAGGCAGGTTGTCTTCCAGTGCGGGATGCACAAAGACGCTAGCCGCACTGTAGGCCAGGGAGAGAGACTCCGCTCCTGTGACATATCCGAGAGCCCGAACCTCCCAGCCCCTTGGCGCGTCAATACAAGCCCCCCCAACCACGAGGAGAATCCGCTCGCGATGGGACTCGACAAGCGGAAGTGCTTCCGCAAGCAGGGCGAGTCCCTTACGGCGATTGTCGCCAGAATCCGCAAGAAAAAGGACGACATCGGCATCCTGCGGAAGGTTAAGTTCCCGGCGGGCCTTCGCGCGATCCTGCCTTACGAAGCCAGCGATTCCATTGCGAATCACGGCCACTTCGCGATCTCGGAAGACGCGGCTTCTTCTTGCGAGTCCGGCGAGCCAATGAGAAGG
>Ga0163147_10007868_pt1 | contig 11973 bp, 5 predicted proteins | sample OliLakLV19MP6G1_FD_148597 | JGI IMG/M metagenome (GOLD analysis project Ga0163147, IMG submission 148597) | Freshwater microbial mat bacterial communities from Lake Vanda, McMurdo Dry Valleys, Antarctica- Oligotrophic Lake LV.19.MP6.G1 | ecosystem: Environmental > Aquatic > Freshwater > Lake >...
AAATCTCGTCTTTACTCTTCTTGTCGATGTGAAAGTGCGCCGTTCCCATTCACGCTGAGCGCTAAAGGGCGGGCAGCATCCACTACACTCCCTTCCTCTGGAACTGCAACCACCATCGACGGGGCGGGCGCTTCGGGCGTGTCGTACCAGTTGTCGGCTTGTAATTCGCGGTAGACCAGCGCCCGCCAGTCCCCATTCGTTAATGCCTCCAGCGCCTCACGACGGCGGCTGTTCCCTTTTCGCAGCGCGTCCCGGATCGCATTGGCGTAGAACTGCATCCAGCGCGGATGAGCTTCCGGGTTAATCGCGGAACGCTGCCAGTCGTTGACTGCTTCTTGATAAGCGCGTTCGTTGGCATGGCGCATCTCGATGGATTCAAGCATCTGCTCTTTGAGAACGTAGGCGGTAGACAACACTAAAAGAGGAGGGGCAATCGCTTCTAACCATGCAAACGGGCTTTCAATGTGACCGGGGAGGGCGACCTGCACATTGCCGACGAGTGCAATTGCCGTAGCAATCCCCATGCTGCTATAGAGCAGCCGCCGCGCACTTTTCGATGTGCCGAGCGTTGCCAGTGCCAGCGAGAACACGACCTGCCCGATTTCCGCTGTGAGAACCGTCGCAATCCCAACCGCGACCATTGCCAACTCAAATGACACCGCCGCACCAAACGTTTCCGATCCGATGACATAGAGTCGAATCGCAGAGGGGGTAAACGCTGCCAGCAGCAGGACGATGCACAGTACATTGATCAGCTTCGTCACACCGGGCGGGTATCGACGGGTTGCATGGTGATTGAAATACTCCCGGTTGGGGCGGTCGCCAATCTCACGCTGCACCGCTTCTTGGGCAGCGCTGCGGGCAAGCTGGCGTTCTTCCTGAGTTAAAGGCTTAATCTGGGCGAGCATGGTCACTTCCTTTCCTTCCGGTCAGAATCAAAAGAAGCCGATTCCCCTTCATTGGGATCGGCTTCAGGACGAACATAGGTTTGGGGTTGGCAGCGAGTGAATGCGTCGGCTACATCACCGGGGGTAAAAGCACGGATTGGTTCGTCAGTCGATGATGGACACACTTCACTGAATATGCAATTGACCGGGTACGTCGGCAGCGATCCGCAGGTGCGTCAGGTGGGTGAACAGAGCGTCGCGTCGTTCTCGGTGGCGGTCAGCCGTAAGAACCGCGCAGGCGAGAAGCAGACGGTTTGGGTGCGTGTGAATTGCTGGAACAAGCTGTCCGACGTGGCGGCGCAGTACGTTCGCAAGGGGTCGCTGGTGCAGGTGATGGCGGAATGGCTGCGTCCCTCCGCGTGGGTTGATCAGAGCGGCACGCCACAGCCGAGCCTCGATGTGGATGCCAACCGCCTCGTTCTGCTGGATCGCGCGGAGAACGCTGATAATAGTCACAATGAAGATGCAGAAATTCCGTTTTAATTAACCGACAAGCAAAGCGGAAGCGGCACGCACGGCGCTTCCGCTTTGCCAATTGTCAAGCTAAGTCAGTTACTTTACCATCCAGCTTTGCTTGCACTCTACTAACATCCAACACCATATTTCGCTCCTCGTAATTTGAGAAAGCCTGTGTCCAGTTAAGCACTGCCTCAGACCTGTTACCAATCGCATCGAGACAATCACCTAAAAGTTCGATATAGCGTATCAAGATTACTGGAAAGTCCACAATGTTCTTTGCTGCCAGAGTAGTCTTACAAAGATTCAATGCCGCATCAAGTTGTTCTTGATAGGCTGGTAGGGCAAGCAAGGCTTCAATCTTATTTCCTGTAATTCTGAAGTATTTCTCGCTAATGTCAGCTTGAGTTAAAGCTTCCAAGGCTCCATCGAAAAGTTCAATGGCTTTACGTATATGCTCCTCTTCATCTAGTACGCGACCTAACAGCAAATATGCGTTTCCTCGTGTTGCAAATGTAAGGCGACGATCCGCCAGCTCGTCGCGGAATTTCCGTACTTCTTCCGTCAAGCTGATTGCCTTACGAGCATAGTATTCTCCTTTGGATAGTTTCCCCCGTTGGACGTAGATCGCGGCCAAATTTGTGGCTGTAATACTAAAGTTACCTAGGGTTTGCTTTTGGGGGTCTCTGTACTCTAAAGCTCTTTCTAAAAGCTTTATCGCCATTTCAATATTTGTTTCCGGATGACGCAATTCAGCCAACGTGCTATAAATTAGACCTAGATTGTTCAATACAGTTGAGTAACCTAGAGGTGAGGTTTCAGGATTACGGATCCGCTGTGCCTCCTCCAAGTTAAGCAACCCATTTTGCAGTACTTCAATCTGACCTGTAAGACGACCTACACGGTAGAGGGTGTACCCGATGTTCGAAAGTACTGTAGCTTGCGCAAACGGGGCGGCTTCAGCAGTACGGTATCTTAGTGCCTGTTGGTAAGCATCAACGGCTTGCTGCCGATTACCAATAGGATCTGTGTAATCGGCAATTCTCGAATATGTCAACCCCAAATCAACCATTACACCTGCGTAGTTCATTAGTAGGGAGTGACGGATAAAGTATTCAGCGGCATCTTGTAAAGCTGTTATGGACTTCCGCAAGTTCTCAAGAGCATCTTCAAAATCTGATAGATTCCGATACCATGCACCCAATGTCTGGAGGACTTCGCCACGAGATGGAGCTTCTGCATCTTCCTCGATTTTCTCTAGGATAAGGTGGCATAGTTGCAGAGCATTGCGTAGATTTGCTTGACGTTCACCGGAAATTGTTAATTTATACACCCGTGCTAATTCAAATAGGGTGGCAGGATCGACCCGTTCCCAATTGGACGTTGAGACCTCATTCAACGCTTTGGAATAATACTCTGATGCGCGGGTTAAGTTTTCATCATTGCCGTCACCAGTCCGTAGATTGTGATACTGACCAGCCAATCTGCGATAAACACGAATACGTGCTGCCGGAGTGAGTAGGGAAGGGTTATTGAGTGCATGTTGAAGCACATCTATCACACGTATTGCACGTTCACGCAGGGGAAGCGCTGTATCTGCATCGATTATTGCGCCCAGTTTAATATACCATTCGTTAATATCTGCTTCTCGGCTTTCGGCTTCGAGAAGTTGGATTATTCGCTCGATGATACTGGCGCGATCATGATGCCGACGCCATTTAGACAACACGTCGTCAACAGCTTTCTGTGTTTCGGTCAAATCATCAACGCTATCATTAACAAGGCTGTGTTGCCAAATCACGTCGAGATTCGAGACGTCCAAGAAAAGAGACTGATAATCCTGCTCAGCCACATATCGCAGTGCCTGCTGTATGTAGTGACGACGATATTGCTTGAATACCTCTGCTGTCTCCTGCACTTCTTCTAATAACGCCTGTGCGTAAATACGTAGTAGGCGGTGCTGCCGATACCGTTTCTTCCCCTCACCACTAATAGTTGACCCGGATTCCTCCAATAAATTTGCATCTAGAAGTGTCTTGATGGGACCGCGGGCATCGTCTTCGTCAGTGTCACCCCACAGTCCGGCAAGTGCCGCGCGATCAAACGTTCCCTCTAGCGCAAAAATACCCAATGTACGGAAGCGTCGTTTCATATCTTCACTCAGAACCGCATAGCTTCGACTAAGGCTCAATTCCAAATTCTCATTCTTATCGTCTTCGCCAACCCTTAAGTGGGCGAATAGGTTGTCACGTTTGGTTAGAAGCCGCAGCATGTCAACCGCGCTATCAGCATATCCTCCAGCAATTTGTGCTGCAGCCAACGTAACTGCTAGAGTGTGCCCTCCAAGTTTCTCACTGATTTTCTGATAGGTCGCATCAGTGGGAGAGCCACCAATCCGCTTGGCGATAAGCGCAGCACCTTCGTCTGGCGTTAGCAGTCCTAGCCTTATATCAGCTCCATCGATCTTCGCTGCTAGCCCACCGCTACGTGTCGTGATAAGCACCCGGCAGGCGCTATTTTCGACAGGAAAGCAATCGACGATACGGTGATCCCACACATCGTCTAGTACGAGAAGAGCCGCACGGTCGCGCAATATATGTGATAATGCGACCCGACCGTCTTGCTCAGTGATGTAATTGTCGCGGCTGTCACCAAACGCGGTAGCCCCAACAGTGGATTGTAAAGCAGTTGGTGAAGGTGTTTGCCCTACTTCCAACCAGACAATACCATCAGGGAAATGTCGGCGTACAGCACAGTCATTTGCCAGAGCCGCCGCGAGTGTACTCTTACCCACTCCGCCATAACCATAAACGGCAGTCGCCCGTGTACGACGTGTTGCGCTTATCACGGTGTGCCGTGCTATTGCATCCGTGCAAAGTGCTCTGTGGGCTTCTTGAAACACAGCAGAACGTTCTACGTAGTGGTCAGGTAGTGAATTAACTCCGAACAACGTACCTGCCCGTGCAGCTTCGTGTAGCCGCATGAGAAAGTCATCTAGTGCAGATCGGTAATCGCGGGAAAGACGGAAATCAACAGTGTTTACATTTCTTACGCTTGCGGGAACTAAAGTGAAGTCACCTTCTCTTAAAATAGGCGTAATTGGTTTACACAGTAAGAGCGCACAATCCAGTTCTGCTTGCACCCATTCAGATGCAGTAGAATACGGACCAACTACCAGCACAAATCGATCACTCATCCGAATCGCATCCTCAATCTCTTTGCTGAAAGGAACGCTTCGTGATGGTAATGAAATTCGATCCCACCATATAGCAAATCCAGCTGAAGCTAGATCATAGGTCAGGCGACGCAAAAGCGATTTATCCAGATTGTCATAATTTTCCCCGTCATCGCCACGCGCATACGAGAGAAAAACTGTTGTTTTGCGCGTTGCAGCCACATCGAGCGTTGCTGATGCTTCAACAACGTATGTAACATTATCTCGAACGACGGGCATGATGCGTTTTGGGTTTTCCCTGTTATATGAAGTGTCAATTTGCGCTGTCATTGATAAGTGTCCTTAATGCCTCACTACAAATCACGATTGGCGTATCTACTACAATCTTGGTGCCATTTTCCTGCGCCTTCGGGGAATGAAAATTATAGCGCTCGTGAATTTCAAACAGCGCCATTAGAAGTGCGTCGTCATTCGGGTTCTCTCGTCGAAACTGCTCCAGTTGAGCAACAACAACGCGAGGTAGTTTCTGGCTGAACGTGTGCTCCAACAGTTCGATCCGCCGATGGATTTCTTTATCAGCAGTGAGACCGTAAATGATTCTTAACTGCGACAAGATGTATTTCTGACTACGAGGCAGCGTAGGTTTCTGTGCAGTTTCCGCTTTCCTACTCTCTACTTCTCGTGAGAACCGCCGTACTACCTCCACCACCCTCGTATTGTATCCCGCTGGAAGATGTAGGGTAGCCTCATCAGGTTCACATTTTAACCTGCCAAGAATGTATGGAATCTCGCGCGAGATCACTGATCCACTGTCATCTAACAGGTAAAGTTGATGATAGTGTCCGGCACGACAGAACACAAAGATTGAGTTCTCATTCTGTTGTCTTGCGGTACGGATACCGTGCCGCAGGTTGACAATCCGTTTAAAGCGCTCGGGGTCATCGCGCTGCAACTGCCGGATAATCTCTTCAGCTTCATCAAGTTCCACAACTTGTGGGCTTTCGTCCTCTTCATAAATGCTGATATCATCCCCAGCATAAATAGCGTACATCGCCTCTTCGTTAAGCTGCTCGCTAGGATCAAGCACTGCCGTATCTTCACCAATCGTGGCGTGAATATCTCGAATACGAGCAGAGAGTTTCTCGCGCAGCCCCAAATGAGCATCTAGTGCTGTTTCCGGCAAAAAGTTGAACCCATATATGGTTCCAAAGGTTGAGCCGATACGATCAATTCGCCCAAACCTCTGAATTAAACGCACAGGATTCCAGTGCAGATCGTAATTCACCAGTTTGTCGCAATCTTGCAGATTTAGACCTTCTGAAAGTACATCAGTCGCAATCAACAAGTCAATTTCATCACGTCGGTTGGTCGGCGCATGTTCAGGGTTCGCAATAGGTGCAAACCTGCCTACCACACTCATTTTATTCGCACGGTCACTGTAGATGACTTCAACACTCGGGTGTTGGCGAAGGTTGTCATATAAATATCGTGCTGTATCGGCATATTGAGTAAAGATCAGACATTTACCAGAATTTAAGGGAATCTGCTGAAGATGGGTGATAAGGGTTTGAAGTTTACTGTCTGCATCGGGTGTAATGACGTCTACGATAGCGAGCATATCGGTTAGGATTTCGCAGTCATACTCTATATCGCGTCGTAAAGCCGCTGCATCAAAATCTTCTAGCCGGTATGTAGAAGCCACGGCTTGCAAAGCATCTATCAACTGTGATTCTTCGTAAACATCCGACTCGTATAGAATACTTTGAGCTTCTTGTCCAGCAGCCACAATACCCGCATCAATCGCCCGTAGAAATGCCTCATGTATCGACAATTGGCGGCGCAAAGTCTCACGAAAAGCATAGACACTGGACTCGAAACGCTTAAACATGGAAATACGCATCAATCCGCGAAGATTCGCGCCGGCGCGTTGTAGTTCGACATAAGGTGATACAGTTCGTTTGTTTGTACGAACATAATGCCAAAGTCCGTACCTAGCGTAGGTTAAATGCCTCTCGCTGGTTTCATATTCTTCTTGTCCCATAAATGCTCGCAACTGCTGGTATAGCCCTTGATATGCATCCTCAATGCTGTATTCAATAGTCTTCAAATTACGTTTAGGAAATATTTGCGGTTTACCTTGTACCAAAACGTATGCCCGACGTTCTCCACTTCGATAAGACGCAAAATTGTCAGGATCAACTGGCTCCTTCGTTTCAACATCGTATCCGTGCCAGCGCAAGACATGGGTTCTGGTACGACGGATGAGAATATTCGATAACAAACTTGGTAAGGGGCGTTCGCCATTTTCTACCAAGCGGAAATATTCTCTTAGATTGGGAGGATGAATTGGTAACGTGGTTTGATCGCTCTGGTGGAATAACTTGAGCTGGTTGTAGATGTCATGCACACTTTTGTTACGTGGAGTAGCTGTCAAAAGTACGCATCTACGTCCTTGAGCTAAGAATTCCTCCAGTACCCTATACCTCTGTGTATTTGCGTTGCGGAAGTTGTGACTTTCATCAATCAATACAAAATCACGATCTCGATAACGAACATCGCTCATGAGCGATGTAATACCTGTTTCACTATCTTCCCGTAAATATCCCATTGAGAGAACGCGCGCATTCAATTTATAGACTTCGTTATAACGTTCCCAACTGTCTACAAGTGGCGCTGGACAAATAATAAGCGGACGCGACTGCTCGGTACGCTCAAAGTATTTTATGATTGCTGAACCAATATAGGATTTGCCCAAACCAACAACGTCAGCGATGAAGCAGCCGCCATACTGCCTAATCATTCGAATTGCACGACGAACCGCCTGTGCTTGAAATTCAGTTAAAGCAGACATGATCTCTGTCGTCGAAATTGTGACGGCTTCGTCATCGGTATCCAAACGATCTCTCACAAGTTCGTACAACGTTTTCAAATATAGGTCGTATGGAGAAACCGCAGCTTGCGCCCATGAACTTTTTAGTTCTACCATCAATGTTGCTTTGAAGTCTTCTGCTTCATCCCACAGCTCGTCGAACCACGCTGTCAATGCCGCATGATTGGAATTTCCATTCACGATAACATTGAGTTCGGTATTGTGGCTTACACCAGAGAGACTGAAATTAGAAGAACCAACGATAGCGATGCCAAGCTCAGGTCGTGGAATCGCATTGCCATGTGAATCATAAATAGAACCATAATCAAAGATGTAGGCTTTGGAATGTAAACGTCCTTTAGTGTAGACACGAACGTTCAATTTTCCGGTAGCAATCAGATGAATCAGCGTACTGATCAGCTCAACATCTTCGTCATTCTGTTCCATCGCTTGAAGCGTCTCACGTACATCGGTGGCAGCGTCCTGAATCATTGTTCGGATTTGGGTTCGTGCCGGATAATTCATTCCTTCTATGCGATGTGCAACATCTTCCAGTCTGCGATAACCTTCTGCAATTTGCTCAACTGTTTCGCGGTTCGAGACATTTCCTATCAGTAAACGCAATTCTTGAATATTGTCTACATTGAGTGCAGATGTGACTGCAGTCAAGCCGGAAACAAAAAAATACCCAACAGCAAATTTTGCACCAGAGCAACCAGGCAAAATCTGTTGTATGACTTCAACGAGTTTCACATGACGATTGTCGATAATGTCGTGCTGCATTAGTTTCCCGCCTAAAGTTGAATTGCCACCCATGTGTTTGCCGCGCCAACGACCATCTTCTGCCAGTGTACTTGAATATCATCAACTCGATCTATAACCGGACTCTCGTCTGAACTTGAATGAGCAATTGACAAGGCTACAATTTCCCTATGCCCTTCGACCCGGAAAAATCCATCTTCGATGTTGCCAATGGCACGACCGATTGATATGTCGCTACGCTGTCGCACAAGTTCGACAAGCTCAATCATTTCTACTTTTTGGGGATTGTTCACTAAAGCGACAAACTGCTGGCGTAACTCATCCACTGTTCTTTGAAGCTGCCTAATATTTTCTTCAGTAGTAAAAAAGAATGGTACACCCTGAATGCGGTAGCGTTGCGCTTTCGCATTCCATTTTTGTCGGTATTTCTCATTATCGAGCATTCCAAGATGCTCTAAAATCACACCGCCATAGTCAGGAAAAGTAAAGTCTGGTAGGGCATCGGGAACACTTTCAAGCGATTCTTCGTACTCGAAGTACATTCCGCGTCGGTGAAGTTCGTTAGCAAGCAGCATTTCCGATTTGGAGCGGACATACACGCCTGCATTTGTCAAAAAGCGGCGTCCATCAGATTTATAGCCAATTTCCTCAATAGTTTTTTTAGGTTTCACAAACACGATTTCTGAGGGGTCGCTTGAGACTTGTACAGCATCTTTCAAGTAAGCTGTCTCTAGATAAGGTGACGCCTCACCTCTTTCTGCACAGGTACAAATGACTAGGTGATGTATTGCCCTCGTCATCGCTACATAAAAGATACGTTCTTCTTCCTGTTCATAAGCATGTTGAAGATCGGCGCGAGAAATGGATGTGCGCAAAGTGGCTCTGCTGTTTTCGTGGACTAATTTGCGCCAATACAGCATTTGTTCCTGTTTGCGCGGTGGTTTATTAGGGGTGTTGTCACGTTCCAAGCCAATAACAAAAACAGCGTCAAATTCTTCGCCTTTTTGTCCATGAATGGTTGATAAAACAAGCACGAGATCAGATTCTTCTACGTTGTAAAGTGAGATGAGTGCAGTAGTCGGTATCCCTTTAAACAGCGCGATAAAGTACGCGAGTTTGGGGCTGAGATTGGATTGAACCGAAGCGGAACCAAAAATCTGCGCCAAACGACGTAGAAGTTGAGCGGCATCTGCAATTTTGCCGTCGCGTAGTTCTTTGGTAAGCCGTCCCTCAGGCGAGTCGCCTACAGTCCGGTTAGTCTCAAGGGTGTTCAGTAAACTGACGGCTCGTTCGATAAGCGGTTTTATTTCTGCATCGGCTGCTAAACCGCGTGATGCTTCCCCTTCGAACCGATATGGTATAAGTTGACGAATACACTCGACCTCAACATCTTCGAGCAGCGACCATCTACGCGCTAGTACACCAATTGTTTTTGGCTGATCAGATGGCTCCATGCGCCAACTAAACTCCATATTTCGCACAATGCCAGTGATAGCTTTTGCCTCTGATTTCACATCTGAAGTTGTGAGAATATAAACCTTTTGCTGTTCAGTATCACGCCGCTCGTCATACTTGATTGAAGTTGTTGAAAGTTGGCCTGTGTTTCTCAGGAAATATTCCGCCGTGCGCACAAGATTTGGAAAACTGCGATAGTTTCTGCTCAAAGAGAAAGTTGCAGTACCGGGAAAATCACTGCTAAACCGACTGAGATTATCTGGATCAGCCCCTTGCCACTCATATATCGCCTGCGCAGTGTCTCCAACGACGAGAATATTTGCATTTTGTCCGACTAAACCAAGTAAAGCTGCTTGAGCAGGCGTCGTATCTTGGTATTCATCGCAGAAAATCCACTTGAATCTGCTGCTCCATCTTTGACGATCTTCCACGTTATCCCTTAAAGCTAGAACAGCCTGACCTATAGTTTCACCATAGTCAAGCAAATTGCTTTGACGAAGCTGACGCACATACTCCAAGAAAAATGTTGCCATCTTTGCCAAAAATGGATCGGGGTGTGAACGAAACGACTCTAATGCCTGTTCATCAACTAACCTATTCTGTGCATATGAAATCGCTGCTACACCGTCTTCATCTGAAACTTCTTGTTCGCTGAGCTTAGCGCGGCGGCGTGCAGCAGCAAGAACCGCCACATGTTCTTCTGGATATTCATTCAAAAACTTGGGATCTTCGGTTTGGACAGAGCGGATAATCCGCGATGCAAAACGATGGTAAGTGAGTATGTTACCCGTGAGTCTGAGGGCTGCATCTGGATCCAAAGCGCTTTCTAAGCGAGCCAGCATCACATTTAGCGCTTTATTTGTAAACGTCAGCACAAGAATTTCATCTGGTTTGGCGCGTCCACTTTTGATCAGTTGAATAATTCGTTCGACGAGAGTTCGTGTTTTCCCTGCACCAGCCGTTGCTTCTACCAAGATGCGACGTGCCGATGATGAAACGACTGCCTCTTGCTCGAGTGAAAGTTCTCGCACCTCTGGTTGTGTGTCCTCTAAGTCGAATAGATCATCCTGAAATTGGTCAGGATGATCCAGAAATTGCTGTATTCGCTGTAATATTTCTGGTCTTTTGCCTATCGCACGTTGACTTTCTAATAACTGCTTGAGCATATAACGTCCGTACAATTTACCTTGAATACGTGGGTCTGCGATCACGCAAACGCCGTGATCTGTTTCATTTCGAATGAGTCGTCCAACCATCTGACGCAGGTGAAGTAAAGTTGAAGGGATGATGACCTCACGAAAAAAGTCACGATCAAACCCCTGCGCCAGATAATGTCTGCGCCGTGCAGCAGCGACCGGATGACCGATAAAATCGAAGGGAAGGCGCGAGATAACCAGCACCTTTAGTGCACCCGGAAAATCAACCCCTTCCCAAAATGACCGTAGACCCAATAGTACAATCTTTTCACCGCTCTTCTGCGCTTCCCGAAATCGTTGGACAATGGAGCTGCGGTTATGGATGTTTTGTGCAAGCACCGTGATACGGCTATCTGCCAGCGAAGCTTGCAGACGAGGTGTAACCTCATCCATCGTTCGACGGGATGTAAACAAGACAAGTACACGTCCATCGGAAATAGTGGCAAGTTCAGCGATATGGCTGCTCAATGCTTCGATATATAAAGCATCACTGGTCGCCTGTGGATAAGGCATGTCCGTTGGAACTACAATTAAAGACTGTTCACGAAGTTTGTACGGTGATGGGAATACTGCCGTCACTGGACTATCTTGTGTCAGCCCTAACCGCTCTTTGATGCTGTCAAAATTTCCGCCGATAGCGAGCGTGGCAGAAACGTAGATGCGATGTGCATAAAGATTGGGAAGCATAGACCTGAGCCAGGCAGCAACATCTAATGGTGTAACATGAAGAATCCCTTGCCATTCTGCGCTCGTCGAGAAGAGAGTTAGTTGTTCATCATCTGACGTTGACGTTGTTGCTTCACCCCAAAGGATTTGTTCAGGATGATTATCAATCAACAAAGCGTAAAGCGCAGCTCTACCATCCTGCAAATGTTCTAGTAACCAATGGTGCGGTTCTCTAAAGCGAAAACTGGGCGATAGAAAGTGGGACAAAGCCGTCCTGGTCGGCAGGCAGACCGTCCCATTGAACGAGCAGGTTAAACAGTCCCATTGTGTAGGCTAAACGGCTCTCAAAATAAGCCCACACCCGATGCCCGACCTTTTTGAAATGGCAAACAGTCGTCAGCATGGATAACACGGTTTCAACCAACATCCGGCTATTCCATTCGCCGC
>Ga0163147_10007869_pt1 | contig 11972 bp, 6 predicted proteins | sample OliLakLV19MP6G1_FD_148597 | JGI IMG/M metagenome (GOLD analysis project Ga0163147, IMG submission 148597) | Freshwater microbial mat bacterial communities from Lake Vanda, McMurdo Dry Valleys, Antarctica- Oligotrophic Lake LV.19.MP6.G1 | ecosystem: Environmental > Aquatic > Freshwater > Lake >...
CCCCCCGCCCGACCTACGGGTTGATTTCAAGGCCGTTGATGACCGTGGTAACGCCCGAGACTCCCTTGACCCGCGCCTCGATGGTGTCCTTCTCCGCCTGATCGGCCACGTTGCCGCGAAGCGTCACGACGCCGCTGCGGGCAACAACTTCGATTCCTTGTGCCGTCGCCGACATTGAACTGTCCTGGCGGATCATCGCCCGAATCTCTTCGGTGATTCGCTGATCCTGCGCGGTGTTCGCCGGCTGGCTCGGCGTCCCGACGGGTGCCGGTGATGTGCCGCCCGGCTGCATGGCCGGATCGGTAGATGACGGCACCGTGCCGGACGGCGGCAAAGTGCCGGGCGTGCGATCCGGGGTGGTGTTCCCCGGAGCCGGAGACCTCGGCGGCGTCGTGTTGGTGGGCGAGTTGGTGGCGCGATCATCGCACCCTGCCGTCCCCAAAGCCAAAAGCGAGGCGAGTCCCAGCGCGAGCTTGGTCTGATTCTGGGTATTCATGTGATAACTCCTAAATACAGCCGCGAGCGGACTCACATACTTCACGGGGATGTCTTACAAAACTATCTGCTTGAAGCGACATGGCGATGAACGCCAGATGAACCCGGCCTCATTGTGCGTCTGAACTGCTCTTGTGCGCGACGTTGTCAATCACTTCAAGTTCAACGGGCCGCGGCGACCTGTTCGTTCGCCGCGCCCTTGCATCCAAAGTCCCGAAGTTCACGGGACGAAGCGAAATCGATTCGTGCGTTCAACCACGCGATCTTGATCAGCGGTTGCTGGAACCCGACGAACCGCCCTGGCTTGCACCCGAACCGCCGGCGGACCTTCCGCTCTGGCTGCCGCCACTCTGACCGCCCTGGCTTCCTTGGCCGCCACTGCGGCTGCCGCCTTGACTGCTCTGGCTTCCGCCCGGACGATTCTGATTGGTTTGGCCGCCGGCGCCACCGGACTGAGAGCCGCCCTCGTCATTCTCGGAGCCAGCAGACATTGTCTGCTCATCGCGATCCTGCCCCTCCTCGCCGCCACGCTGCCGATCCTGATCCCAAGTCTTGCTGCCAGCCTGCGAGCCAGTCGAGCCAGTCGAGCCGGTCGAGCCGGTCGAGCCGGGGGTGCGTGACGTTGATCCGGTCTTGTTGCCACCCTGATTACCTGTGTTCTGAGGCATTGTCCGATCCTTGCTGGGCGCTTCTGCCCGTAAAGAAAAACAGTTGCTGAGGCGCTCGCACCTCGTCGAGTCTTGCCAAATGTCACTCGGATGCACGCGGTGTCAGTGAATACGACGTAAAACCGGGTTCATTCCTGCTTCGAGTTTCGCAGGGACATTGACCTCCCTCACACGAGTTGCCGTCAGACACTCGCACTTGCGGACATTTCGATCACGCTTGTCAGCCGCTTTCACAACAGATGAGTTACGGAACCTTCTCGCGGGGCACGCCTTCCCCGCGTTTGGGCCACCGCGCATACGCTGGAATCGTGAACCCGCAAGACGATTCACAAAGCACCCCGCCCGCCGATGCCGCTTCGGCCGGAGGCGTGACGCGTCTGCTCAAAGCCGCGTCCCAGGGGGATCGCGATGCGCTCGAGCAGTTGCTCGCAACGGTTCATGGCGAGTTGCGAGCGATCGCGCAGGCGAGGATGAACCACGAGCGGCCCGGCCACACCCTCCAGGCCACCGCCCTTGTGAACGAAGCTTATTTGCGACTGCTCGGACGGGGCGGTATCGAATGGGACGGCCGGAAGCACTTCTTTCGGGCCGCTGCGGAGGCGATGCGAAAGATTCTCATCGATCACGCCCGGGCGCGCAACGCGGCCAAGCGGGGCGGGGGCACAGCCGAGGGCCACGGCCGGGCCGGGCACGCTGCGCTGTCGATCACTTCCGTGGCCGACCTTGCCTCGGATGTTGACCCGGACGGAATCCTGGCCTTGGACGAGGCGATCCTGCGCCTGGAGGATGTGGATGCGCAGGCCGCGTGGGTGGTCCGGCTGCGCTTCTATGCCGGGCTGACTGAACGATCGGTGGCGGAGGTTCTGGAAATCTCAGAGCGAACCGTGCGGCGGAACTGGGTGTTTGCGCGGGGCTGGCTTCGCGATGCGATCGAGCGGGAAGGGTGGTAGGAGCGCCGGATGGACACTTCGCTGGACGCCAGGGCCAGGCTCATTTTCGACGAGGCGATAGACCTGCGCGACGAGGATCGATCCAGCGTCATCGCGCGCGCTTGTGGCGACGACGTTGCGCTGCGCCAACGGGTCGAGGCGCTGATCGCCGCCGCGGAGAAGCAGGATGGCTTTCTCGGCGATCCGACCTTGGGCTCCGGATCGCTCTCGGGCGATGGTCGGTCCGCCGAGCAGCCCGGCACGCTCATTGGTCCCTACCGGCTGCTGGAACGCATCGGGGAGGGCGGGTTCGGCGCGGTGTTCATGGCCGAGCAGTCATCGCCGGTCCGCCGCCGCGTCGCGCTCAAGATCGTCAAACTCGGGATGGATACCCGGATGGTGATCGCCCGCTTCGAGCAGGAGCGCCAGGCTTTGGCGCTCATGGACCATCCCAACATCGCAAGGGTTTTCGACGCGGGGGCGACCGACACGGGCCGGCCCTACTTCGTCATGGAGTTGGTCCGCGGCGCGCCGATCACAACGTACTGCGACCGGGAGCAACTCAGCATCCCCCAGCGGGTGGAACTCTTTACACAGGTCTGCCGGGCTGTCCAGCACGCGCACACGAAGGGCGTGATCCATCGCGATATCAAGCCGGGCAACGTACTCGTGGGCACGGTGGACGGCCGTCCACTTGCAAAGATCATCGACTTCGGCATTGCCAAGGCGATACAGGACCGCCTGACCGACAAGACGCTCTTCACGGAGTTCCGGCAGCTCGTGGGGACGCCCGAGTACATGAGCCCCGAGCAGGCAGCGGGCAGTCTGGATATTGATACCCGAACCGACGTTTACGCGCTCGGCGTGCTGCTCTACGAACTGCTCACGGGCTCCACTCCCTTTGATGCAAAGCAACTCCGCTCCGCGGCCTATGCGGAGATGCAGCGGATCATCCGCGAGGTCGACCCGCCCGCACCCAGCACGCGCTTGGCCAACTCCCGGGAGGGGGCGCTGGCCATCGCCGCCCTACGCGGAACGCTCCCCCACCGGCTCGGGTCCACCGTCCGCGGCGAACTCGACTGGATTGTGATGCGAACGCTCGACAAGGAGCGGGCCCGCCGGTACGACTCCGCCGGCGACCTCGCGGCGGATATCGAGCGATACCTCGAGGGCAAACCGGTCGAGGCCGCACCGCCGAGCAGGGCGTATCGATTCCGCAAGATGCTCAGGCGGCATCGGCTTGGCGTCGGAGTCGGAGCGATCGTTGCCGTCGCTCTCGTCGCTGGGACAGGTGTGGCCTTGTGGCAGGCACGGGTTGCGGCGAGGGAGCGCGACGCGGCCACCATCTCAGCGATCGCCGCCGAGACTGCTCGTCGTGAGGCGGACCAGGTGGCCGAGTTTGAGAGCGCGCGACTGAAGGACATTGACGCCGCGGGAATGGGCAAACGTCTGCTGGCTGATCTTGCCGAGAACGCTCGTGAGGGAATGGCCCGTGCGGGCGTCGCTGAAGGTCGGATCACCGAGCGCCTTGCGCAACTCGAGGACCTGCTCGCGGATGTCAACGCAACGAGTCTGGCGCTTCGGACGTTGGATGCGAACATCTTCGAGGGCGCGCTCAAGGCGGTGGATGAGCAGTTCAAGGACCAGCCGGCCGTGCAGGCGCGCCTGCTGCAGATTCTCGCGGACACGCTCCAGGGACTCGGGCTGATCGATCGCGCCTCGGGGCCGATGGAGCGGGCGGTGGAGATCCGGCGTCGCGTGCTGGGCGACCGGCACTCGGACACGCTCCTTTCGATCGACAACCTCGGCTCGCTCCGCGTCGCCCAGAGCAGGCTCGGCGACGCGGAAGCGTGTACCCGCGAGGCATTGGGGGCGCGCGAGGCGATGCTCGGTCCCGACCACCCGGAAACATTGAACTCGCTCAACAATCTGGGCATGATCTTTCTCATGCAGGGCAAGATGAAGGACGCCGAGGCGTGCCTTCGCGATTTGCTCGAGAAGGATCGTCGCATCAAGGGGCCGGACCATCCCGACACGCTCCAGGTGGTCAACAACATGGGGGGCATGTTGCTGGAAACCGGTCGGCCCGCCGAGGCCGAGTCGTTCTTCCGCGAGTCGCTCGTGGCGAGACGGCGCGTCTCAGGCGTGGATCACTTTCAGACGATTGTCTCCACGAGCAACCTGGCGCTCTCGATCGAGAAGCAGGGCCGCCCCGCCGATGCCGAGCCGTTGTATCAGGACGCCCTGGCCCGCGCCAAGCGGATGCTGGGCGAGGAACACCCACAGACGCTGCTGTTCAAGAGCAATCTCGGCTTTCTGCTCTGCACGCTCGGCCGCCTCCCCGAGGCCGAGTCGCTCACGCTCGAGGCGCTCACAACGCGCCGACGGTTGTTCGGCAATGCGCACGGGGACACGCTCCAGTCGATCCACAACTTCGCTGTCCTGCTCGTCGCTCAGGGCGATGTGGCAGGCGCGGAGGCACATTTCCAAGAAGCGCTCAAGGGGCGCCTCGCGGCACTCGGGGGCGCACACCGGTATGTCACCCAGACTCGCACTTCGCTCGCGAGTCTGCTTGCCGACCAGGGACGCCACGCCGAAGCCGAAGCCATTCTGCTCGAAGCGCACCGCAACGCGGCGGAATCCAAAGACATCAACCGCAAGCAGCTCGCCGCCCGGATCGAGGCACTTATCGCGTTCTACGAGGCTTGGGACAAGGCCAAGCCGGACAGGGGTCACGCGGACAAGGCCGCCCGGTGGCGGCAAGCCCTCGCGGACCTTCCGGGCGATCCCGCACCCGTTGTTCCTGGCGCCGCGCCGCCGAGGCCTTGACTCGGTGTCTCCGCCTCTACTCGCCCCGGCTTTCAGTGTGATCGCTTTCTCCGGCCGGATTCATGGCCGCGTGCATTGAGCCGCTGCGCCCTGTCGTGTGGGGGTTGTCCGCGCGGCAGCCCCGTGTCCCAATCCAGACGAGACCCAGATCGGGGCCGCCCAAAGGGAGAGCATCATGAGTTTGTTCAGTCGCATCACTGCCGCGTGTCTGGCGATGGCCGTTGGGTTCTTCACTACCGAAACATTGGCCCAGTCGAACGTACTTACCAGCACCGGAACACCGGGGATCTCCGTCAGCGGAGGTCTCGTGTACTTCGCAGACCCGGGGGCCGAGTTCTGCTCGTCGCAAAGGGTCCGGAACGTGACCGTCGGAGGTGGCTCCGGCGGCAACCTGATCAACTTCCTGGGCGGCTGTCCCATGTTCGGACAGACGATCCGGGCCGATGGGGGCTACGTCTTCATGGCCGCTTTCACCGGGCCCGGTCAGTCCGTGGTCAGACTTTGGACAGGCGGGGCGAACACGGGCCTCACCACGCTGCTGACACCACCTATCGGCAACGAAGCCATCATCAAACTCGACACGACGCCTCAGTGGGTGTACTGGCAGACGGCCTCGTGGGTCGGACGGATCGGACGCGACGGAACGAGCCCCACCCAGATCGTCCGGCAGCCGTTCACGTCGCGCATCGGGCTGGCCGCGGCGGGCAACGGGCTTGTCTACTGGTGCCAGGGGAACGAAATCTGGCGTGCCGACTTCTCAGCCCCGGTACCCGCGCTCTTTGCCAGCGGATCGTTCAATGCGCCGGTGCATCTCGTCGCCGATGCGACGCACCTCTATTGGGCCGAGGTCGGCGGCGTCATCAGACGAACAACACTGACACCCGGTGGACCTGTCACGACCATTCGCAATGCCGTCGCGGGCGGGTACTCAGTACAGAGTCTGCTCGTGGACGGCACGCACGCCTACCTGCTCGAGTCGGCCACCGTCGGCACTGCACGCATCTTCAAGGTTCCACTGGCGGGCGGCACCGCGGTGCAAGTCGGGCCGGGCAACCTCCCGTTCGCCCGATCCCTCCAGCAGGATGTTGACCAACTCTATTGGGTGGACGGACCCAACGGGGACATCCGGCGCATCCGCAAGGATGCCGCCGCGATCCAGCCCGACTTCGACTGGCTGGGGCTCGAGGTCACGCAGGGCATCCAAAACATGGCCAACGATGTGCCGCTGGTGCGGGGCAAACCTACATTAGTTCGCGGCTACCCGCGCTCCTCCCTGGGCGGCTACCCAAACGTCACCGCCCAGTTGCACGGCGTGCGGACCTCCAACGGTCAGCCCATGCCCGGCTCGCCCCTCCGCTCCACGGTCGCGGCACTGAATGTGCCGCAGGGCGGCGACCTCAACGATGCCCGCCGGCTCAACCTGGGAGGCACCTTCAACTGGGAGGTACCCGGCTCCTGGCTCAACAACTCGGTCACGTTCACGGCCACAATCAACTTCGATAACTCGATCAGCGAGAGCATCACCGGCAACAACTCGATCAGCGCAGCGCTCCAGGTCCACGATGTGCCGCCGGTGTGCATCAAACTCAGGCGGACCCGCACCGAGGCACCGACCTACGAAGCGTATGGAACCGATTTCAACAACGTGATCAACCGCTACCGAACCCTCACGCCGGCGCGCGACGTGTGGATCTACCCGCAGAGCGGCATTTTCGAGGAGATCGAGTGCTGCACCTGGTACCCGCCGCATGTGTACTGGGGGAAGTGGGAGGTCAACGACGACAAGAACCAGATGATCGTGCAACTCATTAACGAAGCCACCTTCGCTTCCAACCTGAGCCAGTGCGACGCCGTCGGCGCCGAGACCCATCGCGTCGCGATGATCCATCCAGATACCTACACCGGGGAATCCAGCGGCTTTGCCAACTACGTCTGGAACGTCTCCTATGTGCAGTTCAATACGAACGGCCAGGCCACCTACTTCTATCCGAGCGGCGGCGCGATTCTCGCCCAGGAGATCGCGCACAACCACAACGGCTGGCCGCTCCAGCACCGGTGGGACCATGTGGACTGCGGCAGCCCCGAGGGGATCAACCCAGACTACCCCTACTTCACCGACGCCATCGGGCTTCCCGGCTCGCTCAACCACTACGGCTTCGACCCCATCTCCCGGGCGGTCATCCGCCCCACGGATGCACGCGACTACATGTCCTACTGCAACCCGCGCTGGACATCGGACTACAGCTGGCTGGGCATGATGGACCAACTGAACTCGAACCCGCTGCCCGCCGGGCCCCCGCCCTCCGGGGACTACCTGATGGCGATCGGCTTCATCGATGACGGTTCCGGGCAGGCCGAGGTGCTCCAGGTCCACCACATCTTCGCCGGAACCATGCCGGTTGCGGATCTCACCCGCCTGCTCGCCCAACAATCGGAGAACACCGGGATCATTCCCGCGTACCGACTGGAACTCCGCAACGCTGCGGGCTTCGTCGTGGGGACGCAGGACTTCGATGCCACCGTCGCCTCGCACGAGCACGGCGATGAGAAGCCGATCTTCGCCATCCTGATGCCCGACCATCCCGCGGGCGCATCGGTCACGGTCAAGGACCGCGCCAGCAACGGCACGATGGGCTCGCTCGCGGCCAGCGCCAACGCGCCCGTCGTCACCGCCATCATCTCGCCCACCCACAGCCAGACGATCACCAACGCCGTGAACATCTCATGGACCGCGAGTGATGCCGATGGCGACACGCTCACCTACATCGTGCAGTACACGCGCGACAGCGGCGCGAAATGGGAGGTGCTCGCCGCGAACACGCCCAACACTTTTCTGAACCTGGAAGCGACGGAGTTGCTCCCCGGCTCGGCCACCACCGGCCTGCCCGGCTCGTCCCACATCCGGATCATCGCCTCCGACGGCTTCCGCACCGGCATTCGTACATCAGCCCCGTTCCTCGTCACCAACCGTGCGCCCATCGCCACCATCACGCTGCCGGCAAACGGCGCCCGCTTCGGCGCGGGAGAGACCATCCGCTTCAGCGGCGTCGGATTCGACCCGGAAATAGGAAGGCTTGACAGCGCTGTGTACCTGTTTGAATGGAGCATCAACGGGGGCCCTCCCGTCTACGGTCACGAGTTCATCGACACCGACGGATTCGCGCCCGGCACCTACACCGCCACGCTGGTCGTTCGGGATGCGATGACATCACCGGGGATCACCTCCATCACCTTCTACGTTGGCGATGGTCCGCCCCCACCCGCCGATGTTGACAGCGACGGTGTGCCGGACGTAACCGACAACTGCTCGATCGTCTTCAATCCTGACCAGACGGATACCGATGCCGACGGCGTCGGGAACCAGTGCGACAACTGCCCGCTGCTGGCCAACCCCGATCAGGGCGACCTCGACGACAATGGCTACGGCAACGCGTGCGACAACACCCGCCTGTATGTCAACGCCGCTGCGACGGGTCTGAACAGCGGGCTCTCATGGGCTAACGCCTACACCTCGCTCGAGTCGGCTCTCGCAGCGACGGACACGCTCCCTGCCGTCCGCGATATATGGGTCGCGCAAGGTCGCTACGTCCCAACCGCGCGCAGCAATGCCGCGGTCCCGCGCTCCGCGACGTTCCGGCTCCGCCCCAACGTCTCCATCTACGGCGGCTTTGTGGGGTACGAGCTCCATGCCGAGGATGCCGACCCTCGCGCCCATCCCACGATCCTCAGCGGCGACGTGCTCAACGACGATGGTCCGGCTCCGGGCTTCACCAATCGCGGCGACAACGTGTACACCGTCTTCACCTGCAATGCCAGCACCATCATCGAGGGCCTGGTCTTCACCAAAGGTAACGCCTCGGGCATCAACCCAAGCGTGGGCGGGGGTGTTCATATCACCGCGTCCGCGCCGGACTTCCGCCGCTGCGACTTTATCTCCAATCAGGGGGGGCCGAACTCAGGCGGCGGCGCCCACGCCAACCTCGTCGGTTCACCGATCTTCCGGCACTGCCGGTTCCTGGGGAACACCGTCATCGGTTACGGTGCCGGTGCCGCGATCTATGGCGGTGCGCCCCAGTTCCTCAACTGCTTGTTCGTGGACAACCGCGCCACGGGCGTGGCCTCCCGCGGCGGCGCGGTCGCCACATTCAGTTCCACACCCTCCTTCGTCAACTGCACCGTAGCGTCCAATCACTCGCAATATCAAACCGGCGGCCTGCACATCGCTGGGAACAGCACCTACGCCGCGAGCGTCACCAACTGCGTCGCCTTCTTCAATACCGACACCAACGGCTCTGTCACAGGCCCGCTCGCGCAGGTCCGCACCGATGGGGGCGCGGCTGCGAACGTGGCGTACTCCTGCGTGCAGGGCGGTTACGCGGGACAGAACATCTCCGCGGACCCGCAGTTCGTCGATCTCAACGGTGCAGACAATATTTTCGGCACCACCGATGACCAGCCGCGTCCCGCGCAGGGCTCGCCCGTCAACGATGCAGGGGCCAACGCCTACGCACTCTCCGTGCCCTTCGATCTGGAAGGCCTGCCGCGCCGTGTGAACGACCCAAACCGTCCCGACACCGGCCTGGGCTCTGCCCCCATCGTGGATATGGGCGCTTTCGAGTGGCAGCCGCCGCCGCCGTGCCCCGCCGATTTCGACGGCAACGGCCTTCGCGAAGTCTCGGACATATTCGCGTTCCTCTCGGCGTGGTTCGCCAATGACCCGCGTGCGAACTTCGATCAGATGGGAGGGATCGCGGTACCCGACATCTTCGCGTTCCTGAGCGCGTGGTTCGCGGGCTGCTAGAGGACGCTCCTGCACCCAGCATCCGCCTGAGATCAGAGTCCTCCAACGACCCACGGCTTCTCGCCGTGGGTTGTTGCATGAACACGTTCGGCATGGCAACAACCGAGGGCATCCCACATGGCGCGCACAGAAGAGGGCATGGCCGACGGCCACACCCTGCTTCTTCTCGTGACGTTCGTTTGCTCAGCGCGAGTTGCTGACGCGATCCCACGCGTCACGCGTCGCGTGCCTTGCCTTTTCCCACGGCAACGTGGAGTTCGACCGCGCGGGCCACTCCCGTTCCAAGTCGGGGGCCGCCTCATCGAAAGACCGGCCCGGCGACCGCGCAGCGCTCTCCCATCCGTAGCGATAGGCTGGCTGGTAGTCCTTGTACGCGCCGCTTGAGGACGCATAAGGGCGCGATTTGTAGTTCTGTTCCCAGTACGCGTCCTGGACCGTCGGGTCCACGGCCTCCGCCGCAGCCTTGCCTCCCAGCCCACCGGCGACCGCGCCGATCACCGCGCCCGCAACCGCGCCGACAGGACCGGCCATCGCGCCGATCGCAGCGCCGGCCGCGCCGCCGCCCGCGGCACCGATCCCTGTACCGACGGGATGAGCTCCTGGCGCTCCCGAGATAGCGTCCCGATTGGCGGGGTTGGAGTCTGTGCGATTCTTATCACGACTGCGATCCGTGCTCGTACCCATTGCTGATCCCGATCTTGAAGAGTTGTGACCCCTGCCCCATGCTGTCCGCTCCGCGTCGTTCATCGAGGAGTTGACGGAGTATCACACCGGTAGATGAGTGCCAGGAGTGCGCGGAAGTGATTTGGTTCTCACGCCGGGATTTTTATCGCCGCTCTCACCACAATGCGTTCGCAAACGGCATGGCTGCTGACCGCCTCGTCGGAGTCAGTCACCGGGCATGAGGGGACGACAGCGAACTACCTTGCGTCATCCTGATCGATCTGTGACCTAGCAACCAGCAAACCACGCGCTCAGGAACGCGAAGATCGCAGGCACGCCCGACGTCCCCCCGAACTCATACGCGTCCGGGTCGTTCGCAAACCACGCGCTCAGGAACGCGAAGATGTCGGGCACTTCGACCGTGCCGTTCGTGTCAAAGTCCGCCGTGCAGGTCACGCGAAGGAGAATGCTGCCCGAGCCGAGGTTGCGCTTGACGGCGACAAAGCCATGAATCCCGCTCGCGGGAGCCGTGAACGAGGCCGACACATCCATGCCCGGGTTCGCGGAGTCAACAGCGGCAAGCGCCGAGCCCGCGTTGCCGTAGGTTGTCAAGGGCCCGAAGACGAGCAGCGAGAGTTCCGGCGAGCCGCTCAGCACCTCGACGGCCGCGCGATACTCCACTCCTCCGACAAGGGGCTTCTCAAAGACCTCGACGACCTCTTCAAGAGCGAATGACGCGTTCGTGCTCGCCCCGCCAAGGTCGAAGCCGACCTCAAACTCGACGCGGGTGTTGAAGAACCCCAGGTCCGCGTCCACGAGCGCAGCGTTCGCGTAGATCGTCCCCGCATCGGGCACCACGGGGTTGTTCGAGTTCAGCACAACCAGGTCCACGCCAGCGCCCGCCTCATCGGAGAACGCCAGCGCTGTCCCGGAGGAGAAGCACGGGTCGCCATCATCGATCATGAGCGACCAGTCGCTCGCCGCCGGGCGCGATGCCACGACATGGAACTCGTTGGCGACGGTGGCGAAGGTGCGCGATGCGCCGCCCACGGTGCTGAACAGAAGTTGCGGGACTTCGCTGACAAGCGGCGATGGCGTCGTGATCGTGATGCTCGACGATCCCACATCCGAGTACTGCCGTCCGTAACTCGAGGAACTCGACACCCACGAGACCAGCGCGGAGCCGCCATCGGTATCGCAGGGCGAGCGCACCAGGAACTCCGCGTAGCGCGTCTGCCCCGGCCCAACAGCGCCAACATTGCTCAGCGTGTCGAGGAAAGTCCATCCCGTCGGGGCCGAGTCGAGCGTCGTAATGACATTCTGTGCTGTCGCATCGCCCGTGTTGCTCACGGCGATCCGTAACTCGAACGTCTGGAACGGTCCCGTCTCCGTGGTGCTCAAACTCGTGGAGAGTACCGGCCCGGCAGTCTCGGCAAAGTTCTCCTCGGTCGCCAGCGCGAAGCCGGAGAACGCATTCGCCGAATCCATCGTCACCTTGATGACCACCGGCGTGCCGGGGTCGCCGGGTTCCTCCGCGGCGTTGATGCCGACCTGTTCCACGTTGTCAACCGTTGACAAACTCGTGTC
>Ga0163147_10007871_pt1 | contig 11972 bp, 7 predicted proteins | sample OliLakLV19MP6G1_FD_148597 | JGI IMG/M metagenome (GOLD analysis project Ga0163147, IMG submission 148597) | Freshwater microbial mat bacterial communities from Lake Vanda, McMurdo Dry Valleys, Antarctica- Oligotrophic Lake LV.19.MP6.G1 | ecosystem: Environmental > Aquatic > Freshwater > Lake >...
AGTATTGACAAACTCAAACTTAAATGAAGACATCTCAAAGAACCACTGGCTATAACAGCACCTACCCAAAAGGCGGGGTTTCGTGCTTCGCAAACACATTTGTGCAAGCCGAAAGTTCAGTTCTCCGAATGAAGTTTTGTGGTAAAAGTCCCGCCCTTCGGGTAGCTGCAAACCGTTAGCACTCACCCTAAAAGACCGACACGACTGACAATAAACGAACAGAAAAATGACAAAAAAATGCCCACGCTTCAGCAAAATCAAAAGAGCTGCAACCCATCGCACAAGCCGACACAGAGGCAGCACATTTGCTTTTGCCCCACGCTACAACAACCTGGACATTTAAACAATAAACTTATTCTGACGAAATATGCCAAATGAACTTTCCATACAGCAACTATTACCAGAAGTCAACGACAGGACTATAATTGAAAATAAAATTCAAGGCAGCACATTCATTGGAATTGATTTTGGCACCTCCACGACAGTTGTAAGCTATACAATTATTGGTGACAACAATGCACCAATTAAAACCAATCCAATTCCAATCCGACAATTAAACTTTGACGGTAACACTCTTTCACATCATCTTGTTCCTTCCTGCATCGCTTATCAAAACAATCAACTGTATTTTGGACAAGGAGCAAAAATGTTGAAAAGTAAATTGCAGCCAGACCAAAACATTTGGTTCTCATTTAAGATGAATTTAGGAAAGGACAATGGACCTGAATTTACAAGAACAGAGTTAAAAGAAGGAAATCCACTTGGAAAAATTGAAAACACTTTAGATGCAACTAAACTTTTCTTCAAAGAATTGAAAAAGGAAATTGACAATTACATCCAAGAACAAAATTTATCACGAAACCTTTTTTATTCTGTAAGTATACCTGCATCTTTTGAAGCAAATCAAAGAGCAGATTTGAAAAGAGCATTGGAGTTTGCAAACATTCCGATAAACGAAACCTTATTCATTGACGAACCTAACGCAGCATTTTTAAGCTATTTAGTGCAAGCTAACAATAATGCATTTAACAACTACAACATACCAGTTGACAGCCCCCTGCATATTTTAGTTTTTGACTTTGGAGCAGGAACATGCGACATTTCAATAATTGAGATTGGAAGAAAAGCAGGTAAACTTTATTCAAAGAACATTGCAATTTCGCAATTTGAACAACTTGGAGGAGATGATATTGATAGAGCTATTGTTAAAGAAATTCTTTTACCACAGTTAGCAAAACAAAACAACATTTCAGTTGAAGAAATAAGAGAGAACAATTACAAAAAAATCTTGCTTCCTAAGCTTCAAGCAGTTGCGGAGCAACTGAAAATAAAAGTTTGTAAAGCAATAGCATCCAATAAGGTTGGGCAAGAATTGCCTAACCTTATTAATTCAACAGAACGAATAAATTTCCTTCAAATGATTGACTTCATTTTACCGAAGCAAGTAATGAAATTTGAAAATCCTTCAATAAGTCTTAAAGAGTTTACAGACATCATGAAGAAATTCACGAGTGAAACTATGGCTTTCAATTTTCAAGATGATGTAGAAAGCTTGAAAAGCATTTTCACAGTAATAAATTCTGCTTTGCTCAAAGCAAACATTGAGAAAGGCGATATTGATTTAGTTCTGCTAATCGGAGGTAGTTCATACAACCCATATATTCAAACTGCTTTATACCGCCACTTTGATAACAGCGATATTGAAATACCACAAGATTTACAGAGCCATGTATCAAACGGAACGGCAATAAATTCTTTTATGGCAAACGGCTTAGGAGTTGATATTATTAAGCCTATAGTCAGCGAACCTATTTTTATAATCCTTCAAAATGATGTAAGGAAAATAGTTGTTTATGAAGGAACCGAAATACCATGCAAAGATATTTTAATTGAAGATTTAAGACCGCAGCGAAATGACCAAAAGGAAATTGAAATTCCTATTTGCGTTTCATCCAACGAAAAAATATTGACAATCCTAAAACTAAAAAACGAAAAAGGTTTTAGTACTAATGATAAAATTACTTTGAAGTGTAACATCTCGCATGACAAATTAATTACATTTCGAGCATTCATTCAAAACCTTGAAATAGCAACGGAGCCATTAAACCCATTTGCTAATTCAGCACTTTCAACAGAAGACATCGCAGAGAAACAACTTTTGAAAATTCTTTACCAAGCGACAAAAGAAAATGGAGGGAGACCACCACTTGACAAACTTAAAGCTCTTTCACTGTTCTATGTTAAAATAGAAAGACATTTAAAAGCAGCGGAGACATTTGAGAACATTCAGCAATTAGACCCTAACAGAAGATATGAGAATTCAATATGTTACCATTATGCAGAAGCAGGACGAAAAAAAATATCCGATAATTGGGCAGAAATTGCATATCAAAAAAGTCCAACAAGCTCAAACGCATACAATCTTGCTTTGACCAAAAGTTTGCAAGGAAGAACAGACGAATATAAAAGGCTAATGGAAGAAGCGGTTACTCTAGGCAGTGATGCAGCAATGCTGACTTACGGAGAATATTTATTAAGCAACGAAAAAGAAAAAGCAGAAAAACTTATTCAAAAAGCATTTGACAAATGGTTTAAGGAATTTGAAGAAAATAAACTTGGCAAGAATGACCATTCAAGACTAATTCGAGCTGCAAAACAATTGGATAAAATTCAAATTGCCGAGCAAGTGCAAAAAGCAAAAGACAAATTGAAAAATGAAAAGGGAATAAGTTGGTATAATCCTGACAATACAGCAACTGACGGGAGAGAACAATTAGAAAATAAAAATATTAATCTTTTAAATTAACTATAGCATGCCTTGGTTTATACCTGAAACTCGACTTGACCCAACTGAACAATTGCCGTTCCTGAAGCAAATAAAAGACAACCCAAATAGAAACTTTTGGCTTAAAGGCTTTGCTGGTAGTGGCAAATCTGTTTTACTACTTCATTGCTTGATTATTGATAAAAGAAGGAACCCTGAAACAAGAGCAATAATTGTTCTTTATACCCATTCTCTAATTGATATGATTAAAGAGGGTTTACCTAATGAGTATGCAAATACGGAGGTTATTACTTTTTATCAGTTTAGAAATAGGCACGAAAACTATGACTTGATTTTAGTTGATGAAATCCAAGATTTGCCTGAACATGACATCAGAGAAATATGTTCAAAAACAACTACAAATGGTCGTGTAATTTTTGCCGGAGATATAAATCAATCCATTTTTGACCATTCAAGTTCAAGCGACACAATTAATTCAATTTTACAAGTTCCGCAAAATGCAACTGTAACTTCACTGAATAAAATATGGAGATTAAGCAGAAGAATTAGAAAAATTTCTGCTGAATATTGCAACGACCGTCAAAATTATGAGGCAGCACAGGTAATGGATTTCAATGCCAATGTACCAGTTACGTTAATTAAAGCCGACAATACAGAACAAGAAAGTGAGTGGCTTTGGATAGCAGCCAAAGAATATGGTAACGCTGGTTATGTGCCTGCTATTCTCATTTCAAATAAGGATAGAATAATTCAATTTATTGCTTCTGTATTGAGTAATGAAAATAAACCACCACTTAATACAGATTGGATTAAGGGTGGTGAAATTCAGTTTAATTTAATAAACAGCCATTTAAGAAATAATGGAATAAAACTTCAATACTTAGGAAATCGATTTGGCTCCTTCGAAAAAGCACATTCTGAAAATTTAACTACAATACTTACTTATCACAGTGCGAAAGGACTTGACTTTAAAACCGTTTTTTTACCTTTTCTAAATAGTGCTTATCAAATATTTGGAGATTATTCCATTGCCCGAGCTTTGTTTTTTGTTGGATTAACAAGAAGTAGAGAGCAATTAATTATTTCTTACTCAGGAAATGAAAAACATCCATTTTTAACACCCACAATTAATGCAGAGTGCACTATAAAAATTGCTTCTGATGAACTTAGACGAATTCAAAATCCATTTGGTGGCGTTAATAATAGTGATGACATTGTAGTTATTTAAAAACAAACAAAAATGATTGCGATAGCAACAAATATATACGAATTTACAAATTGGCTAAAATATGGAACTAGAACAGTTTCTAAACCAATGCTTGTTGAATTATTTGATGAAAACCAAAAAGGTGAAACACTTTTAGAAAAGGTTGGTTTATTTGAAGATGATTTTGAAATATTCTTTTGTGTATTGAATGAAACCTTTCTTTATTCAACGGACACAATCTTTCAAGTTACGGTTCATCAAATCACAGAAATAAAACCATTATCCGATAAAATAATTCCAATACTTAAACAGAAGTTAGGGGATTTCAAAATCTCAACTCCTATTGACAAATCTCTTTATGAAAAACTTAACAACGAGAAACTAAAAAAGATTTCATTTGACGGTTTGAATTATATCCAAGAATCATTTTCACTTTTCATTACACCGGAAATTAAGAATATTTTTCAAACACTAATTGCAGCAAAAGCAAAAAGTTTTTTTGAAACGTCTTCAGACAAAGACAGTTGGTTTGATTTTCTAATTTCTTATGAAAGAGCCAAACCATATCCTATTGCAGATATTGGTTTTCTATACGATGTAGGAGCAATTTACAGGGAGCGGTTTAACATCACTGATGATGATATTGCTGATCGTGAACTCTTGAAAACACAAGACATCGACAAGTATGAACTCATTTCACACATTGTGGAACTATCAAAGTTTTTACAAACTGCAAATCAAGAAAGTCCATTTTCTTCTTTTTTAAAGTTTTATGAGACTTCCGAACTACTTAAAATATCTAACAGAGAACTCCATCAAAAAGAAATTCCCGAAACACTGAATCACATATTACTTTATGCTTTCTTTTTCAAGTTTAGAAAACTAATTCGAGACACGAATGATTTGACGGAAATCAAATTTATTTCACAGGTTGAAAGATTTTTAAAAGGTTCCAAAGAAGAAGCCACGGTTGCTATGCTCATGTGTGGACTAATGTTCGGTTCTCTCAAACTCAAAGAACTTTTTTACGTAAGTAAATTGCTTTTAATAAGTAGCGAACCAACTTTTGAATATGAAACAGTTCAAAAACTAAAACCAAAAACCGAAAAAAGTTCAAAAGTTGAAATTGTGGAGGAAGCTGTTTCTCTGCCTGCCCAGAGAACAAATAGTGAAGTTAAAGGTGAAACATTTGATGATAGTATATTATTCAAACTAAGCCCTATCATTTCATCGCTACACAAGACTGTTAAAAAAAGCATTACAGACACTTTTAATTATGTTCGAACAGTTGATAAAGAATTGACAACGACAAAGACGGAATATTTTATTCGCTGCCTTTATTTGAATGCTAAGAAAGAACTGATCTCGAAAAATAAAAACAAACTAACAAACGAAATAGTGGACAAGATAAAAGACCTAATATAACCCAACGCATTTGGTGGCACATTTGCAAAACCGCACAAGCCCCACGCTAAAGACAAGTTTTGCAAAAGAGCCACCAAGCCAACGCACCAATACAGACCAATAATGGACAGACAACACGACAGAAAAGAAGGGCGAAGTGCTAACAGGCGTTTGGCAAAAAAGCGGGTTCAGTGGTTAATTGAGCATTCTACCTCGTATCAAGTTGAGTGCTGGCAGACAGTTTAGTGCTTCGAAATCCGCTTCTTCGCCAAGCGCCAAACCGTTATGCCTCATTGTAAAAAGACCGTACTAACCATAAACTGACTGCTCGACAACAGACAAAAACGCCAACGCTTCACAAAATTAAAAGAGGTGTTTTGCCTCCACACTTGCCGACACAAAAACACCACATTTAATTTTGCCCGACCGCACCCAAAGCCCACCCACCACCCGACAGGACATCTGACAAAAACCTCGAAACCTTAGAGCGTTGAAAAGAAATTATTACAGTTCTAAAAAAGTTGATATTTTTGCACCAAATGCCGATTAATATGAGTAAGAAAGCAATTAACAGATTGAAAGCAGTTTTAGCAGAGCAAAGCAAGACAAACAAATGGCTTGCAGAGCAACTGGACAAAAACGAAACAACTATTTCTCGTTGGTGTACCAACGAAGTACAACCCTCAATGGACAACCTTGTTGCAATTGCAATACTTTTAAAAGTTGATGTACGAGAATTAATTAACTCAACTAAAACGACAAAGTAATTATGCAAGTAGAAATCAAAAACAACAAAATCAAAGTGCCTTTAAAAGGCAAAGACGAATGGTTAGTTCTCAAACCCGAAGAACAAGTCCGTCAAGAATATATTTGCCGACTTGTAAATAATTATGGTTTTGACTTGGGGCAAATGGCTCAAGAAATACAAGTGAGCAACTCACAACGTGGACAAGGTAGAGCAATGGCTGACATTGTGATTTGGAAAAGCGTAAAAGAGAAAAGAGAAAACAACAGCCCAATAATTGTAGTTGAATGTAAAGCCGAACACATTACAGTTAGAGAAGAAGATTATTTTCAAGGATATAATTATGCCTCTTGGGCTGGTGCTGATTTTTTCGTTACAACCAACTTAAAAGAAACAAGAATATTCAAAGTTGTAAAAGGTAAAATCCCAAAGAAACTTGAAGAAGTTGTAAATATTCCTGATGCTAAAATTGCAAATGACGAAAAGAAAATAAATGAGCTATTAAAACAGACAAAAGCATTTACAAGAGATGAATTTTCAAAGCTACTTTTCAAATGCCACAACATTATTAGGAACAACGATAAACTTTCACCAGAAGCGGCTTTTGATGAAATCAGTAAAATCCTTTTTATAAAAATCAGATACGAAAGAACCAATTCGGAAAATCAAATTTTCTCAAAAACAGCATTTAAGCACGACAAAGCCAGTTATGAAAAATACAAACCAAAGGACGGAAAAGATTTTTACCAATTTTTGTTTGAGCAAACAAAAGAGGACTTTAAAGATGATGACCTTTTTGAACAAACAGAAATAATAAGAGTAAGAGAAAACAGCTTTGAAGCTATTGTAGAAGAATTGCAGATTTACAACCTATCAACAACATCTGACGATGTTAAAGGAATTGCCTTTGAACAGTTTTTAGGCAAAACTTTTAGAGGCGAATTAGGGCAATTTTTTACGCCTCGTACAATTGTAGATTTTATTGTTGATGTATTAGACCCACAAGAAAGCGAAGTTATTTGCGACCCTTGTTGCGGTAGCGGTGGCTTTCTAATCAAAGCATTTGAATATGTAAGAGCAAAAATTGAAAACGAAATTCATTTAGCGAAAGAAAAAATTAAAGCAGACTTCTATAATGATAAATACGAGAAACTAAGTGACAAAAAGAAGGCTGAAGTTGACGAAACAGTAAATGATTTGTTTTCAAAACTCAATGCAGAGTTGGACATCAATAATCCTAAAAGCAGAATTAGAGAATTGAGTTACGATTGCATTTTTGGAACAGATGCAAACCCACGAATGAGCCGAACTGCAAAAATGAATATGATTATGCACGGTGACGGACACGGTGGAGTGCATCACAATGACGGACTTTTGAATGTAAACGGAATATTTGAAAATCGTTTTGACATCATTCTTACAAATCCACCTTTTGGAAGCAGAGTTGAAAAGAGTTTGAAAATAACCGAAGCAGATAAATACACTGATACTGTCAGAATAAAAAAATATAAAGAAAGATACGATACCAAAGACAATCCCGCTTATTCAAATGCTTTAAAACAAGTTAATGACAACATTGATAAACCCTTGCTTGACCTATACGAAACAGGCAGTATGAGTACATTAACAGAGGTTCTTTTTATTGAACGTTGTTTGAACTTATTGAAACCTGGCGGAAGAATGGGAATTGTTTTGCCCGAAGGCGTATTGAATAATACCAACTTACAAAAGATTAGAGACTTTGTTGAAAGCAGAGCAAAGATTTTATTAATAGTTTCCATTCCGCAAGACGTATTTATTGCAAGTGGTGCAACGGTAAAACCAAGTTTACTTTTTTTCAAAAAATTCACTGAAGAAGAAACTATAGAGTGGAATAAAATAGTTGAAAAAGCGAAGAACGACATTAATGCGAAATTCAAACCACAAGAGGACAAGGAATTAAGTATTTATTCGGCTTACGAAAATTCATACAACGAAAAGGCAAAAGAATTAAAACAAATTAATCTCCTTAAAGGAAGCAAAAAAGGAAATATTAAACTTGACAGCACTAAATACAAAGAACTGGAAGAAATGGTTGAAGCGCTTAAAATGGCTTTGAAAGAAGCCAAAACTGCTTTCGATTTAAACATGAAACAATTGCAACAAACAAATGAAATTGAAATAAAAACTCAAATAAAGAAAGAATTCAATTACCAAATTCCAATTGCAGAAGTTGAAAAGGCTGGCATAAGCAGCACGGGTTCGCAAATAGAAAATGAGTTAGAACCATTGGCAAAAGAATTTAAAACATACCGCAAAAAAAATAAGTTGTGGACGACTTTAGTAAAGGAAATAAATTATCAAATAGCAGATGAGGAAATCGGAAGAGTTAGGATAATAAATGGCGTAGCATCTGAGCCCGAATTTTTTTACGGAAAATCAAGACATTAATGCAAGAAGTAACAAATACATATCTAAAATACATTAACCTTATTCTATTGGAGAATTGGAGTGTGCAAGGTTTACTTGACTCCAAATTCAATTATTCAAATAAATACGAGCTTGCACGAATTGGAGATTTCCTCATAAAAAGCAGAAACGTTGTAAATATTGAAGACGATAAAATTTATAATCGTGTTACCGTAAAAATTAACAACAATGGTGTTATTCTTAGAGATATAGAGAAAGGGATCAATATTGGGACTAAAAAACAGTACCGAGCTAAATCAGGACAGTTTATAATTTCAAAAATTGATGCGAGAAATGGAGCATTCGGAATTATTCCAAAAGAATTAGACGATGCCATCGTGACAAATGACTTCCCATTGTTTGACGTTAATACAAAAAAAATAAACATCCAATTTTTGTTATTGATAACTACAACAAAGGAGTTTATAAACTTTGCTCAAAGTTGTAGTAGCGGTACAACAAATAGGCAAAGAATGGATATTGAATTGTTTTTAAGCCAAAAAATTCCTTTGCCGAAAATTGAGGAGCAAAATAAAATTGTAAACGACTATTTACAAAGGGTTCATGATGCTGAACAATTGAAAAATAAAATTAAAATCATAGAGCATGAAATTGATACATATTTCACAGAACAGTTGGGAATAGAGAAAAAGGAGAAAAAGGACACCCAAATAGGTCTTCAAATTTTTGATTTTAAAGATTTTGATCGGTGGGATATATGGATAGATAAAGGAAATTCAATTACTCAAAAATATAATACCATAAAATTTAGAGATATCGTTTTAGGTAAACCAGTCTATGGTGCAAATGTTAAAGGCGTAAAAAGAAAATCTGAAACAAGGTATATTAGAATAACGGACATTAATGAAAATGGAACTTTGAATAAAGAATTCGTGTCGCCTGAAATTGTCGAAGAAAAATATTTGTTAAAGGAAAATGATTTTTTGATTGCAAGGTCAGGGAATACGGTTGGCAAAACATTTTTATACAAAAAAAAATATGGCAGAGCAATCTACGCAGGTTATTTAGTTAATTATCATTTAGATTTAAAAAAGGTAATTCCAGAATATGTTTTGGAGTACACCAAATCTTATTCATTTAAGCAATGGATTTCGTCCAATCAAAGAATTGCTGGTCAGCCAAATATAAATGGTCAAGAATACTTGCAAGCACCTATTGTTATTCCTCCGGTAAGAGAACAAAAAGAAATTATTGAAAAGGTAATAAGACTAAAAAATGAAATTCAATCGATAACTTTAGATATAGAAAATATTAAAATTAAATCTGAACAAGAGTTCGAAAAATCAATATTCAGCTAATGAAACTTACTTATCTAAAAATAAATGGCTACAAAAATTTGAAGACAAAAGCAGTTTTTGATGACCTTAACACTTGTGAAAACTATTTGGCTCTTATTGGTTTAAACGGCTCAGGCAAAAGCAATGTTCTTGAAGGAATGAGCATAATATTTGCGAGTTTATATAGCGGCACTAATCCCGATTTTGCTTATGAAATACGTTATAATTTAAAGGGGCATAATGTTATTGCAATTGATGGGACTTTGACTAATGGCGGATCAGTGGTAAAGAAAAAAGATATTAGAGCATTTTTACCAGAACAAGTGATTGCCTGTTATAGCGGTGAAGAAAGAAGGCTTTGGGAGGATGTTTTTGAAACATTTTATTTTGATTTTTTCAAAAAGGTATTAGGTAAATCGCCAGGTACACAACCCGATATGCTTTACCTTAATAAGTATTCATGGAACTTAGCTTTAATTGCTTTAATGTGTTCTGACAAACCATCAGCAAAAGACTTTTTAAAGGAAGTATTAAACATCGTTGTTGACGAAGCAATTACAATTGATTTTACATTTGATTTATCAAAATATCCCTCTTACACAAAGAATAACGATGTTCTCGATTTAATGAATCGAATAAATCCTGAACCGAAAGTTGCATATAAAAACATTAATATAAACACGCTAAGAACTTTTGAAATTGGAGCGGCAAATAATGGTGAGTTTGTAAAACGAATGTTTTTGTATTTGTATATTGCTTCAATGCCTCAAAAAAACAAGGTTATTAAAGCTGATAAAATAATTACCGACATTAAAATCAATTTCAATGGACTTGATGTTAAAAGTTTGAGTGAAGGGGAAAAGAAACTACTTTTAATTAAGTCAATTATGGATGTTTTAGGCAATGAAAATAGTTTATTCCTATTTGACGAGCCCGACTCTCACCTTCACATTTCAAGAAAAAAAGAAGTAAAGAAGTATCTTGACAAACCAAATCATTTTTCTGTCTTAACTACACATTCACCTGCTCTACTTCATAGCATCAAAGACGAAAATGTAAGAATTTTAAATAATGGTGCAGACGGTTTAGAAGTAATACCTGCCGAAAAAGTTAAGGCAATTGAAAAGCTTTCAGAAGGTGCATTTACTTTAATGGATGCAACTCTTGCATTTGCAACAACAAAAGATATTTTACTTGTTGAAGGAACAAATGACTACAAATATTTTTCAAAAGCAATTGATGTTCTAAAAAGAACAAAGGCACCGAAATACGACAATTTTGACATTACAATTATTAACTGTGGTGGTGCGGGGAATGTTGCTGCTGTATTAAATCAAATTATCATTCCATACATAAGACCAACCCAATTGTGTGTTGCAACATTTGACAATGATGATGCCGGTAATAAAGGAATTAAAAGTGTAACAAAAGTTTTAGCAGAAACTCCCAAGCCAAATGTACAAACTATGCTGCATCCTAAAACAGCAGGTTGGCCAGCGACAAATGAATTTTTCACAGAAGACTATTTTCCAGTATCAGCTTATAAACCTGCTTTTGAAGCAAAAGTTACAACTGCTTCGACTTTCAAGAGTTTAAGTAGTTTACAAAATCCAAAAGGAATAATCGAGGACACTTATGAAACATTCGCAGACGCAGACTTTGACAACTTTGAATTATTACTTGATCAAATAATAAGATTACAAACAGTATTTAGACCAACATAGCCAACGCATTTGGTAGCACATTTGTATTTTTTGCCGACACACAAATCAACACTAAAAAATCCAAAAGAGCTACCAAGCCATCGCACAACGACAGACCAGTATGGACAGGCGAACACGACCGAAGAAAAACAACGAAGGCATAACAGCACCTAAAAAAAATGGCGGGTGAAGTGGGAATACAAACATTTGTGCATTTAATAAAGTTTGGTGGGTATAGACAGTTTAGTGTTCCAAATCCGCCACTTCTTTTAGCTGCAAACCGTCAAACTGTCTAAGAACTCACAATAAATTGTTTATTGCTTTTAGTAGAATAGCAGTATAAAAAAAATTGTTCTGTTTATATTTGTTCATGCAATTTATA
>Ga0163147_10007873_pt1 | contig 11972 bp, 10 predicted proteins | sample OliLakLV19MP6G1_FD_148597 | JGI IMG/M metagenome (GOLD analysis project Ga0163147, IMG submission 148597) | Freshwater microbial mat bacterial communities from Lake Vanda, McMurdo Dry Valleys, Antarctica- Oligotrophic Lake LV.19.MP6.G1 | ecosystem: Environmental > Aquatic > Freshwater > Lake >...
AGCTCGGCCTACATCACCAAGCACGAATACCCGGACATCATGAAGGGCAATAGCCCTCAGCGAGACCGCGACATCGAAGACATCCAGAACATCATCCGCAACATCTCGCGCGCGGGCATTCCGGCGGCCAAATACAACATGAGCATCCTGGGCGTGGTCCGCACGGAGCCCACCATCGGCCGCGGCGGCGCCACGCTGAGCACCTTCAATTACGCCAAAGGTAAGCAGGATCCGCCCCTTACGGAAGCCGGTGCCGTTCCGGCGGACCTCTATTGGGAGCGCATCACGTACTTCCTCGAACGCGTGGTGCCCGTCGCCGCCGAATTCAAAGTGAAAATCGCCTGCCACCCGCATGACCCGGGCATGCCCAAAGGCAAAGGCTGGCGCGGCGTCGAAACGGTGCTGGGCAGCTTCGAAGGGCTGAAGAAGTTCGTCAGCATCAAAGAGAACCCTTACCACGGCCTCAATTTCTGCCAGGGTACAATCTCGGAAGACCTTGAGAATCCCAACAAAGAGATCCACGAGATCATCCGTTACTTCGGCTCGCGCAAGAAGATCTTCAACGTCCACTTCCGCAACATCAAAGGCCATTTCCTCAATTTTCAGGAAGTGTTACCCGATGATGGCGACGTAAATTTCCTCGAGTGCATCAAGACTTACAAAGAGGTCGGCTTCGACGGCATGGTGATGCCGGACCACGTCCCCCGCATTTCCGGCGACCCCACCCACCAACAAGCCTTCGCCTTCTCCTTCGGCTACATCCGCGCCTGCATTCAGATGGTGGAGGGTTGGAATAGCGAAGCTCTGGCCCGAAATTCTTAAGCCGCTCGCGCCTGGGTCGCCGGGTTCGCGCAGCAGCGTTTGGGATCGGAATAGCGGGGATAGGATTCGGGCGTAGAGGCTCGCCGAGGCTACTGTAAAAGTGTCGAGGTCTGGGCCGTGAGACGGGGTATGACCGGGCTGACCGAATCTTCGACTCGGCCGCTGGAGACCGGATGGTTGGCACATTGGGTGGTGATAAATTTCGCGGGGTATTTTCTCGTAAAATTAAGAGACAAATGGGTAGGGTTACCGACGAGTAGGTTCCGCTAACCGAATTGGATGGGTACTATCGATAGGCTACAGGGATAGTGGACCAAAGTGTTCGCCTGACAGAGCTGATCCACCGCATGCAGGGCGGGGATCGCGTCGCGGGAAATTCGCTGTTCGCCGCCGCCGCCACGCGGTTGCGAAAAATGTCGGCCGCGCTGATGGCCACCGAAAAGACCTCGGGCTTCCACGCCTCTGACCTGGTGCAGGAGACCTACGCCCAAAAGATCGCCGGCCTGCGCCTGCAAGCTTGCGTCACCAACCGCGAGCATTTCTTTTCCCTGATGGCCATAGGTATGCGGCAGGTGCTGGTGGATCGCGGCCGGATTCGGAGCGCGCAGAAACGCCAAGGTCCGAGCCTTGAAGAGCGGGAACAGTCCCAACTCCCGGACCGCCGCCTGATCGACCTCCGCACCGCCACCCGCAAGCTCGAAAAGCTCGACCCCGAAGGGTGCGCGGTCATGCGCTTGAAGCATGACCACGGCCTGACCTGGGAAGAGATCGGCTTGAGCACGGGTCGCAGCGTGTGGCAGGTCCGCACCGAGTATGCCCACGCTGTGGACTGGCTGCGGGCGGAGATCGTTTAAACCCATACCCTCAATTGCGTAATGGGAAGGGAAATCTGTGGCGTAAACTCTTGCCCCTGTTCGTGCAGCACATCCTAGGAAACCGAAACTTCCGCTCCCTCACGGTCGAGGTTCTGTTTTCCACCACTTAGGCGAACAGATCGTGGATCTCGACCGATTTCGAGATCCCTATCACCGATCTCTCATCACCATAGTGCCGGCCAACTGGTCTCCTAGGCGCCGCCCGTCGGCAAGAATCATGATGAATTCGATGACTAGGACCAACGCGTCAAGTCCAGCACCAATGAAAGTGCCGAGTAGCGGAATCATCAGAATAATGTAAGGCAAAGCTAGCGGGACGTTGCGTAGGATGAGTTGGCCTGCGCCCGCGGGACCACCACTTGCGGCGATGATCGCCAAACCCCTAAGCCGTTTGCCCACGCTGGGACCAAGTAGGGCACGCAACAGCCAGTACAGTAATAGGGCGAAGCCCCCGATAAGGGTCCCAATGATGGGTATCAGCCAGATCAGGGCGAGTGGCAGAGAAATGACGAAGTCGATGAGAAAGGCGCTAATTCTCTGGCCGGCAGTGGCTTTTCGTTTCATGAGTTAAACGAATCTCCTGCTGTTTGCATGATTAATTTGAAGGGTGTCGACTCTCGACATGATATGGCTAACGCACTCGCCGTAGCGGACTTCCCGAAGCTCCGAACGGATCGATTGCAGAATGATTCCGGCGGCGTCCTGCGTTCGCACGAAGACGAACGTTTTGTCCCCAAAGCCAGCCACCGCTGCGCTGAGCAGGAAATGCGGCACGCCCGCGCGGCTGTCGCCGAGAAGGCGCACATTCTTAAGTGCGACCAGGGCGTCCTGCAGTTCTAGTTCGAGGGTCAGCAGATGGCACGATAAGTCGGCGTTGCCCGCCCGAAAGGGTAGCATACTGGCTATCTTCCAGCGGCCGTAGTGCAGGGAGATCGCCGTCGCGGAATTCGAAACAAGTGGCACGCCGAAATCCCTCGTGGCGATAGTACTCCCGCAGCCGGTAGCGTAGCCGGGACATTGGCCGCCGGATTCGCGAGTTCGTGGTTGGGTCGTGATCCTGAATGCCATAGACGAACCGCGCCACATCATGCTCGTTCAGCACATGCCAACGGCACGCCAAGGCTTGCTCCACTAACCATCGCAAGAGGAAGGCAAGATTCTCCGCCCGTGCGGAGCGAGGACTGGACAGAATCAATTCGAGCTCTTGGACTACCTCCAAGCACTCTTCACTCATCTTTGAAGGTGAGTTCAGCAAAACTCGCTCGCTTACAGCAAACATCAATTCCGGAAGTCTGCGGAAGTTTTGTGACCGGTCTGTGACTGGCGATCGGGAACATCAGCGCCGCTTGCCCTGGACTAGCTGGATTCCTCATAATCGAGGCAATTTAGTACGGAGGATGTTTGAGTTACTTTACCGAATTGGCGGCGATGCTAGGTGGTTGCCTCGCCTATTATCTGTGGGATGCCCCTTTCTCCTTTATGGGTAGTGGCTTGCTGGGACTTGTTTTGGCGGCTTTGTCCGCAGTCGGTGCCGTCCAATTCGGCAAATCCATCCGCTCTACTTATCGGCGAGGTCCGTTATTCTATCTCACCTGTTTGATGGTCGGCGGCATTACTTTGGTTTCTGTTCCGTTGTTTCGCGCTTTGAAATACATGGCTCCCGTGGCGGAGAAGTCAGTGTCCATCTGGGGGCTGGCGATCCGGTCGAACGGGCTGCTACAACAGAGAGCTTTTGAGAAGGGCTATGACGCGGTGGAGGCGCTGGGGATCGAAGACTTCTCCCAATACCCGCGCCCGGATGCCGGTGGCAATCGGTTTCCCACTTCCCAACGCGAGTCTCAGGAGACGGCGGCGGGCGTCTATGTTGGCCTGTCCATGGAAGACTGGCGGCACAGCCGACCATTTCTTTCGAGTCTCCTGGGCGCGGAAAAAGGACCCGGCCGAGAGGGAATCGCGGGCGACATGGATCAGTACTTCGCGGCCGGCCATCGCGATTACATGGTGAGCCGCGGAATGGAACTGGCCGAGTCGCACATTCGACGTCAGTTAGCGCAACAGTCTGATCGGGTCGTGTTTTGGTTCCGTTGTTTGTTTGGCGGCCTCGCCTTACTCTGCCAAGCCATCCCACTGGCTGCTATTGCCTATGAGAGTCATCGGCAGCTGCGTCCCGCGCTGCGCCAGAAATTTGCAAGGGTTTAATTTTTCATGCCAATTCACAATCACCTGATGATCGCCCTGGGCGGTACCGGAGGACGCATGCTTTATGCGTTTCGCCGGCTGCTTTTTAGTAAGTACCGCGCGTTTGAGCCGGCCACGGCTAATATCCGCTATCTCTATATCGATTCAAGCACGATCGATATCCAAGGTCTGGCCAAAAACTACCCCGTTCTGGGCGGCAGCACCAAGCTCTCCGACAATAGCGTGCAGGCGATTGCCGGCAGTGTCGGCCTAAAGGCCATTCTGGACAATCCCCAAGGCTATCCGGCGATCAGCGGTTGGCTGGGTGGGCGGGAAAACTTTGAGTCTATTCTGAATTCGGTACCGGCAGGCCGCACCGAAGCCAGCCAGATCCGGCGGTTGGGGCGAGTATTGTATGCCCAGTCGGCGGCCCCCATTCGCGGTCTGATGACCACCCACATTCAGGGGTTGCGTCAATCCCGGAGGGGCAATATTCCACAATCGAACGAAGTGGCCATACATTTCCTTTGTGGCTTGGCCGGAGGCACCGGAAGCGGCTCTATTGTAGACGCGGTGGCGCAGGCCCGCGCCACGTTTCCGCAGGACGTGCGGATCTACGTGTACGCGTTTCTGCCGGAGCGCTTTCCGGTTCCGCCCGAAAAGGCCGGTCCGCGCTATCACCTGAATGCCTATGCCTCATTGCGGGAACTTAGTGCGATGTCGGTTGGCAGTTGGACGCCGCACGACGTCAGCCGCTCCGACGGGCAACGCTTCCCGGAACTGGCGACTCCCTTTGACGTCTGCTATCTATTCACCAACGAGAACCGGGGTCCGGAAGGCCATGGCGTTACCCTAAATCCTCTGACGGAAACGCCGGAGCTGGCCGCCGCGTTTCTGGATCAGAAGATCTGCGAAGCGGCTAACTTTCGGTGGCGCGACGGCGGCAATGCCTGGGAGACCCAGGAGACTTACATGGTGGGCGGCGCGGCGCAGAACGGCGAGACGGCCTCCAAGCGCTCGAACAAAGCGGTACGCAGCCGCCGCTTCTTCTCTTTCGGAGTGAAATCTATCCGGTTTCCAGAAACCGAGATTGAGGAATACCTCACTTACGGCATCGGCCGGTCGGCCTCACTTCAACTCCTGTTCAATGCGTGGCGTGACAATCAGGGCTACGTCGATAGCGCGCCGCCGATGGATTTCACCACGATTGTGCGGTCTCCCTCGGAGCGGATGGCCAACGCGCTGACCGACTATCACCTCACCCTCGAAGCCCCGATCACCGTTTCGGAGGCGAAGCTCAATTGGGAGCCGTACGAAGACTTCTGGCAGCGACTCGGCTCACATTACTCTCAAGAAGCCATCGACGAAACAGATTTCCCTACCCAGATGGACCGCCTGAAAGGCGAATTCGAAAAGGCCTTCCGCAAGCAGTTCCGCAACGAGGGCGTGGACCAATTCTTTCGTGGGCTGGGCGACGGCTCTGGCGTAAAGGCCCAGGCCGAAGCGATCCGCCAGAAGGTGGAAGCCGGGTTGGTGGAAGCCTGGACCAACGCCAAGATGTCGGCCGCTGACTTGGAGGCCAAGCTGAAAGAGTTGCTGATGGCCGTGGACCATTGGAGCGAGCAGCACCGGCAGAAGGCGGCCGCGACGTTGCCCCAGAACGAAGCGCAAGAGGGCGGCGAGATTCGTGACCTCGAGTCACAGATTGCCCAAAACACGGTGCGCTACAATCAGTGCGGCATTGGTGCCCGGGCGGTGAGCAGCCACAAGCGGCTGGTGGCGGCCAACGCGGACCTGATGGCGTCCTATTATGCTCTGCGTACTCGGCATCACGCGCATATCTATGCCAGCGAAAAGTTGTTGCCCTATGTGAAAGCCCTGCTCCAAAGACTAAAGGAAGAGGCGGGCGAGTTTGCGCGCTTCATCACGGAACAGGCCGAGGCACTCCGCCAGGATAAGGAGGCGCGCTGCCAGGAGAGCGAAGCCAATGACCTCTCCAAGCAAACCGTCAAGCACTACGACGTCAAGTATGTGCGCCGCCTCACCGGCGACATTGTGCGCGACCGTCAGGACATGGAAGCGAATGCGGCCACCGTCCGCGCCTCACTGGTGGCGCCACTCGGCCCCACCTGGACGCTGGGGCAATTTTCGAGCGTGGTGAAGGAGGAAACCTTCCGCCGAACCGTGGAGGAGGTTTGCCGGAAGAGTGCCTATCAGTTGCATGACTCCTACGTGGCCCGGAACCCAGGAGCGAACCGGGTGCTCGGTACCAATGTCCTCGATGTGCTGGAGCAGAAACTCGGCACCAATCCGGAGGCGCTGCTGGCCTTTGCGACCGAGATCATGCGGACGGCCTCGAACTTTCTGCCGCTCGATGATCGTGAAGTGTTCCGGAGTGCGTCTGGCGTCCCTGATCCCAACGATCCCGCGAACGTCATCTGTTGCACCACCACCACCGTCGTGATGCCCGCGGGTGGCAATCCGGAGTTCCGCAAAGCGCTCGAAGCCGCGTTTCAATCCTCCGTGCGAGGCCAGCTGTACTTGGCGGAGAACGTGAATTCAACCCAAGAGCTATCCATTGTGCGGATCACGAATGTCATGCCTGCCCGCTTTGCCGGCTGTTTGCGCTACTACCGGGATCAATACCTCGACTACGTTAAGCGCGAACCGAAGGAACTCGGCAAGATCTTTCTTGAAGGCAACGGGGCCGAGCTTCCGGAATTGTACGTCCGGGACACCAACCCCGAAGCGATGCGGCCCGTTTTCCTGCTGGCCACCGAACTGGGTTTGGTAAAGAAATTGGAAGACAGCCGCGGCCGCCAACGGTTCTTCGTGGTCAGCCAGGATCGTTACGGGGAGGAGGTACTGGTCTCCGAACTCGGAGAGACGGAGGAAGAGTCGTTGGAGCGCGCTACGCTCGACGACTTTGAAGACCTCACCGTGGCGCTGGAGGCGGCCCTCCAGAAAGACTTCTGGCACGACGCCGAAAAGGCGGCGCTGAACGCCCGGCTGGTGGCACGGGTCAGGGAGCAAAATGCCGGCAAGCTGGCTAGTGACCCAGGTGTCCAGCGCCGGCTCAAGGCCCGCGATTTCGCCATTGATTTGGTGGAAAAGACGGAGGCCTTGGCCCATGCCCGCTAAGACCTACATCTGCACCAACAAAGCCGGCGGTTGCACGCGGGCCTTTCAAAAAGAACTGATCACGCTGGAAGCCGGCCAGGAACCGGATTGCGCGGTGAAGAACTGTCGCGAAAACCTCAAACTCGCCGACTCAGTGGATGCGGGCAAAGGGCCAAAGAAGGGGCCGGATGGCCCCAAACCCGCCTTATTTGCCGCCTTGGTCATCGGAGTTCTCGTCCTGGGCGTTGGCGGCTTCTTCGGCTGGCGCGAATACGTCCAGCCGCATCCGGAACGGATCGAGACGGAGCTCAGTGGGTTTTACAGGGACTTGCCCCCCGCGCAAGGAGAGACAAAGTGACAAGGTACTTTATTGGGCTGGCTTTGGTGACGCTTTCGGCGGGCGCGCAGGAACTGGACGAAGCTGCCTTGCGCAGCCGCATTGGCGCACGCGCGCCCGAGATACGGCGGATGGTCGAAAGAGGGTTGGCAACTGAGAGCAAGGGTGGCCTCTTGCGCGCCGAACCGCCAGCCTCCGTCGCTGACAAGCAGTTGATCGCGCCGGAAAACGCCGATCGTCAAGCCGTTTGGGCTTTGGTGGCCCAGCGGACGCGCACGAGTTGGGATGACGTCAAAGCCCGTTTCGCCTCCCGCTCGATCCGGCGAAACCCACTTCAGGCGCCTACCGAAGTGGGCCAATGCCGCCTGGCTCCAGCTAATGCCCCGGATGTTGCTCGCTTGCTGCAGTATCTCAAACAGGGGATGAACTTCGCCGGGCAGAAACAGTTCGCGTTTGCCCTGGCCGAGTTCGAGCCGGCCCTCACCATCGATCCTAACTTTCTGGCGCTCAACCTAAACGTCGGCTCGGCTCGGATGGGCCTGAGAAAGTACAGCGAAGCCACCAAGGCCTTCCAAGCCGAACTGAAGTTGGTAGATTGCCTCATCGGCCTCAGTGACGATCAACTCGCCAATTTCGGCTACTTCTTCGAGGTGAATGAGCAGGAACCGGCGGCGCGACGCCGCCTGCAGGCGGAAAAACTGAAGACCGCGCTTCCGAAATCGAAAGTGACGGTCCACTATAACTTGGCTTGCGCGTTTGCTCGCCAAGGGCAAACCAGCGAGGCGGTGCAAGCACTGCAAGCCGCCGTCGCGGCGGGGTTCTCTGACCGGCAGTCTCTGGGCACCGACCCGGACTTAGCCTCAGTGCGCCAGGCACCGGAATTTCGCGAACTGTTGTCGAAGGTGAAATGATGCGATCCCTCGCTTTGTTCCTGATCCTGCCAGGCACTGGTATTCTTTGGGCCGACGCCGATTTCGGCTTGCGTACCAAACACACCGCCACCCTCAGAGTCTCTCGCCCTCCGGATGCAATGCTGAGGGGCAAAACGATCACGATTCGGAGCCGGGACGGGGACAAGTTTACGGATCGCCAGACGCTCGAATTCGCCATCGAGCGCAGTCTCGCTGGCGAGTACACCCCAGCGAAAGATGGGCGCGACCTCGTGCTCACGTTCGCCGTGGCCAGTTTTGAACCCGTCAAGTCACGAACCTTTACAGTCACCGAGAAACGCAGTATCGTCGTCGGCAAGAAAAAACAAAAGCTTCTATTTTCAGACAAGCTCATCGACGTGGACGACGTCCAGGAGCGCGAGGTGCCGGTCGAGTACTGGGAGGCGCAAGGTGCGCTGAGTCTGCAACTCACAGTCAACGATGCTTCGGGTGCCTTGGTGGATTCCTTCCACACCGAGGGGAAATTCTCACGCAAACAAGAGATCGCGGTGCAGGGTGTCTCCAAGGCGACCGGAATCCTGCCGACGCCGGATGCCTTGCAGACCGAACTGATCACCAAGGTCGCGAACGATATTCAGCGACGTTACACCAAAACCATAGAACCAGTGGCCGTTCGCCTTACGGTGGATGAACCGCTGCGAACGGGCAATGCCTTGGCGATGCGAGGCCAGTGGAAGGAGGCGCTGGATAGCTGGTCCTCAGTGCCGATGAAGAAGAACCCCGGTGATCGGTCCTACAACATGGCGGTCGCCCACGAAGCGCTGGCCTATCAAGCCTACGATTCGTCGCGTAACCCGGATGATGCCGTTGAGCAATTTCAACAGGCCATCAAGCTGTACGAAGAGGCCCAGCGTTCCGATCCGAAGGAGAAGTACTTTGAATCTGCCATGGGCCGCTGTGACAAATTGCGTTTGAACTTCGCTCGGGCAAAAGCGCAGTACGAACAGCAGGAACGCGTGGCCGCCACCGAATTCGCCAAGGCCGAGGCCAAACAGAAAGAAGAGGCGGCCAGACGACAATTGGAGGAGGAAAAAGAGAAAACGCTGAATTCCACCCGTGCGGATACGCAGGATGAAGCGGACTTCCGGGTGATTGCGCGGAGCCGCCTCAAGAATGTGCAAGGTGCGCCTAGTTCCGAATTAGAAGGCCAATTGATTCAGTTAGGTCAAGATGCCTATAAACTCGAGTCGCTCGGCGCACGTCGCGTGATTCGCGGAGAACTGACCTATCTCACCAAGACTCGAGTGAATCTCGAACTATACAAACAGACTTTTCAGGACCTCGTCGGCACCGACAAGGTGCTGGACGCCAAGGATCGCGCCGACTTGAACCAGCTGGCCCAGCGGCTGAATCTCACTCCGGCGCAACTGAGCCCGGTGGAAGCGCAATTTGAGTACCGGAATCTCACGTTGCCGCCTCCGTCCGCGCCGTCCGCGAAGGCCAAGCCAGCGGTGACAAAACCGGCGGTCGTCGCGGCCAAGCCATCTACCGTTCCTGCGGCGAACGTACCCAAGGCTCCCCCGGCCGCTACTCCCGGGGTCATCAGGAAGTAAGAATGATGTTACTCAAACAACTCTTGCTCCTGGCCGCCGCGGGAATCCCAAGTTTTGCCCAGACCGCCCCGGCCTGCCAAGCTCGCGCACTCCGCACCGTGCAGGACGCCAAACTAAAAGCCATTGCGGGCGATAAGGCACAAGCGGAATCGTTGTTGGAACAAGCCGACCGCGAATGCGGCACCAGTTACTCCGTGCTCGCGCGCATCGCGGAAGTTTATGACCAACTCGGGGACTCTGCCTTGGCGGCACTGTACGCGAAGAACTCAAACCGTTACTTGGCCGCCTCTTCAACCGGGGCCACGCTGGAAGCCAATCGACAGGACAAAGGCTTCGTGCGCGACAAATTCGCCTTGATCGTGGGCGTCGGTAAGTTCCAACAAGCCAGTATCCCCACGCTCAAGTATTCCGCAAAAGATGCCGATGACTTCGCGTCTTTGCTCATTAATCCGCAGGTGGGCCGTTTCCCCCCCGGCAACGTGACGGTACTGACGAATGAGCGGGCCACGACCAAGGCCATCCGTAGTGCGCTGGCGGAAATTGCCAAACGCGCGCTGAAAGATGATCTCGTGGTGCTTTACTTCAGTACGCATGGCTCGAGCCCGTCCATGGACCGGTCAAAAATTGGCTCCGGCTACCTCGTCACCCACGATACCGAGGTGAACGATCTTTACGCCACCGCCTATGGCATGGACGAGCTAGCCAACTTTATGCGACAGAAGCTTAGTGCAGAACGGATCGTAACGTTTCTCGATACTTGCTACAGCGGCGACACCACCCGCATCCTGCAGCAGGCGAACTCCAAGGGTCTGGAAGTGGACTCACTCTCCGATCAATCCATCGGCCAAATCGCCCAGGGCAAGGGAAATGTAGTCATCACTTCGAGCAACAATCGCCAACTCAGCTGGGAGTCCGACGAAAAGAAGAATAGTTTCTTCACGCTATATCTCATTGAGTCACTTACTACGCGCAAGGGGCTGAGTAACGTCAAGCAGATCTATACCGACCTACAGCGCCAGCTGCCTGCGGCGGTGCGCGATTACACGCGCGCCAAGGGCCTGGGCGACAAGGGAAAAGGCGCGGCTCAAAACCCAGTAATTTACCCGATTAGCGACATTCCCGATATCGTTATCGGCACGCCTGTCAAATAGGAGATTTTTCGATGAACTTTAATCGCGCGACTGTATGGCCAGTCTTTTTGGTGGCCTGTTACGGCCAGGAACCTCAAGGTGCCAAAGCTCTCTTTCTGGACCCGACCTCGTCGGTGACCCTCCAGCGTTCCGCCTCCTCGCCTGTTTCAGCGGGCCCGAAGAAACCCCCAGTTTCCCCGGCCACGAAGACTTCTTCGCCGGAGTCTGGCGAGGGCCTGATTACCGGACTGCGCTACTGGATTGAAGTTCAGACTGACCGCGGGCAACTTCTCCGCGTCACTTCGTCCCGTATCTTTAAGAGCGGCGAGCGGATGCGTCTCCACTTTGAAAGTAACGTCGATGGTTCCTTGGTCATTCTCCAAAGCCAGGATAGCGGGCCCTACGCCAAACTTTTCCCAAACAGCACCGCTTCCGGGCGCGTGGAAAAGTTTACCGACCAAGTGTTTCCCTCAAAAAACGGCTGGTTTCGGTTCGATTCCCGGCCGGGGGATATCCGCCTGATGGTGATGCTCCAGCCGCACGCATCCGGGCCACCCAACTCCCTGCAATCCCACTTATCTTCGCGCCAAGCGGTGGTGACGGCGAGCGCACCTCACCCCGGCGCGACCAACCTACCGAACGAACCGGTGCAGCCGCCTGGAGATTTGGAGGCTCGGATGCGCGCTCAAATGGAACGGCTGCGCGGAAGCAAGGCCTTAGTGGTGGAGGAGGACAATTCCAGCGCCCAGCCAGCAGGCTACGCAGTGCTCGATCGACGGAATGATCCCTCGCTCGAAAGTAGCCTCATTACTCTTGAGGTGAAGCTTGCCCATCGTTGATGAATCTAGCAAGGGGAACGGCACCGACATCAGGAAGATGTTTCGCGGTCTCGTGGTTCTGATTGCCGCCGCGCAAGGAACTGCGGCCTTTCCCACCGAGATCCATCGCAAGATCACCGTAGAGGTGATTCGTAACTTGGTGGCCTCACGCGGGCAATTATGCCCTGG
>Ga0163147_10007874_pt1 | contig 11971 bp, 11 predicted proteins | sample OliLakLV19MP6G1_FD_148597 | JGI IMG/M metagenome (GOLD analysis project Ga0163147, IMG submission 148597) | Freshwater microbial mat bacterial communities from Lake Vanda, McMurdo Dry Valleys, Antarctica- Oligotrophic Lake LV.19.MP6.G1 | ecosystem: Environmental > Aquatic > Freshwater > Lake >...
GCAGTTTGACTGGACGGTGATCACCGATCAATCGCTGCTCCAACTGACGAATGCGACGGCAGAAGTCCGCCTGAATGACCCCAACGTTGACGCTGAAGTGCTGATCATCCCCGGCGGCAGCGCCCCGCTCACCGAACAAGAGTTGAGCATCCTGCAAGCCTACGTCACAAACGGCGGGCATCTGATCATCTTCGCTGACCCCGGCATCAATGAGGACGGCGTATCGCTGGCAACGTCAGAAAACATGACGACGTTCCTCGCCACTAACTTTGGCGTCAGCTTTGACAATAACGTCATCATCGACCAAACACAGCAGTTCGAGTCGCCGCTCTCGCCTTACGCAACCGACTTTGACGCGACCAGCACCATCACGACCAGCAGCATCCCGCCGGGGCAAGCCGTCCTCGTCGCCAACCTGCCCGTGAGCATCACGGTAGCAGAGGCAGCGCCCGCAAACGTCACGGTGACGCCGCTGGTGCGCTCTGGCACAACCTCCTACGCCAAAACCGATCTCGTTGGCATCTTCAACGCGGCGGCGGAATCGGGCGGGCTGTCCCCTGAACAAATCGCACAGGCAGAAGGTGATACGGCGGGTCCTTTTGTATTCGGGGCAAGCGCCGAAAACACGCAGACCGGGGCGCGTGCCGTCCTGTTCAGCAGTACGTGGGTCGGCACAGACGTAGGTTTCCAGATTCGTAACGTGGCAGACAACTTCACGGTTGCCATCAACAGCCTCGTCTGGACAACCCGCTTTGATGAGTTCTTTAGCCAGATCAGCGTTGTGCAGCAGCAGCTTCCACAAGATACGCCGATGGCGGCAGATGTGCAGACGCTTAATAACATTCGCATCCTCACAGTTTTCGTCCTGCCGTTTGGTATCCTGCTGATTGGTGTGTGGGTATGGTGGTCTAACCGCGAGAAAGCACGCTAAGAAAGAGGTGAAGCTATGCGTATGAATCGTGGCACGATTGGTTTGGTTGTTGCATTGATCCTTGTCATTGCGGCAGTTTTGCTGTTGAACAACAATCCGGCGACTGCGCCGGGAGAGAACACCCCCGTAGCAACGAATGTGCCTGTCGCACTGCTGCCCGGTGTGAACGATATTTCGCTGGCACGGATGGAAGTCCGCGATAACACCACGGGTCAGCGTACCGTGTTGAGCAAGTCGGACGTGGACAGCCCGTGGAGCATTGAAGGTGGAGAAGGATCAGCGGGCGCAGTAGACAGTACAGGCGGCGATAGTCAACCCGCAGAAGCCGCGCAGATTGCGCCTATCGTGGGTCTGCTTTCCACTCTGCAATCCGCAGAAGGGTTCGAGAGCGAACAATTAGGCGATTATGGGCTGCGTAACCCGCAGTTCACCATCCTTGTGACGACCTATGAAGGCGCGGTCTTTTTGATGCACATCGGGTCGCAAAGCCCGACCAACCCGCGCTATTACGTGATCGTGGAACAGGCTTCCGGCGCGACAGACATCAGCCCCATCGCAGAAGGAACAGACGCGATTGGCGGGGATATTGTCGAACCGGGTGAACAGATGGGCGGAGCAGAAAGCAATCAGTCGGGCGGCGTGTTGCTGGAAGACATCACCGCCGAAGTCACGCCAATCACCGACTTGACTCAAGCCGCTGTCCTGAGCGAACTCATTGAAGCAACCAACGCCGCAGTCGGCACGCAAATTGCACAGGCGGCAGCGACTGCCGACGCCGCTGCAACCGAAGCGCCCTCACAAGACGCTGAAGGCATGGAAGCGATTGGCACTCAAGATGTTCAACCGGGTGAACAGGTGGGCGGAGGGTCAGAAAGCAATCAACTGGGCGGTGTGTCACTGGAAGACGTGACCTTAGAAGCAACGGTTGATGTGACTGCCGAAGCAACCCTGTCGCCTGAACCCACGCTTGAGCCTACATTAGGAGTGCTGGCAGAACCGCTCGTCGCACTCGATGGCTCGTTCCAGATTTATCTGGTGCAAAAGACGACGATTGATCGCATCCTTGCGTTCATCGTCGCGCCGCCTGTCGCTGTGCCGACTCTCGTGCCGACGTTTGATCCGCTCCTGCCGTTGATCCCGATACCGGAAGCCACCCTCGAAGCGACAGTCGAGGCAACCGCAGAAGCAACCGCAGAAGCAACCGCCGAAGGAAACTAACCTCACCCCCTAGCCCCCTCTCCGAAAAGCGAGAGGGGGAGAAAAGCAGACTCGCCAAGTCCCCTCTCCTTTTTTCGGAGAGGGGATTTAGGGGTGAGGTGTCTTGATGGGGTCGGGGTTGAAGTTAGACCGCCCGACGCCCACTGAGCAAACGCCCCAACAAGATCAGCACCACTGAGCCGACAACCCCAACGATGATGCTGCCAAGTAAGCCGTCATCACCGAGATTCGCGCCGATCAACCGGAATAAGAAACTACCGACGATGCCGCCGAACAAACCGAGCGCGATATTTCCCAACGTGCCGTAACCGCGTCCCGACATCAACTTACCTGCCAGCCAACCAATAACGCCCCAGATCAGCAGCGAAATCAGCAAACCAATAATGCTCCCGGTGAAACCGATGAGCGAGGTTAGCACGATGTACGCCACGATGAGAACGACGATCAACACGAGAATGCCCATTTATCTCTCCCTTATATTTCGATTCGCATTTACATTATACGTTGATATGGGAAAAAGGTTGCGAGGTTAAGAGGGTACTATAGTAGGGACGCCCAAATTATAAAATAAACCTCACCCCCCAACCCCCTCTCCGAAAAGCGAGAGGGGGAGACAAACAGAGTCTTTTAGCCCCCCTCCTTTTTCGGAGAGGGGTTGGGGTGAGGTCGTTCTTACCGTGCCAACCCCGCGAACAGCAGATCAAGCGCGAGGCGGGCTTCCATTTGCCCCGTTTTGATCTTCACATCGTAGTCTTGTAAAGCGCGGTAAATGCGTTCGAGTTGGGCGCTGTTGAACCCGCGTGATTGTTTTGCCAGCTTTTCGCCCACAAACGGATGCACGCTCAACGCCGTGCCGATCTCTTTGGGTGAGCCACCGCGATCTAGGTGATCTTTCGCCATCAGCAGCAGTCGAAATTGGCGGTTGACCATGCCCAGAATCGAGAACGGGTCTTCTTGTTGTTCTAACAGGCGATACAGCAGTGCCAACGCCGTTTTAGCGCGACCTTCTGCCAGCGCATCAACCATGTCAAACATGCTGGCGTCTGCGACATAGGGGGTCAGCAGGGCAACATCGCGTTCGGTGATCGGGTGTTCGCCATTGACATAGGCGATCAGCTTGAGCAGTTCGTTGTCCGCACCGCGTAAATCTGTCCCTGTGACGCTGGCAAGCGCAACGGCGGCGGCAGGTTCAATCTCTGCGCCGTAGACCTCACGCGCCCGCTTGAGAATCCATTCGGTGCTGTCTTTGGGGACGGCGTACAGTTTTTCAAAGCCGTGTTCGTCTGCTTGCGCCAGCTTGACAATCTTGTTCGCGTCGGACAGCTTGTCGCGTTCCCAGAAGATCACCCGCGCCCAATCGGGCAGCGTGGGTAAAGAGGTTAGAAGCGCCTCAACTGCCTTTTTACCCGTCTCGCCCGCGCCTTTGCGCGTGACCCACGACAGCAGATTGCGGACGATCACAAGGCGGCGATCCGACAAAAACGGATACGCCATTGCTGCGCTCAATATCTCTCCAACGGACGTTTGCTGTCCATCGAACTCAGCCGTGTTCAGGTCGGCATTCGGTGAGGTGCTGATCTTCGCCCGCAGCTTGTGAATTTCTTCTTCGATGCGTAAGTCATCATCACCGTGAAAAATGTAGAACGTAGGGGAAGGTTTTGTCATGGTCACTAGGGTGATTTTGTAGGGACGCCATAAATGGCGTCCGTGCGTTCAACATAAACGAACCGGACGCGATAAATCGCGTCCCTACGAATGCTCAATTTGAGCGGGTGACAACACGATGAACGGTGATGGCATTCTTGCTGAACGGCGTCCGCATTTCGCTGCGCGTCACGCGGATCACTTCAAGATCAGCGGGATCGCCGTCTGTCGTGATGTATTTTTGCAGCGATAAGCCCAACGGCTGCGAAAAGATCAGCGCAACGATCATCAGGAGCAGCAGGGTCGGCAGTCGGTTAAACACATCCCGACGATTCGCGCCCGCCAAACCGACCATTGCCGCTACCGAAGTCATCATGCCTGTCGTGACGAGGTTCGTCCCGCAGTTGGGATGCACCGCCAAGCCATGTTCGCCGCCACGCATCCGGCGCAAAGCATCACGCACAGACGCTTCAATCGTCTCAGTCGGCGCATCGCCTAACAATACAAAACCGCTCTCGCTGCTGCGCCCCGCCATCCTCAAATCTTTGATGCGGTTAGAGAGCAGGTGAATCGTCGCGTGTTCCAAGCCGTGATTCCGCCGCGTGCGCCGTACCAACGGCAAATCTAACACCGGACGAATGGAATCGGCTAATTGTTCTACCCATGCGGTCATTGAATGTCTCGCTATTTACCCTGTCAGGTCACATGAATGTAACACACTTTGTTCCCTCTGAAAACCTGTCGTCCGCCCTACGACGGATGCAATAGGCAAAAATGGGAGTAGAATGTAAACAGGTTTTGTAAATTTGCGCCTACTCTTTTGGAGAACAAAGAATGCCTAATCAAACTCGATACGGGCTAACGCTTCTTCTGCTCGTCCTTATTGCGTTAGCAGTACCGGCGATGGCGGTTGCGTCTCAAGCCAATGACCCTACGCCTCTGGTTTCGCCTACAGTGACCCTCATGCCCTCCGGTACGCCGCTCCCGGTTGAGCCAACTGCGATGCCCGCAACGGCACTCCCGCCCACCGAAGCCCCCGTCGAACTCACCGACGAACCGGACGCCGAAGTCACCGCCGAAGCTGGTGTTCAGCTCCCCGTCTCAGAACGTGTTGATCCGGTTGACGCGGGCGAAATCAGCATTGGCGATACACTGGAAGGCACGTTGAGCGAAACCGAACCTGCTTTCGTCTATACGTTGACGGGAACAGCCGGTCAGTCAGTACGCATTACGTTGATGTCTGAAGACTTCGACCCGTATCTGGTTCTAGAAGATGCCGACGGCAACATCCTTGACACAGACGACGACAGCGCGGGCAGTTTCGATTCGCGCATTGGTCCTTTCAGTCTCCCCGCCGACGGTGAATATCGCATCGTGGCACAAAGTTTCGCTTACTACAACAACAGCGGTGCTGCCGTAGGTGACTTTACGATCTCGGTGGAAGAATTCGAGACGCGGCGCATCGAATACACTCAGGAAATCGCAGGAACGTTGACCATCGAAGAACCGTTTCAAGAATACGAGTTCACAGGTGAAGCGGGCGACTCGATCATGATTCGTCTGACCGCGCCCTCCTATGATGCCTACCTGACGCTCCTCGATGACAACGGTTTCGACCTCATCAGCAACGATGACAGCGGCGGTTCGCTCAATTCGCAGATCGGTCCCTACGAACTGCTCTACACAGGCACATACATCATTAGCGCAACTAGCTACAGCCGTTCTGCGACGGGCGACTATACGCTCTCGCTCGACCAAGTGGAATTGCAGCCCATTGCTTACGGCGACACGCTCCAAATTGAAGTAGCGCCGAACAGCAATACTTTCTTCTTCAACTTTGAAGCGAATGCGGGCGAAGTCATCAATGTCTACGCCGAAAGTGACGGCAGTGTGAATACCGATATTTCGCTCACTGACCCGTATAACTCCACCTTGATCAGCGATCAAGACGGTGGACGCCGCTACGACCCGGAAATCGTGGACTTCATCGTGACTTCAACGGGAACACATACCCTTGTTTTGAACGTGGTTGATGGCGAAGGAACGGTGAGTTTGACGCTGGAACGCGGCGTGCTGCCTTCTCTGGATGAAGGCACACAGCAAATCAGCTTCAACACCACCCAATCGAATCAAACGCGGGCGCTCTCTTTTACAGGGGTTGCTGGACAAAGCGTCCACCTGAGCTTTAGTGTTGTTGAGGGTGCAACATCGGGATCGCCTAACATCACCATCACGCAGCAGGGGACATCCATTGCTTATGCAAGCGCCAGCTATGTCAGCGCCACGAGCATTGATTTCACCGTGCCGTATGATGGCGAAGTGTTTATCAGCGTCATCGAATACAGCTATACCAACATCAGCTATGAAGTCGCGCTCGAACAAATGAGTTAACTGGGCTGAAGTTTCAAAGGCTGTTCAATAAGTTACACGGGGAGACCACATTGGGTCTCCCCTACACATCTGTGATAAGTTTGAATTTATATAGGGCAATATGATTCAATACTCGACGAGACTCAAAACCTCCGGTGGTGATTCTCTCCATGCCCGTATGTAAGACCTGTATAAGATTCATGCTCTCCATGTAGACTTTTAACCAACACATGATGTAATATGAAGTGTGATTGTAGACCAAGTGCTATGCTGTATTGAGGTGCGTAATGCCGGTATATACCTATCGTCGTGAAGATGGAACGACCTTTGACTATCGTCAGAAATTTATGGATGATGCGTTAATCGTCGATCCCGAAACCGGACAGCGTGTCGTGCGCGTGGTGCAGGCAGCGGGTGTCATTTTTAAGGGATCGGGTTTTTACGTCAATGACAGCAAAAGCGGGTCGCGTTCTACGCTGACCCCCTCTGCAAAGTCAGACGACAATAACAGTAAACCCTCTGAATCATCGGATAATAAATCGACTGAATCCAAATCGACTGAGTCTAAGCCCGCCGAGAGCAAATCTGCCGAAAGTAAGCCTGCCGAAAGCAAAACCCCTGTCAAGGCAGCGACGAGCGCGGCAGCAGACTAAGCGCATCATCCCCATAAAATAATCAACGCCCGCTGTAACACGGGCGTTTTTTGATCCAAAATCTCAGGGGATCACCAAGCGTAGGCTTCAGGGGCAGTGCCGCCGGGACCGGGGAAAATTTCGTCCAGCGCCTTCATATGTTCCGGCGACAGTTTGATCGACAGCGCGTGAATGTTATCGTCAAGCTGACCCGCCGTGCGCGGTCCCACAATCGGCGCGGTCATGGCGGGTTGATGCACCAACCACGCAATCGCTATATCAGCGGGCTTTTCGCCTAACGCCTTGCAAAATTCTTCATACTTTTCGATTCTCGGACGATGCGTTTCGAGGGCTTTCTGAACGCCTTCGCTTGCACGCCGTCCCGCCGCTTGCTTCTCCAGCACGCCGCCGAGCAAACCGCCCGCCAACGGACTCCAAGGGATCAAGCCGAGTCCGTAATGCAAGCACGCTGGAATCACTTCCAATTCGACCATGCGTGCATTGAGGTTATATAAACTCTGTTCGCTGACCAAGCCCAAAAAGTGACGCGATTTCGCCGCTTCGTTCGCCTGTGCGATGTGCCAGCCCGCGAAATTGCTGCTGCCCACATACAACACTTTGCCCTGCTGCACGAGGACTTCCATCGCCTGCCAGATTTCTTCCCACGGGGTATGACGATCTACGTGATGCATCTGGTACAGGTCAATATGATCCGTTTGCAGACGCTTTAGACTTTCCTCACAGGCGCGACGAATGTGCAGCGCAGACAAGCGGCTTTCGTTCGCCCAATCGCCCATCGTGCCGTAGACTTTCGTGGCGATCACCACTTTGTCACGCCGTCCGCCGCCCTGCGCCCACCAGCGCCCGACAATCTGTTCGGTGACGCCTTCACCCTTTTTCCCGCCGTACACGTTCGCCGTGTCGAAAAAGTTGATGCCCTTTTCCAGAGCTTCATCCATGATGGTGTAAGAGTCGGGTTCGGTGGTGTGAGGACCAAAATTCATCGTACCGAGGCACAAACGGCTTACTTTTAAGCCTGTTCGCCCTAACTGTGTGTATTCCATAGGCTGATCTGCTCCCAATACATCAATTCCCAATGGAATTTTGACGCATTTTTGCTAAAATAGCACTAGATGGGAATGATTAGTTTCGATGCAATATGCTGTCCGACGAGTAGCGAGAAGGCGCATAGCAAGACGCGAAAATCGGGCGCAACAGGCATAGGGCAGACGGTGGTGCAAGTCCACCCATTTCCACACAAAAAACAGGGCGATCCTTATGAGGATCGCCCTGTTTGATTCTACGACTTGAGGTTGAGCTTTTCGTTTTCCCCGCCTTCAAACGCCTGACCCGTCACAACGGCTTTCAGGAAGCCGACCAATGCGACCAATTTATTTGAAGGACCATCCCAATATTCCGCCTTGTCAACGGCGACTTGCAATAAGGCGATGTCTGGCGTGTCGAGTCCTTCTGGAAACCACGCTTTGAGCGGTACATCCCAGTATTTCTCCATCGTTTTCTTATCCCGTACCAGCAGCGCACGTCCCGATACCGACACGAAACGATCACCGCCGGGGTCAGAATAACTCACATTGACCTGACGTTCTTGCTGAACATCATGCACCTTGGGCGAATCGCCGTAAGTGAAGAACCACAGATAATGCCCGTCAAAATCTTCTAGCTGCGTAGACATCGGGCGACTGCGAAGCGATCCATCCTTATCGACAGTAGTCAGCATCGCCAGCTTAATGCCTTTAATCAGTTCACGCAGTTTCTCAACTGAACTATGACCGTTCTGTTTGTTATCCATTTTAATAAACCCTCATTCATCGCTGTCAATGAAATTAAGTTTATAATAAATCGACAGGCGAGGCAACGAAAAATCACGGAACATTCATGGGAAATTTCGCTGATGCTCACGCGCCATAGACGACGCGCCACACATGCCCATAAACGTAATCCACCACCACCAGCGAACCATCGGGGGCAACCGTGATGTCAATCGGGCGGATCAAGCCTGTGATGAATGGCTCTGGTGCGTATTCGGGATTGTTCACAGCATCAGGATCGATGCGAACGACGCGCTGACCCTCTTCAACGCCGTTCCACAGGGTGATGAACAGGTTATCAAACAGATTTTGCGGATACTGATCCCCCGTGTAAACGACGACTCCACGCGGCAAACTCATGGGCGGCAGCCCGACCAGATCGGGCAGCGTTTCAATGATGGCGGGTTTAATCCAGCATTCAATACAGCCGCGATCTCGCCAGTAGGGAAAGCCAAAATGCGCGTTTGCTTGCAAGCGCAGCAGTCGATTTCCAAAGCCTGTCAGCAAGCCGCTGTCCGTCGCATAGAGTGTTCTGGTGCTGTCGAGCGCGAGATCAACCGGATTGCGAATCCCCTGTGCATAAATGAGATAATCCCCCGTGTGAGGCTGAATCCGCAAAACAGACGCCTCATTCGCTTGCAAGTTGACCACCCCGTCGGCAGAGCGTGTCCTGTTTTCCCCATGATCACTCAACGCACCCACACCCACATACAGATAACCATCTGCCCCGAAGATCAAACCGTTGGGCTGGTTATCAATCGTCATGAAACAGCACGGTAAATCGCTGATCACGGGTGTGATCGTCCCATCGGGATCAACGCGCCAGACGCCGCCGCCTTCCTCAAGCGTCACCCGTGCGCTGACGTAGAGCGTATCTGTCCCCGGTTGGAAGGCAAGACCGAACGGCGAAACGAAATCCCCCGCGTAGCGTTCCGTTGAGCCATCCTCATTCATCACGTAGATTGCGCCGTTCCGCGTGCCGTTTTCTAAGACAGTCGCATACAAGCGTCCATCACGCCCATAGGTGATCTGCATCGGCTGACCGGGAAACTGTCCGACATGCTCCACATAATAACCCTGAGGCGCCTGAATACGGCGCAGCCAGCCGTCTATATCATCGCCACAGGGGAAATCATCACACGACCAGCCCGTCACGTTGGAGAATGCCGCCCCGCCTGATTCAGAAGCGGCGGGCGCTCCCTCATTCGATGGCGGCGTAAGCGTCCATAACGGCTGTGTGGGTGATGGTGACGGCGTGAGCGTAGGACTCGGCGTCCATGTGGGTGTAAGCGTAGGACTCGGCGTGAGGGTGGGTGTGAGCGTGGGACTCGGCGTGAGGGTTGGCGTCCATGTGGGCGTATCAGTATAGACGGGCGCATTGGTCAGTTGGGGAATCGCCGTTGCGCGAAACGTCTCCCCTACTGGAGCGCACGCCGCAAAGAAAAAACAACAACCTAACGCAAAGGCGCGAAGGCGCAAAGACGCAAAGCATTTAGGGAACAAAGGCATTTACTCATAGAATCAAAAACGCACAGTCATTATAACTGTGCGTTAGATATTTCGTAGGGATACCCAACGGGGCGTCCGCTCACATGACGTTGTTGTAGCTGAATTTCTTGAGCGAATCGAAGGCGGCATCCTGCACAATGTTGCTGTGATCTTGCAGCGCCAGCACCAGCGGATCAACGGCGCGGCGATCTCCAAGTTCACCGAGCGCAACAGCGGCGGCACGGCGTACCCATTCGTTTTTGTCGTTCAGCATGTCGAGCATCACATCGAACACGGACGTATCACCAATGCGCCCTAACGCCTCGGCAGCGACTTCGCGCACCGTATCACGGGTGTCGCCCAACAGCGCGATCAACGGGTTCACGGCACGGTTATCGCGCATCCAGCCAAGCGACTCGGCTGCCGCACTCTGCAAGGCTTCGCTCGGTTCGCCCAGCAACTCAAGCAGCATATCGACTTTAGCGGTATCCGCTGTCTTTCCGAGCAGACGAATCAAATAGGCACGCTGCGCCTCATCCATCGACTCGGAATCCAGCGCGGTTGTGACCTGCTGTGCAATCGTTTGATCGCCGGGCTGTACAAATTCGAGCAAGCCCATACGCAGACGCAAGCCGATATTCAGCTTGAGCAATGCCCACACGCGGCTTTTGAAATCGGTGATGAGCATGGCGACCATTGGTTCGGCGGCTTGTGACGCGCCCAGCTTGATCAAGCCAGAAAACGCCGCGTACTGCACTTTGGCGTTCGCGTCGGGCAGCAAACCGATCAACGGATCAATCGCCCGCCCATCATTGGACGCGCCTAGTTTTTGCGTTGCTTCATAGCGCACCGTCGGGTCATCGTGACGGACATCAACGATCCATTGTTCGTACATGGTCAACACTCCAAATTTACACAGATTTGCAGATTCAGGGGGAATGATACCAGTATAAATCACCCCCATTAGATGATCGCTAGAGACATATAAGAAGTTTACTTGAAGATTTCGCCTACGGTGATCGTCACATCGGGCAGCAAGCCAAAAGCGAAAGTTTGATCTTTCTCAAAAAAGCCAAAACGTATGAACCGATCAGCATCACGCCGGTACACTTCAACGGTTTGATCATCTGTGTCAATTAACCAATACTCACGCACACCGTTTTGTTCATACTGCTTAAATTTACGCCCGCGATCACGCTTTTTAGTGCTTGGCGATAACACTTCAATCGCTAAATCTGGCGCTCCGTGATACCAATCATCCTCACGAGCTTGGCACAAACTAGAAACGCCACTCACCCAAAAGACATCCGGTTGTACAACATCTTCATCGAGATATACATCCATTGGAGAAACAATGACTTCCCCCGAATGCAAAGTTTGACGTAAAACAAAGTAAATGTTGCCAACAACTATTTGATGCGGTTTCTTGGGAGTTGCCACGCCATCTTCCTGTCGGATCAGTTCGCCGTCAATGAGTTCGATACGTTCCATGCTTTCTGGTAGTGCCATAAACTCTGCTTTGGTCATTTTGATCTTGGTCATATCCGCCATGATTCGGTTACTCCCCTACTTGAACTCGTCCGAATCGAGAATGATCGTCGTGGGTCCGTCGTTGTGAATTTCGACCTGCATCATTGCACCGAATACGCCCCGTTCCACACGGGTGATTCCTTCTATTTTCAACCGTTCCCCAAAGTATTCGACCAGCGGCGCGGCGATCTCTGGTTGGGCGGCGTCGAGAAAACTGGGGCGGCGTCCCTTGCGCGTGTCGGCGTACAGCGTGAATTGCGAGATCACCAGCACGCCGCCGCCTATCTCTAATGCGGACAGGTTCATTTTGCCCTGTGCATCTTCAAAAA
>Ga0163147_10007875_pt1 | contig 11970 bp, 14 predicted proteins | sample OliLakLV19MP6G1_FD_148597 | JGI IMG/M metagenome (GOLD analysis project Ga0163147, IMG submission 148597) | Freshwater microbial mat bacterial communities from Lake Vanda, McMurdo Dry Valleys, Antarctica- Oligotrophic Lake LV.19.MP6.G1 | ecosystem: Environmental > Aquatic > Freshwater > Lake >...
GGGCCATGCTCGTCGCGCTGTTCGTCTCGGTCTTCGTGACGGTGATCTTCTACGCGTTCCAGAAGTACGGCTTCAAGGACATGATCCCGGACTTCATCTCCGGGGCCAACGAGATCATGCCGACACTGGTGATCCTTGCCCTCGCCTGGCCGCTGGCCGCGGTCGCGCAGAAGCTCGGGCTGAACCTGTTCATCCAGCAGCTCGTGGGAAGTTCTCTGCCCGTCTGGAGCGTGGCGGTGACGATCTTCATCCTCTCGGCCACAGTCACCTACTTCATCGGTTCCGGCTGGGGAGCCGCATCCCTCATCATGCCGTTTGCCATTCCCTTGGCGGTGACTGTCGGCGCCAGTGTCCCACTCTGCGTTGCCGCCGTGATCACCGGCGGCACGTTCGGCGATGTCACCTCCCCTGTCGCGGGAATGACAAACATGTCGTCAAACGTCGCCCGCGCGGACCATGACAAGTACCTGCGCTACGCGGCCCCATACAACTTCGCGGCCGCTGGAGTCGCGGCAGTTCTCTACCTGATCGTCGGGCTCGTGTGGTGAATACCGCGACCACCCGGGCACAAACCGGAGGCTCGACCGTAGAGACTACCAGGGAATGCGGACCTCGCGGGGGATGAGCCGGGGGAGGTTTGCTTACGCTCGGCGTTGATTAACCATTCTCAACACTCGTATCGTACACGCCACGCCGTGCGGCGCTGCTGCAACGGGCGCGGTGCAGGAGGGAATGCTGGGCTGCTGCCACGTTGGCATCACGGCCGGACCAGATCTCCAGGGCCGGGTGCTGGATCGCGCGAGCGAACGAGAACGTCAGGGCCCATGGCATCTTGCCCGCGAACCGCACGTTCATCGCGTTCAGACGGGCCGAGGCGAGCGGGCCTGCCTGGCCACCGGACAGGAATGCGATACCCGGAACCGCAGCCGGGACCACGCGGAGCAGGCACGTCACCGTGGCGTCCGCGATTTCGTCCGCGGTCTCCTGTTGCGGGCACTCCGCTCCCGGCAGCACCATATTGGGCTTGAGGATCATGCCTTCGAGCATCACGCGCTGTGTCCGCAGTTGTGTGAAGACCGCGGCCAGGACCTGCTCGGTGACTTCGGCGCAGCGTTGCAGAGTGTGCGATCCCTCCATGAGCACCTCGGGCTCGACGATGGGGACCAGCCCTGTTTCCTGACAGATCGCCGCGTATCGCGCCAGCGCGTGGGCGTTGGCGTCGATGCAGCTTGGCGTCGGGAGCGAAGGCGAGGAATCGTCGGGGGCATCCGCGTCGATCGCGATCACCGCCCGCCACTTGGCGAAGCGGGCCCCCATCGCGGCGTACTCGCGGACGCGTTCGGGTAGGCCATCGAGGCCCTCAGTCACCTCCTCACCGGGAAACCCGGCGAGCGGTTTCGCGCCAATATCCACTTTGATACCCGGGATGATGCCCGCTCCAACGAGGACCTCAACGAACGAAGTCCCGCTCTTGAGCTTCTGACGGATCGTCTCGTCATACAGGATCGCGCCGCTGATGAACTGGCTGAGGCCGGGCGTGGTCACAAGCAACTCGCGGTACGCGCGGCGGGCTTCCACGGTCTGCGGTATTCCGACCGTTTCAAAGCGCTTGTTACACGTGGGCGTGCTTTCGTCCATCGCCAGCAGGCCCTTGCCGTCGGCGACCATTGCGTGTGCAGTGTTGATGAGATCGTGTGGATGCATGCGGGCGGGATTCGGGTTACGAGCACTGGTCAGTTTCCAACGCTTCGACTTTGGCGAGGCGTCGGCGGAAGCGTTTATTGCCTTTGAAGCAAGCATTCAGGAACGCTTGAACCAGCTCCCACGCCAAGGCTTCGCCTATGACGCCGCCGCCGAGGCACATCACGTTCATGTTGTCGTCATCCACCCCTTGGCGGGCGGAGTAGCAATCCGAGATGAGCGATGCCCGCACGCCGAGAACTTTGTTGGCGGCGATGCACGCGCCGACCCCGCTGCCGCACACGGCAACGCCGCGGTCAATCGTGCCGCCGGCGATGGCTTGCGCGAGCGGCACCACGTAGTCGGGGTAGTCGTCGCCTGGCGCGAGGTGCGAAGCGCCGAAGTCCGTGACGATGTATCCGGAGGCCGCGAGCGCCGCGGCGAGCTGGGCTTTGAGCGCGAAGCCGCCGTGATCCGCTGCGATGCCGACACGCATGGAATGCTCTTTGGGGCGGCCGCGTGCTGGCGGGTCAAGGTGTGGTTGGTCGCTCACTCCTTACCTTCTTTCACCAACTGCTTGCGGATCGTCTGGAGCTCTCGCAAGCGGTCCGGGCTGATCTTGGGGTATGACATATCGAGCCCGCGGAACGTATCGAGAATCACTTCGGAGACGATGAGCCGGGCGTTCTCCTTGTCGTCTGCGGGCACGATGTACCACGGGGCTTCGCTCGTGCTGGTGGCGCTCATGCACTCTTCGTACGCTTCCATGTACTGTGTCCAGCAGCCGCGCTCTTTCATGTCGTCAAGACCGAACTTCCAGTTCTTGTCGGGCTCGTCGATGCGGGCGAGGAAGCGAGTGCGCTGCTCCTCTTTGGAAAGGTGCAGGAAGATCTTGACCACGCGCGTGCCGTTTCGGTGCAGATGCGCTTCGAGGTCGACGATGGAGCGGTAGCGGGCCTTCCAGATGTCCTTGTCCTTCAGCACCGCGTCGGGGAGCTGCTCACTCTGAAGGATCTCGGGGTGAACTCGCACGATAAGGACTTCTTCGTAGTAGGATCGGTTGAAGATGCCGATGCGGCCGCGCTCAGGAAGGCTTCGGGTCGTCCGCCACAGGAAGTCGTGGTCGAGTTCGGTCGCGCTAGGGTGTGTGAAGCTGAACACCTGGCAACCCTGCGGATTGACCCCCGACATTACGTGGCGAATGGCCCCGTCCTTGCCCGCGGCGTCCATCGCCTGGAAGATCACAAGCACCGCGTAGCGGTCGGACGCGTAATGACGGCGCTGCAGCTCGCTCAGCTCCTCCACCTGGCTTTGGAGAAGGTTGTTGTACTGTTTCTTGGACTTGTAGACCGGCTTCACGAGCGTCGGCCACTTGTTCAAATGGACCCTCTTGCTCACAGAGACTCGGAAATCGCTGGAGTTGATCTTCTTCATGTGTACTCCTTTCGCACGCCCGTTCCGTGCCGGACCGCGTACTCCGATGAGAGCGCCTTGAACCCGGCAATGACGTCGAACAGTTCCTCGTCGATGCCGGCCTGCCGCACGCGATGAAACGTTCCCTTGAATCCCTCCAACAGGTCGTCGATGTTCTTGTCTGCACGCTGCATCGCCGCCAATCGGCTGGCGTTCTCGCTCGCAAGGGACTCGGCGCACGCCCGGAAGAGCGAGACGAACAGGTACTCCCGGATGAATCCCCGCAGGGTTGTGGCGCCGTCACCCATGACCTCAGGCAGGTTCTTTGCAGGCCAGTGCGTCGCGGCCAGGTTGTTCAGCCACTGTTCGTCCAGAGGAAGCAGCCGCTGATCGAAGGGCGAATACGGTCCACCCGTTGCTTCTCCTCCCCTGGGCGTGGGGCGGTTGTAGATGAGATGAACCTCGGCGGCTTCTTCGCCGTGTGCGTGCGACTCGGTCGCCACCAGAATCTTCCCAACGAGCGGCGTGATGGCCTCAACGGAACTCGGCACGTCGAACAGGCCGACGGGCGGAACGCCGGCGTCCGCGAGGCGATCGTGCACACGCTCGCCGACCGCCCACACTCGGTGCTTGCCGGGCAGAGCCGCGAGCTTCTGTCTGGCATACTCGGCCACGATCTCGTTGAACTGGCCCACCAGCCCTTGGTCGGACCCGAACACAACTACGCCGATCGTGACCGATTCTGAATCCCGCCTTTGCTCGACGGCTGCGGCCGCTGGTTTGCGCTCGCGAAAGCAGACGCCCAGACCCAGTTCCACCGTTCGCGAATAATCGGCGAGCGCCAGTACGGAACGTTCATATTGGCCGATGCTGGATGCGGCCAGAGCCTTCATGGTGCGCACGACCGATTGGAGCTCACCGGCGCTGCTGATCTTGCGGCGCAGGCTCACGGCACTGTCGCTCATGGTGCCTCCTTCGTCGCCGGCTGAGTAGGTTCCTCGGTATCCGACTCGGGTTTCGTCGCGGCCGCTGAACCAGCACCCGGGTCGGACTCGGGGATGCTCGTCCCCTCAGTCTTCGGCACGGGCGACACTTTCGACCCGGTTTCGCGCGTGACCTTCGGCTCCGCGTCTGTCTGGGGCGAGGGCGCGTGAACAGGCGTGTCCCCGGGTCTCGGCACCGCACTCTTCTTCAGGTCCGCCTTGGGCTGAAAAGGAGCGAGCGCGGTGTGCGCGACCTCGATGATCGCCTGATGATCCTCATCGGATAGCTTGTCTGCGGTATCAAGCCGTAAGGCGATGCCGGTCGGGAGATGCTCCGCGGCCTGAAGCACCGCCAGTTTGGCGTCCATCATGCGATCCATCGGAACCGTATCGAAGAGTTCCGCGGTGAGCGCCAGCAGGATTGCGATCTGTGCATGTGCCGATACCGGGGCGAGTTCCTGCTGCTTGAGGCAGGCCCGGATGCGTTTGCCATGTTCGATGACCTTGCGGGTATGGTCATCCAGTCGGGCTCCGAAGCGGGCGAAGGCTTCGAGTTCTTCGAACTGCGCATAGGCGAGCTTGAGGTCCCCCGCCACCGTGCGGTAGGCCGCACGCTGCGCCTTGCCGCCCACGCGTGACACGGACTTTCCGACATCGACCGCCGGCAGAACACCGAGCTCGAACAGAGACGGCGAGAGGTAGATCTGCCCGTCGGTGATCGAGATCAGGTTGGTGGGGATGTAGGCGGAGATGTCCTGGGCTTCGGTCTCGATGATGGGCAGCGCGGTGAGCGAGCCGCCTCCTCGCTCCTTGCACAGGTGTGTCGCCCGTTCGAGGAGCCGGGAGTGGATATAGAAGATGTCGCCGGGAAAGGCCTCGCGGCCGGGCGGACGCCGGAGCAGGAGAGAGAGCTCGCGGTATGCGCGCGCGTGCTGCGTCAGGTCGTCGTACACGATAAGCACGTCGCGACCGGCCTCCATGAAGTGCTCCGCGATGCTGGTCGCTGCGTACGGCGCGATGTAGACAAGGCCGGGCGGCTCGTTCCCTTTGGCGACGACGACCACGGTGTACTCCATCGCGCCCTGCTCGCGGAGGTCGGCGACGACCTTGGCTACAGCGGAAGCGCGCCGCCCGATGGCGCAATACACGCAGAGCACATTCTTCCCGCGCTGGTTAAGGATGGTGTCGATCGCGATCGCCGTCTTGCCGGTCTGGCGATCCCCGAGGATCAGCTCCCGTTGGCCCAGCCCGATGGGGATCAGCGCATCGACGACCATGAGACCGGTCTGGAGTGGAACCGTCACGGGGGACCGATCCATGATGGCCGCGGCGAGGCGCTCGATGGGAAGGCGTCCACTGGTGCGCACCGGCCCGCTGTCGTCCAGCGGCCGACCGAGCGGATCGACGACGCGACCGAGCAACTCGTCGCCCACACCTACATCCATCACCCGGCCCGTTCGCTCGACCTCGGCGCCCGCGTGAAGGTGCCAGTAATCGCCGAGCAGCACGACTCCGATCTCATCCTCATCCACGTTGAACGCGATGCCTAGCACATCCCCCGGAAAACTCACCAGCTCCTCGGATCCGACGCCAGGAAGGCCCGAGATCTTGGCGACGCCGGTGGTGACGCTTGTGATCGTGCCCACCTCATGCGGCGTCAGTTGTGCGGTGAAGTCATCCAACGACGCCCGGATTCCGGCGAACGTGCGGTCGAGGGCTCTCTGCAGGCTTTCAGATGCCGTGTTCATTGGCTGGTTGCTTCTGGCTTGAGTGTGTCGGGCGTCGACTTGACCGCGGCCTCGAGCTCGGGCTCGACGTTCGCATCGGATGTCGGCTTGACCTCTGTTTTGGGCTCGGCTTCGACCTTGACGTCCCGCTTCGGCTCGATTGTCGCTTCTGACTCGCGTTCAACGTTGGCTGCGGGCTCAGGCGCGACGTTTGCGTTTGACTCGGGTTCCACCTTGGCTTCGGGCTTCGGCACGGCTTTGGCCGTGGGCTTGTCCGTCCTCTTCATGAACTCGCCGACGTCCCGCTCAAGCGACCCGAGGTAGTTTGCGATGCTCCACGCCAGTCTTTGGCCATTCGCCACGAGCTCGATTCCACCGATAACTTCCGGCACGGCCTCAAACCGAAGGGGGATGTCTGCGGAGAATGTCTCGTTGACCGCATTCTGTATTGCCGCACGATGCTCTGGAGGCAGGTCGAACGCGCTCCGCACCAGCGACGGCGCTGACGCTGTCTTCAGGGCCTCTCCGAGGCGCGCTTTCGCTTGCCCATCCATGGTCCGCAGTCGGCGGGTGAAGACCTCCCCCATGCGCTCCTCCAAACTCGTCGTGGCGAGATCAGTCAATGCCTTGCGCGCGACGGCGAACACCTCCTGCTGGGTTCGACGGCCGATGGCCTGATTGAGGCTCTGGGCCTCGCTCTTCATCGCTTCGTTGCGCTTGGCGCTCAGGACGTCGGCGGCCTTCTTCGCTTCGCTAATGAGCCGAAACCGTTCCACGTTCGCCTCGTCCGTCGCCTTGCTCAAGAGACCGGCCCGCTCCTGGTCGAAGGCTCGGGTCTTTTCTCCCAGCTCGGCGCCCTGCTTGGCGCTCTCGGCTTTGGAGGCCGCCGCATCCGCAAGCTGATTGGCGATACGAGCTTCTCTCGCGTCGATGGCCTTGAGAATGGGCTTGTAGAGAAAGTGCCTGAGCAGCCACACCAGAACCAGGAAGTTTAGCGCTTGCGCACCCACGGTGAACCAGTCGATCAGCATGGGTTATTTCCCGGCGGCCTGGCCCGCGGCCTGGGCGATCACGTGATTCCAGAACGGATTGGCAAAGATCAGGATCATCGATACCACAAAGCAGTAGATGGCCGTCGACTCGATCATCGCCAGCCCGACAAACAGCGTGCGGGTGATGGTGGCGGAGGCGTCCGGCTGCTGGGCGAGGGCCGTCAGAGCCGTCGCGACCGACTTCCCCTCTCCCAACGCCGGCGCCATGCATCCCACGCCCGTCGTGATGCCGGCGGTGACGATCGAGGCCATTGCGATGAGTGTCATATTGTCCAAGGGGTGACCTTTCTTATGGTGCTGCGACCGCCGCAGACGCTTCCGGCTTGCGCTTGGCACTGCGTGTGCTGATGGCCGCCGCGATGTACACGGCAGCAAGAATTGTGAAGATGTACGCCTGCACCATGCCCGTAAGCAGCCCAAGGGCCGTCATGACGACGGGAAACACAAACGGAGTGATGGTCAGAAGAATGCCGACGATGATTGCCCCGCTCATCATGTTGCCGAACAGACGAACAGCCAGAGCAAGCGTGCGCGAGAGTTCGCTGATGATGTTGAATGGCAGCATGATCAACGTCGGCTCTACGTAGGACTTGAGGTAGCCGCCGAAGCCGCGCTCTTCAATGCCGAAGAGTGGTACGGCGACGAACACGCACATCGCGAGCGCCGCGGTGGTCGAGAGCGAGGCGGTCGGCGGTTCGTATCCAGGAATGATCGTGGAAATGCTGGCGGCGGCGAGAAAGAGGAAGAGAGTGCCCAGAAAGCCCAGGTACTTCTCGGGATGGCGGAGTCCGATCTCACGAATCTGCTTCTGCATGCCGAGGATGATGATCTCGAGGAGGTTCTGCCATCGCGCTCGCTTCAGATCGCTCGTCAAGCGGCGCGTGATCAGTGCCGACCCGGCCGTCAGCACCAGCATCAATGCCCAGGTGAATACAACGGTGGCGTTGAGCTTGACAGCTCCGTACTGCCAGAAGATCCACTCATCAGGAGTAATGCGCATTCTGCACCTCCTGTAAAGGCGGCCCAGGGAGAGCGACCGCTTTGCGCGTCAGCAACGTCACCAGCAGTCGGGCCATGACAAACCCGACGAAGCACGCGAGCAGTCGATGCCAGTGCCCGCCGGACACGAAGTAGAACCCTGCGAGCGCGATACTCATCCGTAGCAGCAGACTGCCGAAGAACCACAGCGCCGGATTCCGCGAAGCGACGCCTCTTTGAACCGTCCACCACAGCCCGCCGAAGAACACTGCTCCGAGCGCTGCTCCGGCCGCTCCTGCCAAGATGATTTCGAGCGTCTCAGTCATCGTGATCCTCCTGGTCATCCCGCATGGCTTTATCTTCCTTGGCGACCCAGTGCCATGCGTTGAGACACCCGAGGATCAGCCCCGCCGCCAGAAGCGCCAGCGTCCAGGCGTGCCTGCCCGGGTGGTGCTTATCCAGCCACTGGCCCAGGGCCGCGCCGAGAAGCGTCGGAACGACCACCGACCAGCCGATCAGCCCCATCATCCCCAATCCGAACCAGACGCCCTGTGTCGAGTTGCGAGCCTTGAGCTTGCGGGCCGCCTTGGCGCCGACCTGGTCGGCCAGGGTTGGCCCAACTTGGTCGTTGGCGTTGGTGGAATGGTCATTCATGCTGAAAACTCGCGAGCCGATGCAATAGGCCTGCTTCCAGTTTCGCCATGACCGCGCGCACGCCCCGCTCGTGCTCGTCTATGGCTGCAAACTCCCGCTTGACCGTGTCACGAAGTTGACCAAGGTCCGTCCCGCCGACCGCTCTGCGCACCGAGACGAATACGTCCGAGCCGATCTTCACGAGCACTCCTTCGTCTATGGCCACATGCGTCTCGTCGTCAGACTGTGTCTGGTAAGTCAGGATCCCTGGGCCAAGCGCCGCAACACAATCGAGGCGATGCGGCAGGAGTCCGAAGGAGCCTGCTTGAGTGTCCGCCACGATGCGTGCCACGTCGGGCCTTTCGGTAAAGATGTGAAACGGGAGGAGCACCTTAAGATGAATGCTTGTCAGCGGCATGGGCGACCTCCGGTTGGGTGTGTGCGCGGGATGCGGCAGACGAACCGGGCTTGGCCTTGATCGCCAGCGTTCCGGCGGAGGGTGGCGTTTCCTTTCCGGTAGGCGTGGATCCAGTCTTCGCTGGAGAGGCCGCCTGACCGGGCTTGGCAGGCTTCTCCGCCTCGTCGATCTTTCCGATCATGTACAGGGCGCTCTCGGGATAGTCCTTGAACTCGTCGTGCAGGATGCGTTCGCATCCGTCCAACGCGTCCAAGAGGCTCACGAGCTTGCCCTTGAGACCGGTGAACTGCTCGGTGGTAAAGAATGGTTGGGTCAGAAACCGCTCCAACCGGCGGGCTCGGGCAACCACCTTGCGGTCCTCAGGCGACAACTGTTCAAGCCCGAGCATCGCGATGATGTCTTTGAGGTCGGCGTACTGGGCCAGCGTCTTGCGGCTCTCTTGCGCAAGGTCATAGTGCCTTTGGCCAACGATGCCCGGCGTCGCCATTTTGGAACTGGACTGGAGCGGATCAATCGCCGGATACAGGCCCTCGCCTGCTTTCTTACGCGAGAGCACAACCGATGCGGAAAGGTGCGAGAACGTGTGCACCGCGGCCGGATCGGTGAAATCGTCCGCCGGCACGTACACGGCCTGGATCGAAGTGATGGCCCCGGTCTCGGTGTTGGCGATCCGCTCCTCGAGCCTCGAAAGCTCCGTGCCCATCGTGGGTTGATACCCCAGCCGCGACGGCATCTGGCCCATCAGCCCGGACACCTCCATGCCCGCCTGAATGAAACGGAAGATGTTGTCAATGAGCAGGAGCACATCGCGGTGTTCATCATCACGGAAGTACTCCGCCATCGTCAGCGCGGCGTGGCCCACTCGGAACCGACTGCCAGGCGGTTCGTTCATCTGGCCAAACACCATGACCATGTTCGGCAGCACGCCGGCCGCCTTCATGTCGCGGTAAAGTTCTTCGCCCTCGCGGCAACGCTCCCCGATGCCGCAGAAGATGCTGCGACCCTCGTGGTGCCCGATCATGTTGTGGATCATCTCGGTCAGCAACACGGTCTTGCCCACACCAGCCCCGCCAAACAGGCCGGCTTTGCCGCCCCGCTCCAGCGGCACCAGCACATCAATGACCTTGATTCCCGTTTCGAAGATCTCGGACTTGGTGGACCGCTGCGTCAGGGGCGGCGGAGCACGATGCACCGAACGCCATTGAACATCGGCCAACGCCTCCCCTCGGTCGATGGCGTTGCCGAACACGTCGAACATGCGGGAGAGGATGCCCTTGCCGACGGGGGTCTTGAGCGGCCCCCCCGTGTCCTGCACGGGCATCCCGCGAGCCAGGCCCTGTGTGGGTGTCAACGCAATACCTCGTACATGCCGCGCATCACGCTGGGCCAGCACCTCGATCACGATGCGCCCCTCCGGCCCGGCGTGCAGCATGGTGTAGATCGGAGGCAACTTGGCATCAAATCGCACATCCACGACGCTGCCGCGGACGGAAACAATCGTGCCCATGTTGGAGGCCTCCGCGGTGGATTTCGGCGCAATCATGCTGCACTCCTGCGTAACAGCAGAATCGTACCGATCAAGGCCGCGAGCAACGCGACCCACATCCCGATGGCGATGCGTGTGGCCTTGGTGGCGCGGCCCTTCTCGAACCAGGTCGCCGGCCGGATGCCTTGCACCATGAACGTCGTCACACCGGCAAGATTGATACAGATGAGATTCATCAGAAACAGCAACATCGCTCCGAGGGCAAGCGCGGGGTGGCCGCCCCCGAGAAGCAGCCCGCACGCCACCAGCGGCGGCAGCAACGCCACGGCCACCATCACTCCGATCAACGTCGCCGACACGCCGGTCGTGAACGCCAACGCGCCCGCGCAGCCCGAGGCTAGCGCCACGGCCAAATCGCCAGGGCTCACGCGTGTGCGAGACGCCACTTCCGTCAGCGTCGGGTCCACACTCACCACTGCGCCGATGGCCGCCGAGAGCGCCAGTGCCGTCGCTATCCCTGCTAAGCCCGTCCGCAACGCACGCTTGACCAGCGAAAAGTCGCCCAGCGCCGTGCCCAGCGCCAGCGCCATGTTTGGGCCCAGCAACGGCGCGACCACCATCGCCCCGATGATGATGGCCGCGCTGTTGGCACCGAGGCCGACCGTCGCGACGACCGTGGAAAGCGCGGCCATCGCCAGATAGACCTGCGTAAATCGCGCGGCATCCTTGATGTCCTCGTAGAGCTCCTCCCGGCCGATCCGTTCGGGCTTCTTCTCCTCCTTCGGCGGTGGTTGGTCGGCAAGGGGCTGCTCCGGTGTCGCGACCTGCTCCGGCGCCGCTCGCGGCAAGGTCGCTTCGACAGGCAGCATCACTACCCGGTTGCCCGACCCGGCCGAGTACCGTTGCTCCAACAGGTCCAGCACCCCTTCGCTTTCTTCTGCATCCAGAAGCAGACGCACCAGTATTTCCTCATCCCCGAGTTGGACCTGACGGTGCTCGAGCATCCTGCGATCCTTGAGGAGCGCGCGGACTTCCTCCCCCTCTTTCCGTGGCAAGACAATCTCGATCATCCGAAGTGCCATTGGGCGTTATCCCTTCCATTTCCAGTTGCCAATCTCGGGCATGTCTTGGCCGTGCTCGTTGATGTACCGCTTGTGCTCGATGAGCTTTCCCTTCAGCAGTCGCTTGAGGAAGATGCCCTCTTCGCCGGTCTGCGGAAGGCGGTCGATGGTGTCCATCACGAGGTGGAAGCGGTCCAGGTCGTTCAACACCGTCATATCGAACGGCGTGGTGATGGTGCCTTCTTCCTTGTAACCCCGTACGTGGATGTTGCTGTGATTGGTGCGGCGGTAGGTCAACCGGTGGATCGACCACGGATAGGCATGGTAGGCAAAGATGACCGGCTTGTCCTTGGGGACCGCTAAGAGCCTGTTTCAGAACGATAACTGGAGCGACTTGAGGCGCGAGCAAACAAGCATCGCGGCGGCCAGGTCGTGGAAGGCTTGGAAGTGTTCGCCCCAGCGTTCATAACAGAGCCGGATGCGTCGGAAGTGGCTGAAGCACGCGAGGGTTCGTTCGATGACGTACCGCAGCACGCCCA
>Ga0163147_10007877_pt1 | contig 11969 bp, 11 predicted proteins | sample OliLakLV19MP6G1_FD_148597 | JGI IMG/M metagenome (GOLD analysis project Ga0163147, IMG submission 148597) | Freshwater microbial mat bacterial communities from Lake Vanda, McMurdo Dry Valleys, Antarctica- Oligotrophic Lake LV.19.MP6.G1 | ecosystem: Environmental > Aquatic > Freshwater > Lake >...
AGAATTGGATAGGTTAGCACTTGCGACCACGGCGATGATCCATCTTCGCATTCAAGGAGGTCCTTTTTTGGTTTGCCGCTGGAACCCGTCAAAAGCAACTGAACGGCGAAAAGTCGCCCTCCAGGGCGCAAGAGCTTGGCCGCCACCGAGAGTGCTGACCGGAAGGCCTCCTGACCATCGGAACCTCCATTGGCGCAGAGGGGAAGCACTCCTCCGGCCAGCACAGGGCTAAACGGGGCATTCAAAAAAGCGAAATCTACAAGATTAGGAAACAATCCCGGCGAATCTCTCCAGTGCTCGACGTGGCGAAAGACGCACTCTTCGAGTTTTAGTCCCATTGCCTTTTCATGGACACGCTTGTTGTATTTTGCGAAGTCGATGGCGCGCTTGCAGCAGTCCACCCCAGTCACGGCCAATCCCATCCGGGCTGAGGCGTAAAGAGCCAGGACACCGGAGCCAGTGCCGAGATCAACCACCTGCTTGCAGGCAAGGTTTTCCGCACCGTCGGCTCGAAGCAAAGCCTCCGCCATGCGGCAGAAAAACACTTGTTCGTCGGCAATACACGGAAGAACGCGATTGGGCCGACCAGAGGTGATAGGGTCGGCCTCAATGGTCAATCCGTCAAAATGCGCCACGCCCCGCCATGGATCGACGAAGCAGGGTTGCCATTTTTGTTTTTCGGATGTCATCGTTCTGATCTGATTCCCGTGGGTTGCCGCTCCCGGGCATTCACTCCTTCAAGGGGACGAGGCTGCCATTCCGGTAAATCGCGGGTTGCAATGATGTGATCAAGCTCCGGTCTTTATCGAAGTGTATGCGACCAGTGATGCCCTCGGTATCGGTGGCGAGGATGGCTTTGAGCCATTCAGCAGAGGATGCGGGAAGCTCAATCCGCGTTGCCGAGTCAACCAGAGTGAGGCCACCATCGTAGGCGAATGCCGCGTGGTAGGAGGGTTTGCGTCCGAACTTTTTCTCGAAACGACTCATCCAATCCTTTTGCCGTTCATCAGGGCTGATCATGAGCGGCGGCGCGGCAACCAAAATCCCCTCGGATTCCTCGGGAGAAAGGGCACCGGCGGCATCCAGCATATCGAGAGCGGCCATGGTATTGCCGTCGCCGATGATATCCAAGGGGCGTAACCCGCGAACGATTCCGACCATTTGCGGAATAAAGCCGTTGAGCATCAGGAGATCGGGCTTATGCGAAGCGACGCGGGTTGCGATGTTGCGGAAGTCGTCTGCCCCGACGTTCGGGTTGTAACGCTCGATAATCACGTTACAGCCGAGTTCATCGCGCAAGCGTCCGGCGAGGTATTGATCATAGGCCGCCTCGCTGCTGGGCAGACTGACGAAGCAGAGAACAACGTTCTTCGCGCCACGCGCCTTCGCGTGCTCGAAGAAGACATCGCATTCCAGCTTGAAGCTGACCCAGGTGCGAAAGTTGTTGGTAGTGCCCTGCGGGTTTGGTGTCAGATCAAGAACCCATACGAGGTGCGGGATGCCAGCTTCCGCCACTTCTTTCTCGACCGCCATGACTTGGGGTTTGAGTGCGGACGTGTAGATGGTGGGCGACTGAAGCAACTGCCGCTGGAGAACGGTGGCGGCGTCCTTGGGCGAGAACCGGTTGTCTCCCCAGTCGAAGCTGACCTTCACGCCCGAAGGCAGTTTCTCCCCAGCATCCTCGACAGCCATTAACAACCCATCCCTGATCTCATTACCATAAAATGCGAGTTCTCCGCTCATAGGCATATTTGCTGCGACCAGGATAACCTTCGAATCGGCATCGGGTTTTTGCTGTTGGTAAATGAGCGCCCCAATAGCGATAACCGCCAGAACGGTTGCTGCAATGATGGTGTTTTTCTTATTCATGGGATTGGTTTCCTAGTTGAAGCTGTGATTGGCGGGTAAAAGGAGAAGGATGGCATGACCCGGGTGCAGAGTGATGAGCGCGTCTACCGCCTGACGGGTGGCATGGTCGTCGAGCATAGCGAAGGGTTCGTCGAGAAGAACGAGACCGGGCTTATCCGGCTTTGGCAAGGCCAGTCGCAGAAGGGTGCGTTGTTTTTCGCCACCGCTGAGACTGGAGACGGTGCGTTCAGCAAACGGCAGCGCTGAGGGTTGGGAGGCTTGGAAATTGGGAGATAGCCGAGCGGCTTCGCTCACTTTCAACGACGGAAACAATTTTGCGGCTGAGGGGGTGGGGAACAGTCCGGATCGAGCCCGGAACCAAGTAGGTGTGGATTCGATAGCATCACCGTTGAGCAGGATGGAACCGCCCGAGGCGGGCGCGTTGCCGCAGATCGCGTCGAATAAAGTGCTTTTCCCCCATCCGTTGGGGGCTTGAAGGATGGCGATCTCGCCTTCGTGCAGAGTGAGATTGAATCCTGTGGAGTCGTTGTGTGAATCCAGACCGATAACGGTGCGCGGGCCGCGTCTCACAATGAGGTCTTTGATTTCGAGAACGGTTTCGGCATCAGGTCTCGAGCGTTCGGGGCGGCGGATGCGTGTAAGGATCGCTCCGCGTGGGAGAGGTTCACTTTCGGCGTGATCCGGAGATCCGGCGATTTGCGAGAACCAAGCTGGTGGTGCGATGGTCACCGGGATGCCATCGATTTCATCTGCATTAGAAATGGTGGTGCCCCGATTGATGTCGATTCGGCCACCTTCGAGCATCCAGTGGGTATCCACCAGATCATTCAAGTGAACAAAATTAAAGACATGCTCGACGATCACTAAGGTGAGTTGCTGTTCGTCGCGAAGCGATTTGAGCAGAGAGAGCACGTCGTTGATCCCTTGGCGGTCGAGGCCGGCAAGAGGTTCGTCGAGAAAGAGGATCTTGGCACCAGCGGCAACGGCCCGGGCGATGGCGACGCGTTTCGATTGCCCGAGCGAGATCATGTCTGCCGATGAAGATTCGCGTCCGGCTAGACCAAGGCGGGCGAGCATGGTGTCGGCCTGCCGGTTGAGATCGACCTCGCGACGTTTGGCGATTCCCGGAGCGATGAGGGCAACGAGCGGGTTTTCGCCGGGATGTCCGGGCTCGGCGACAGCGATGTTGTCCCCGAAGAGGCGGACATCCTGCCAGGTGCGGCCGATGCCCTCCTTGGCGACAAATTCGGGGCGAAAATGATCCCATGGATTGAGGTCCTGCCACCAGCGGCGCGGAAACGAGAAGGTGCGCGGCGTGCCATCGGCGAGGTAGTCAATAGTGCCGGAGTCGGGTTCCAGATTGCCGGTCAGGATATTGAGAAGGGTGGTCTTGCCGGAACCGTTCTCACCACGCAGCAGAACGACCTCGCCTTGGCGAAGTTCGAGGTTGATACCATCAAGCACGACCTGCCCGCCGAAGGCCAATTTCAGGCCCGAGGCACGAAGCTGCACACAACCCTCGGCTTCAGGCGCGGGCTGACTGGCTGTAAATTCGGATGAACCTGCGGCGGGTTTCACGGTGGAAAGCATACACAACTCCGAGGCTGACAACAAGTTTTTGAAAGCTCTGCGTCGGGGGGGGCAATATCCGGTTCAGCGCACGAAAACGTTCATTCGCAAGATGTTGAGTGACAGCGACTTGTGAGGATGATTGCGCAGATTATTTAAGCTATTGATGCGTTTTGGCAATGCAGGCTTTCATAAAGAATCGGATAGCGAAGGTATCGCATTAGATACCATAAGATTCATCTGCGAACCAATGTGCGAACAAAGGTCAGGGCTTGGATTTCCGGGCAGGCTTTGGCGAGAGTTGCTCGATTTGGAAGTCCGGGTGGAACGGATTGACCACTTGGAGAGTCTCGATGAGCAGGCCGTGTTGAAGATCTTCCGAGAGCAGGGTGGTGGAGTCGCTGGCGAGGGCCGCCGCGATGATGAGGCTGTCCCACCACGAGAATCCCTGCAGGTCTTCGAGGTGCCAGGCTTTTTCGAGGAGAGCCGCAGACGGGTGCACCGGTTTCCAGTCGAGCAGGTCCTCTACCTCGCCTCGTGCCTGCGGACGGGACAGCGCAGGTTTCAGCTTCCGGGTGACGGTGACGTAGAATTCCTGAAGCACCTGGTGGCTGATGCGGCCGGTGCGGGTTTCCCAGAGATGGCGCATCACGAGTCGGGCGCGTTCCTGCTTGGCGGGATCGCTGTCGTCGAACCCGTAAACCAGAACATTGGTGTCAACGAAGTGCATCGCGATCGTGGATTTCTTCCCGAGTGGGGAGCTTTTGTCCGTCGATCCTCAGTCCGCCGCTATTGCGTGACAGGTAGCGGCGCATGGCAATTTCGTAGGAATCGTCGGATGCGACCTTCTCGGACGTAAGCTGGCAGAGATACTGCGACATACTGGTATCGGCCTCGGCGGCAAGGATCCGAACCTTGCGGGCGAGGTCGTCCGGCATGGTGATCGTGATGTTTTTCATGTCACGAACTTAGGATAACACGGAATCCGTGTCAAATCGGGGTTTCACTCCAGCCGGTATTGCCCGGCGATGCCTTGGGGGCGTTGAAGGCGGTTCATGGCAGCCAGGCGGGATGGAGATCCAGGGCAGTGGAGCGGACGCGAGGTGTCAGCGCGGTGGATTCGCCGCCGAGGCCGACGAGCCAGCCGGCTTCGGCCCCGATGTCGTCGAGGATGGCCTCAAGTTTCCGGGCGTCGTGAGGGTTGTTCGCGCTGTTGGCTTTGAACTCGACCGCGATTCGGCATGATCCGCGATCGAGGACGAGGTCGGCCTCCTGTCCGGTGGCGGTGCGCCAGAAGTGGAAGCGGGTGAACGGGTGGGCGATGCGCTCGCGGCGGATGATGTCCTCGATGGCGAAGCCCTCCCAACTCGCGCCACGGATCGGGTGTTGGTCGAGATCCTGCAGGGTGGAAATTTGGAGCAAGTGATGGAGGAGTCCGGTGTCGCGGAGGTAGATGCGCTGGGATTTGACCAGCCGCTTGCGGATGTTGCGGAAGAACGGCGGCAGGCGGCGAATGAGGAAGACGCCCTCGAGCAGGTCGAGGCCGTGCTGGACGGCGTGATAGTTGACGCCGAGCGAGTTTCCAAGGGCCGAGCAGTTGACCAGCCCGCCTTGCTGGGCCGCCAGCATGGCGAGGAGCCGACGCAGAAAGAAGGCGTCGGGCCGAAATCCATACACGGCCAGGTCGCGTTGCAGCACGGTGTCGAGGTATGGCTCCCACCAGGTGCGGAAGTTGCCGCGCAGCGCATCCGGAAATCCGCCCGCAAGCCAATGGGTGGCCAGGGGCAATCCGGTTTCCGCTGGTGTCAGCGGATCGAGTTCGATCAAGCCGACGCGACCGGCCAACGATTCGGACACACCGCGAATCAGCGCGGGCTGGGCCGAGCCCAAGACGCAAAAATGGCATCGGCGGTCGTCGCGCCGCTCGTCAATGGCTCCCCGAAGTGCCGGAAACACCTCGGGCACCGTCTGCGCCTCGTCCAGAATGGCGAGGTCGCCAAGTTGCCTCAGCTCATGTGCGGGATCTTCCGCGAAGCGCAGGCGGACCAGTGGGGATTCAAGATCCTTGTAAGCGGCGGCAGGGAATGCCTCCCGCACCAGGGTCGTTTTGCCGACCTGTCTCGCGCCGACCACGACCACCGCCGGAAACTGCGTGGACAGTTCCTTCAATTGTTGCTCCGCCAAGCGCTGCCATCTCATGTTCTCAATTTAGAGCGCGGCGCTCTAAATTGCAAGGCTTCCTAGAGTGGTCACTCCATCCGGTATTGTCCGGCGATGCCTTGCGGGCGGAAGTGCATCATCAAGATCAGCAGCATTCCGTAAATGAGCATGCGAAGATTGGCTGCCAGGGCATCGGGAAGTTGGAGGAAGCGGAGGGCTTCCGGGAGCAGGATGAGGACGGCAGCACCGATGATCGGACCTCGGAAATTGCCAAGGCCACCCACGATGACCATCGAGAGCATGAGAATACCCTCATCAAGGGACGCTGAAGAGGGATCCAGATAGCGAACATGGGCCGCATAGAGAGAACCAGCGATGGCGACGAGTGCTGTGGAAATGGCAAATGCCTGAACCTTGGCAAGGCGGGTATTCTTGCCGAGACCGCGGGCGGCGAGTTCATCCTCGCGCATGGCGAGCAAGAGACGACCCCAGGGAGAGACTTTCAGCCGCCAGAGCACGAAGGCACAAACGGCGGCAACCACCGTGGCAAAAATGGCGAAGGCTTGCGGTGTGGCGATTGTCCAACCGAAGAGACCAGGCCGAGGGATCCCGGTGATGCCGAAGGGGCCGTTCGTCAGGTTCTTCCACGAACCGAGCGGAGCATCAGCCATCGACCAGTTGTAGAGTGCACTGAAGATGAGCGCTTGCACCGCGAGGCTGGCGAGAACAAAGAAATCCCCCTTCAACCGCCAGGACGGCAGGGAAACCGCCAAGCTGAGGACGGCCGCAATGACGGCCCCCGCGAGTGCGGCTGGGAGAAACGACCATCCGGCCTGCAAGGTCAGGAGGGCGTAGGCGTATCCGCCTATGGCATAGTAACCGGCGTGGGCCAGGGTGAGCAGACCGCAATAACCCACAACCAGGTTGAGGCTCAGCGCGACAATCAAATAGATGTCGAAGTAAACGAGAAGATGGAGGAGGTAATTCATGATTCAGGATTCCTGAATCCTGATTTAGGTGAGCCGACCCTTGCGGGTTTGGTCCTCTTCGAGCGGGTAGTTTGGATTGAGGCGGTGAAGAGAGCGACCAGTTCTCCGGCTTCAGCAAGCAGTGCAGTCACAAGGTTTGCCTCGAGCAACTTCCCCTCGACAATCAATTCCATCCAGAAAGCGGACTCGTCGGCCTCTTCGACAACCGTGCCCAGTTTGGCAACGAACTCGGCTTCGGAACGTCCCCGGCAAGCAGATCGATAATTCGCCCCAACAGAAGTGCCACTCCTGATGAGTTGACTCGCAATTGCCCGCCCGGAAGCTGTTCTCGGCAGCGCATCCACGAGCTGCATCACTCGCAGACCGAACCGCTTGGTCCGCTGCTTTAGCACTTCCCGTGTTACAGGTTCTTTTGGACTGGTTGTCATATCAGGAATCTTAAATCATAGATCAGAAATCACACATTTATTCCGCCTCAAGGCGGGATTTTGTTCCAAGAATTCCCTGGGGACGGAGCAGGAGGAAAGCTGCGAGTAGGGCAAAAGTGGCGGCTTCCTGCCATCGAGCCGAGAAATGCCAGACAACTTGAGATCTCAGTAAACCAAGAAGCAGGGCTCCGATGACCGGTCCCGCGAAGGAGCCCCGTCCGCCAATAATCACGGCCACCACAGCTAATAGAACGGTATGTAGTCCTGTGTAGGGATCAAACCCGATGTCGTAAGCGGTGACGAGGGACGAGGCTCCCGCGAAAAAGCCGCAGAGGGCAAAGGCAAAGAGGCGGTGCCGGTCGATGTTGTAACCGTAGAGCGCGAACATCGTCGGATTGTCAGCCAAGGCGCGCAGTCGGAGGCCGATGTCGGTTCGCATGAGGAAAATGGAAAACCCGCCGATGAGCACGGTGGCGATACCAAGCGTGATCCACTGGGCACCGGTCACCACCAATCCGCCAAACCGGGTGACGGCATCGAGTCCGGAGCGCAGTGTTTTGGTGTCGTTCCCCCAAATCATCGCAATGACTTGGACCAGAACAATGTAAACTCCAAGGGAGGCAATCAGTTGGGCTCCTTCGGATGCGCGCCTGCGGGCGAGCGGGGCATGGTTGGCCCATTCGCACAGAAGCGACAGAATGACTGCGGCTGCAAGTCCCGCGAGTGCGGCGAGCCAGATCGCCCCCCCGCCCTTGAGGACGGCGTATGCGACGAAGGGAGTTGCCGAATAGATGCCCGCCAAGCCAAGGAAGAACACGCGGGTTGGGAGATAAACGGCCTGGAAGGCCAGCGCCAGCAGGGCAATCGCCGCTCCCGACACAAACCCGTTGATCAGGATCTGCATGGATGACTCGGGTCCAGGACAAGCGCTTCCGGTTCGGATGGGAGCCTGAGCTGTTGATCGACGCGGAACCGAAGACTGCGCTCCAGACACCCTTCGATCACAAAGCGGCCGACCCGCCGGCCCGAGGCGTCGGATCCCCGCGCCCGCACCATTCCCTCGGCACCCGGAGGGAAGGGAGTCACGGCGGGAGCCGGGATGGGTCGAAATCCGGTGCGGATGAGGGTTTTGAAAACCATGTCAACTTCCGAAGCGTTGCACGAGTCCGCAAAGGATTGAAGTGTCATTTTCCGAGGGAGGCCGGGACCTGGCGTTTCCTACGCAGAAACCGAACGCCGACCCCGCCCTGGCTGCGGACACCCGGAACCGTCAGCGGCGCACAAGGATCGAGCGGTTTCGACGACTGAGCACGCAAATTAAGTCCCCGGTTTTCAAGCTGGATTTCCACTATCGGGCTCCCCACCAAAGGCTGGAGACGCCCGTGGATGATGCCTCAGGGGAGGCATTCGCGTCGCCTTCGGGCACCCCGCCGCGCCGCACGGTGGAAGAACTCCTGGATTTCGTGTTCCTCGACTGTTACGGCTCGGTCTATCCGACGGATGACCCCCGGCACCCGGGCTTGATGGATTATCTGAAGCAGGAACTGGAACTGGTGAAGGCACACCTGCCCGATTCGGTGCCGATCCGGTGACGGGCGTGTCACCGCCACCGGGATCCCTCGCGGTTTGGGCACCGCCTCGTCGGCGACCGCCTTCGACCCGATCCCGCAAACCTTTCACCGTGCGAGGACGCGTTGGTGCCCGGGACGTCCGCCAGTTCGGTGGCGGGAAGGTCACGGCGGCGGGCGTGGGTTCACGCGGACTCCGGTTTCGACCCCGGCGGGTCCGTGATACCGTCGGCGGAGGCTTCGGGACGCTCCCCCGCCAGAGCGATCAACCGCTTCGCCTCCTCCACACCCACGCCCGGGGGAAGCAAGTGCTGGGTCACCCACTCGGCGTCCACCCCAGCGCCGCCGGCGGCATCGATTAATCGCCCGATCAGCGCAAGGTAAACGTGTTCCTTCAACGCGGAACAGCGGTCGAGCGAGGGGGCCAGGACCAGACCCCGCTCCGGCTCCGGCAGGAAGTGAAAGACCGCGGCCTTGAATAGGATCGCCTTGACCCGGTTGAGTTCGCCCTCCCGCAGGTCCGTTCCGCCCGCCCCGAGCTTTTCCGCCAGGAGACGCTTGAATTCGGGGAAGGACTCCACGCGGGGCGATTCGCGGAACGTTTCCCAGGTGGCTTCGAGTGCACGATCAAGAAGTTCGGGGCCCACCAGTCTGAGCTGCCCTGCGCGAAAGTGGTTCACGTGCGGGTGCGGTGCCGCAAATTCGGGTGCGGGACGGTGACCCTGCGCCCGCAAGGCGATCTGCCAATCGGAGCCGCCCTGATGGATCTGGAGAAGATCGGAGTGCGCCTCGAGAAAGTCGCCGAAGCTGGCGGCGCCGTAGTCGTTCTCGTCGAATGAAGGGTCCAGTCGCAGCAGGAACTGTTTGAGGACCGTGCCGAGGACGAATGGGTTGCCCGACTGCGCGGTCATTTGGCCGAGCGCGCGCCGCAACAGATCCCGGGCCTCGGCCGGATCGCCATCGTGGTCGATCTCGCCGGGCTTGGCGGGATCCGGCACCCCGGCAACAGCCCGCTGGACCAGCGACCCGTAGAACTTGAACTCATTGCAGCTCTTTACCCAGAACTGGTTGCTGGTCTCCTTCACTCCGATCCCGACAATTCGTTTGCCCCGCTGTTTCACCTTCTGCGCGACGGCGATGTAGTCACTGTCGCCACCGACGATCACGATGGTGCCGAGGTGCGGTTGGCGGCTCATCTCCTCGATCACATCCGTGGCCAGCCGGATGTCGGCCCCGTTCTTCCCGTGCATGCCGCGGGGGAACATCTGGACCAGATCAATCGAGTGGTTGTGCAGAGCCTGACTGTAGGGGGTGAGAAACGACCAGTTGGCGTAGGCCCGGTTGACGTTGACGACACCAAGGCCGTTCACGAATTCCATGATGGCGCCAATGTCCAAAATCTCCGGCTGTCGGGCGAACCGCACGCCCCGGTACCACTCGGGCCCGAACCGGACATTCCCGACCGATGCGTGGATGTTCTCGAAATCCCAGAAAAGGGCGATGTGCTCAGTGTGTCCGTTCATTGGTGCGTGGTTTCGTGGTTCAAGGTTCGCCGGGGAGACCGGCGCCACCCTCTATGACGTCGACCGTCGTCGACTCTTTCACCGCAGCGCACAAAATCTGCTTCCTGTCAGGCCCGGAAGGCCCGCCCAGGCCGTGCCCGGCTAGGCGGGGGTGATGGGAGCCGCCGATCGCTGTGCCAACGGCGCGAGCACGAGGCGTTCAAAGGCCCGCTCAAGATGGCGGACCCCGAGGACTGCGGAATAGCCGGCATCCAGAACGGCCTCCTCCTCCTCGCGGGTCAGGGCGGCGGGGCGCAGCCGTTCCATCTGTTTTCGAGCACGGGGCACGATGCATTCCCGAAGCACGCGTGCGGCCATTTCGCGATTGAGCGGGTTGAAGACCACAATCTCGTCGAACCGACCGAGCAACTCCGCTGAAAAATGAGCTCTCAGGATCCGAAGTTCGGCCTCCGGGTCGGAGTCGGCAGCGAGGGCCTCCGCCGCACGGAACCCGAGGGCGGCCCCACCGACATCGTGGACGTTGGCGGTGGCGATGATGGTGATGTTCGCGAAGCTGACCACAGAGCCGGTCGCGTCGGTGAACCGGCCGGTATCGAAGATCTCCAGGAACAGGCGGTGACACGAGGGATGGGCCTTCTCGAACTCATCGAGCAGAAGAACGCCGCATGGGTTTCTCGTCGCGGCCTTCGAGAGAAGGGGTTCTTCTCCGTGGCCGACGTAGCCCGGTGGCGCGCCGATCAAGCGTGAAATGGAATGCGCCTCCTCGAAATCGGCCATCGCAATGGTGGTCAGGCCATCGGGCCGCCCGGTGATCCGGATCGCCAACGCCGCGGCCAATGCGGATTTACCGACTCCCGTGGGTCCCGTAAACAGCAGCACGCCATCCGGCCGATTCGGCCGCAGGTCGAGGCGCATTTTGGAGAGCGAGACTGCTCGCACCACCGCCTCAATCGCCCTCTCCTGTCCGATGATGCTTCGCGCGAGATGCTCCCGAAGATTGGCGAGTCGGCCGGAGGTCGATTCATCCCCCTCGATCCCCGCAAGCAATCGCGCCGTGATCTGGAGGTGCCGCGCGTCCAAGGCGGCGGCGCCAGATTGCTTTGCGGTGGTGAGGGCCCGGTCCAGCAGATCGATGGCCTTGTCGGGAAATCGGCGGTTGACGAGGAACTCCTCCGCAAGTCGGACCGCGGTTTCGACGGCATCCCGGCTAATCGCAACGCCGTGATGCGAAGCGAGACTTTCGGAAAGCCCGTGCAGGATCGCAACGGTCGCGGCCGGGTCGGGTTCGCTGACCCGAACGAGGTCGAACCGGCGCGCCATCGCCTCGTCCTTCTCGAAGATCCGGCGATACTCGCCGGTCGTGGTTGCCCCGATCATGCGGATCCTGCCCCGGGCGAGCGCGGGTTTGAAGACATCAGCCGGATTCGTGTGGCGGTCGGGCTGAAGCAGCGCATGGATCTCGTCCAGAAACAGGACCACCTCCGGATGGGCCTCGGCTTCCTCGATCAACTCTCTCAAGCGTTCTTCAAACTGCCCGTGATAGGTCGTGCCCGCGATCAGGTCGGGCACCCGAATCTCGAAGATCCGCAGACTCTTCAGGGATTCCGCACACCGGCCTGTCCGAATCCGCTCAGCCAAGCCCTCAACGACGGCGGTCTTCCCAATGCCCGCTTCGCCTACCAGCAGGGGGTTGGGTTTGAAGAATTTAAGCAGCGCCGACTCGATCTGGGCGATCTCCGCCTCGCGCCCGACAACGGGGTGCTTCAGCGGGAGCGCGGTCAGTTCCCGGGCCAGCTTGGGGAGAACTTTGAGCGCTGGTGGCGTGGCTGGGCGAACTGGCTTCTGCTCAAGCTGATCCAGCAC
>Ga0163147_10007882_pt1 | contig 11965 bp, 7 predicted proteins | sample OliLakLV19MP6G1_FD_148597 | JGI IMG/M metagenome (GOLD analysis project Ga0163147, IMG submission 148597) | Freshwater microbial mat bacterial communities from Lake Vanda, McMurdo Dry Valleys, Antarctica- Oligotrophic Lake LV.19.MP6.G1 | ecosystem: Environmental > Aquatic > Freshwater > Lake >...
TGAGAAGCTGGAATTATTCGCACCGACGAAACAAACTTGGCAGGATCGTTATCGTGCCGGGATTGAAGCGCCACTTCTGCGTCTGGTTGATCGCTACGACGCAGACGGCAATCTGCGGATGGTAGCGACGCTTCAAAGCATGGCGGCTTACGAGAGTTGCAAGAAACTGATGCAACGACTACAACTCTCCAAGAGTCACGTCCAGTATTTGCGTCTGGTCGCACACCGCGAACTGAACAAGATTTACCGCTGTGCAGCCTGAGTATCTCGTCTTGGCTGGGACGTTAAACTCAGCCGGTTTTTAATTTTTTGCTTTTGTTCTTATTTTTAGAGTTTCTTCTTGGCTAAATTCCACATCTTTCGTCCGCAGGTGCATACCACACGCTCGGGAGACAAACGTCGATCGGTGTGAATCATTTGATTACATTGAGAACAGATGTAAAAGTTACTCAACTGTTTGAAAGCATCCACAATAGATCTGAAATCGTCTACGTGGGGAGTGATATCCTGATTATAGTGAACAGTTGCGTTCACAACCCACTGTTCCTCTTCTATCCTCTGCCGGACTACTTTGAAAGAGATTTCCTCCTCTTCCAAGCTTGTTAGGAGAACAGTGTCATTATATGAATTCGCGGCTTTTTTTGCCTCTTTTAGGTGATCAATCCATTTAGCGTTTCCCGGAGACAGAAAATCTCCCAGTGAATAATTTCCAGAACTTTGAAACACTACAGAGGCAGCAAGATTATCGCAAGCATCGCGAAAAAATGCTTCTGCCCATCTCCTCAATTTGCTGGATGCTGCAGGTACATCGTTACGTTGTAGTTCCGCATCAATTTGCAGCCAAATATCACGCTGATAATCGGATGACGGTCCCGTCGACAAATCCCAGTTCAAAAGTTCAATTACGTCTGATGACTGAACCACCCCCATCGATTTGAGGTAACGCGCCCATACCTCATCATGGGTAGCAATAATGAACTGTCTACCCTGAAATTGATCTCGTAGTACGCGACAGAGATTTTTCCGATGTTCAGCATCGACTGACATAACTACATCATCAAGGAGGGTTACGCTAAATTTCCCCTTAGTCAGACGTTCTGCTAGAGCAAGGAAAAGACATATTCCCATGCTATCTTGATGCCCCTCACTATGCAGTGCATGGGGAGGATGCATTCCTCTGCCATGAAAATTAACTTTGAAATTCAATCCAGCTTCATCAGGCTCAAGCAAAGAAATGAAATTCGCTTCATCGGGTCCATGAAGTAAACGGTAGAGTTCTTCAAATCGCTGTCGAATTTCTGAGTACAATTCGCCAAGAATCTTGTCCCGAGCGGCAAGAAATGTCTCATATAGTAATACTCCATGATCTCGAGCCACTTTTGCGAGATGATATTTGTCACTTTCTTCACGCCATGTACCAAGTAAAGCTTCTATCTGCGTGAGTCGATCATATGCAGTTTGCTCAGGACTTGATGTTGGATAACTCGTTGAAATCGTGGAACGTAACTGATGGAGGATTACATTGAGATCAAAAGGTGAAAATAGAACTCCCACTTGATCGTCTAATTCCATGTATTGCTCAATCGGTTGCTGAAGACTATCTTTGAGTAATGTAAGACGCTTGTACCAAGATTGAAGACTTGAGATTGCAGCAGTATCATGAACCTGTTCCGCAACCGCAATAACTTTATTTAAGCTTGGCAATACAAAATCGACGATCTCGACAATGTTACGCGATGCTAGATCGACACGAGCTTTGAGCCGAGATGCCTCCTGCGCTGCCGCGAGCCTTGTTTCCAATTTTCGACGGAGTTCACCAGTAGTGAAGACTGTTTGGCATAAAGGACACGCTCCCGTATCATCAATAAGCTTTATTCCCTGCTCAACTAACTGTTGGTGCGACAGTTCGTGAAGTAGACGTGCATCGGCGCGAATCATCCCGATTGTTGTTCTAAGGATACCATCAGATGAGCTAAGTCTCGTCCTAAATTCATCCGAAAGGACTCGGCGAAGGTTGTTCATATCTGACTCGAGAATCGTTGGATTTACAAATTCGCCACCCTCCTGGCGCAACCCAAAAGATAGATCACGACGAACGTTTTCAGCGCTGAGTACATCTGCTGCGTCTGCACCAAGAATAGCTCGTTGCTGATTTATAAAAATCAGTATGTCATCATAGACCCATTCCATTGCTTCAATTTGCGAACTTATCTGTCCTCGGATCGCTTGATAGCCGCCCTGTACTTTTACGTAATCTTTTTCAAGGCTATTTTTGACCTTAACGAGGGAAGCTCTGATATCTTCCAAGTTTGTTAGCCCTAGTAGGGCTTGGATTTTCTCGGCTCGATCTTTAGGTTGCTCGGTCACATACTGAAGAATCCGCTGACGTGTCAGAACATGTTGACCGTTCGAGGCAAAGCGAAGAAGACTCTCCATCGCGACTTGGTCATAGCCATCACAGATTAGAACATCACTTTCGCTTATATAACGTTTTAGAACGACAATACTATTATCGATAAGTTGAATACTACCACTAACGTAAGCCTTCTGAGAATTTCCAACAGCATTTAGATGTACTCCATGCTCTTGGAGAGTTATTCCTCCAGTACCGCGTCCTACCATACGACTGATCTGTCCAGTAAATAAAAAGTCAATCGCATCAATAATGGAACTCTTTCCAGAACCGTTGGGTCCGCAAATGACCATATTTCGCCCATTTGGTTTCAAGGTGAAATCTGGAATTCCTCGAATGTTCTGTATTGTCAACTCAAGCAGTTTCATTGGGCGTCCTTGAAGCGGCTTTCTGAATTAAGGCTTGAATATCGGATGTTTTTGTCATCTTCGCCGTGGCTGATACGATTCGAAGTTCCTGAAGGAGATCATTATCAAAGTCGCCACGGTTGCTAAGTTGAGCAAACGTCTCATCAAGAATGTCATCAACCAACGTTCTTTCTACGCTTTCAGTTTTCTTCTTCGCCATTTTTCTGATTATGCCCGTTCATAGCCATACGAAACGATAAAACATCATACCTTTTATTGTATTGGGGAAAGACGACAGTAGATGAAAGGTTTTGTTAAGACTTGCACTGTCTTCCAAATCAGGTGTTTTCTAGGGCAATCGCGTTCTAGCAATCCCTGACGGAAAATGAACTCTTCTAGCCCATTGTGACACACAAAACAATGTCAGTAGTATTTATTCACCTATCCATGCGATTAAGCGCAAAATGCGTGAATTTGAACCTAAGAAACACATAATGAACCCTATAAGACTGGGGCAAAATGCGGTCTGCACGGGTAGGTGAATAAATACTGTCAGTAATGGTCATTATGGATTTTTAGAGCTGCATCGTTTTAGAATGCGATTGCCCTGGTGTTTTCTCAATTGGTTGTGAGGGTGTTCCGAACAGCTGTTATAATGACGGGAGAGAAACACCCTTTGAGAGGCTATCATTGTCGAAGAAAAGCGAAATCCCATTCGGCGCACAATTCAGCCCTAACCAAGTGCAGCTTGCTGGACTGCTGAACGTTGTTCGCGCCTACGCTGGGGATCGGACACAAATCACCGAAGCGATTCGTGACACCTTCTTCACGACTCAGGCAACCGACCAGCGCTGGACGCTGGCGGACAACTGCGTACTCGCGATGCGCGCGTATGCGCTGCTCGATAACGATGGAGCGACACCGACCGTTGTGGCAAACGAACTCATGCCCTTCGTCGATGACGAGCAAGCGCTTTACGAGGCATTTGCACGCCACATTCTCACCAATCTGCGTGGTATCACTTTCGTGGAGACGATTACCGCGATGCAGTCGTCAGGCGAAGAAATCACGCTTCATACGCTGCACCAGCGTTTAGCACAGCGCGGATTGCATGTGCCGCGCGGCGCAGTTCACCTGAGCAGTATGCGCTTGTGGCTGGCGAAGGCAGGTGTTTTCGACCCGACGGTATCGGGTGGCGCTCGGCTTTACCAGGTCGATCAGGCGCGCTTCAATTCGATCCTCGGTATTGGTCTGGACGAGATCGACCGTCTGACTATGCTGAGCAACGCACAGCGCTCCTTTTTGCGAGCGCTAGTTCGCATCGCCGAACCCGATCCGCTGATCGCCAACAAGGTCGCTGACTTGGCAACCGCACTTTATTCGGCGCAGTTCAATCATAAGGAACTGCCGAAAAGCATCCTCTTTCCCTTGCGCGACCTCGGTTACATCGATGTGCTGAAATCGACTGAGGGACGCGGAGCGAAGCCATATGAGCTTGTGCGGATGCCAAAATTCCGGGCGGAATTATCCGATCCCATTCTGATCGCCGCTTCTGAGCGAGCAGGGCTTGTTCCAAAAGAATTGTTCGAGCGTCCGCTCGCGGACATCCTGGTTGAGTTAAGATCAGAGGATCGGTATATCAAGGGGCGGGCGCTGGAATTGGTGGCGATCTATCTCACGCGGTTGCTCGATCTCGACTTCAAAGGGTGGCGCACGCGCAGCGCGGATACGGGTGGCGCAGAGGTCGATGCCATCGTCGAGGGCGCCCGTCTCATCTTCAGCCGCTGGCAGATACAGGCGAAGAACACTGCAATAGTCAGGTTGGACGACATCGCCAAAGAAGTCGGGCTGGCGCTCACGTTCATTTATTCCAATGTCATCATGGTGGTGACGACGGGTGAATTTACCCGCGATGCTTACAGCTACGCCACACACGTGATGCGAACGTCGAATCTCAACATCATCACGCTCAACGGCGCGGAGATGGAACGGTTGAGCCGCGATCCAATGAGCATCGTCGAATTGCTGAACAGCAAAGCCGAGCGCGCCATGCAGGTTAAAGAACGTAGCGACTATTTTTCAGCGCAGTGAGTGAAACATGACTGAACTTCGTTTCAATAAAGAACCCTTCTACACAACCGCTTTAGGCGCTGCCTACTTGGGTGATTCGCTCGAATATATGCGTCAGATTCCCGATAGCTCGGTTGACCTGATCATGACCTCGCCACCGTTCGCGCTGGAGCGCAAAAAAGAATACGGTAACGTCAGCGCGACCGAGTACGTCGCGTGGTTCCTTGTCTTTGCCCGTGAATTTCATCGCGTGCTAAAAGACACCGGTAGCCTTGTAATTGATATTGGAGGTTCGTGGGTGAAGGGCCAGCCGACGCGCTCGCTCTATCATTTTGAATTGGTGATCGCGCTGGTCAAGGAAGTACAGTTCCATCTGGCGCAGGAATTCTATTGGTACAACCCTTCGAAGCTGCCATCGCCCGCTGAATGGGTAACGGTACGACGTATTCGCGTGAAAGACGGCGTAAACACCGTGTGGTGGATGTCCAAGACACCACACCCGAAGGCGAGCAATCGGCGTGTACTGAAGGCATATAGCGAGTCGATGAAGAAGCTCCTTGAGAATGGCTACAAAGCGCAGATGCGTCCGTCGGGGCATGACATCTCTGACAACTTCTCGAAGGACAACGAAGGAGCGATCCCCTCGAACCTGATTGTGCTCGCGAACACTGACTCGAACGGCGCATATCTCCGTGCGTGCCGTGAAGCAGAGCTGAAACCGCATCCCGCGCGGTTTCCACACGGATTGCCGGAATTTTTTATTCGTTTTCTGACCGACGAAGGCGACCTAGTGATCGATCCGTTCGCAGGAAGCAACGTCACGGGTGAAGTTGCCGAGAACCTAGGACGGCAATGGCAAGCATTTGAGTTGAGTCAAGAATACTTACATGCCTCACGATTCCGATTTTCAAGGAGCGTTGCCGCTTTTCCAAAATTAACGGGTTCACTAGACCTTCAAAATAAATAAAAAGAGCTGAGCATAGATATATGCCTAGCCCTTAGCTTGCCATAGTTACTTGTAGTACAAAAGCTCTACGTTACAGTTGTTTCAGGTGGCGCAACTGGAGGGGTACTAGATTGAGGTTCACCCCATATTATAGTTGGTTCCGGCTCAGGCGGATCTGAAATTAATATATTAATGCCTGCCTTTATTCCCTCAACGATTCCTTCTCCCGCTGCAGTTCCAATTGTAGTTCCTGCGCCTACCAATAGTGCTCCTCCAAAAAGTGCTGCCGGAGCGACTGCAATTTCAATTTGGTTTTCAGGAACAGGTTCGATCTGTTCGATTATTTCAACAGGTTCCAGCGGCTCAACTGGAGGAAACATGTCAAACACAGGATTTCTCCTTGCTTTTACACGATATAGTAAATCATAAGGCGCATCTTGAAAAAGTCAATCAATCCGTTACGAATGAATAGCATCATGCATCGTTCTGGATCTGCACCCAGAAAGCTGTATCGTCTTGGTCACCAAAAACAATTGCTTGTCCTGGTCGAAGACGAGGAATAAGTTTGCTTTGTTCGGGCGATAAAGCTAAGCTTGATGCAATGGCATCACATTCTTCTCTAGAAACTAAACGATGAACAATCTTTAAATTGGTGTTCTTGATCACATCGGATACCAGCCTTGTTGGCGATTGCTCAACGATAATCAGCCCTTCCCCATATGCACGGATTTCACTGATCATGTTTGCAAACATTTCTCCAACCTTCGCTTGTGGATTTCCTTGAGTGGCGAAAGGGGACTCGTTTTTGCGAAGGAACCGATGTGCTTCTTCTAAAATTGTAAGGTGTCGAACCGTTGGAGATGGAATATCTTGAGAAGCGTAATATGAATGTTGAGCCTGTCGGTATTCAGTAAGATACTGGAAAAGTAACGCCATCATAAAAGCTTTATCTGCGTCATCGCCCAGATATGCCAGATTCACTACAACTCGTCGCTCAAACAATTCACTTGGCGATGTAGAGTGTTGTTGATTGTATAAGCCATTACGCCACCCTTTCCGCAGATGCTCAAAACGTGTTCGCAATATGGAGATCAAATTTTGGTTAGTTCTTTCATCAAATCCAATCTTTTGAATTGCTCGCTGTAAATGTATATCTATAATCTTTGTAACCGTAGGAGACTTTGCTTCGGAGGATGGACCACTTTCATCGAGCCAACCTTCATCGGCGTAGGCTGAATAAAGAACATCTTCCAAGTAAATGGGAAGAGCATCTGGCATAGGAAAACTTGCGTTTAGAATTGAAATCACCCGGTCGATGTGCGGCAAAACGATTGGTGGCGTATTTGCAAAGGGTTGGGCAATATCAAAAGGATTTAAACGTAAGGATGAGTCGATAATATGTCCTTGCCATTTACCCTGCGGCAATCCAGGAATAAATACGTGGATTCGGTTAGGATCGTCCTTTTCTAAAGTAGAATTGAATTGCAGAGCGAGGGCAACATATTCTTCTTTTGCAGGCTCGATAACCAAGAATGGCAAATCATGTCTCATTGCTTCACACAGTAAAGTGATGCAAGTTCTAGATTTACCACTACCAGTAACTCCCGTCACCAAAACGTGTTTCACCAAAGCATCAACATTGACAGAATATTTGACCGAAGTTGCAAGCCCGTTTTCAAGTATATCGCCTAAGTTAATTGCTTTTTGTTTCGGCACATGAAAGGGATTAAGTCCAAACTCCGCATGTGAAGCTAGTTTGATACCAGGTACTTCTTGATATGGGAAGTTGATAAGTAGACACAGTTCGTCTGTAGTCAGCGGTGTAGTAACTGGGTTAAAAGCTGATCCAAAAGGATGTTCTATCGCTTCCTTGGAGCTTCCAAAAACTAGATTTGGTTGGTCAAGTTTCTGTAAAGAGCGACTGACTTCCTCTCCCCAAATGCCGCCAAAGCTATGAATTCGAATGGGTTCTAGGTTACTTTCTTCGCCTTGACAAAGTGAACGTAACTGAGAGGCACCTATTTGAGCTGAAACGTCATCATCCGCAATCAGGTAAGCCCCAACATTCCATAATCCCATTTTGCGTGCTTCTTCAAAACGTTTTGCATAACTTAACAGATATGTTTCTGCTGCCTGAGTATGGGCATCTATGAACTCTCGCCCTAAATTCCGCCCGCTGGTTTGACCAAACGTATCAGAATTTGTCTCACTCATACCTCTGGATGTAGTCTCCGAAGAACCATTCGTCCGGGAGTTCTGCCAGGAAGAAGTGAAACTGGGTCCAATAACGGTTCCAGCAGCAAGAGCCATCTGCATAACGGTATTCATCGTCGGGAGGAGATTCGCAAGTTGAGCAGCTAAAGTGCCTAATGCGACGTTCGCTCCAACTTGTCTATTTGTTCCTTTCGTTTCGCTTCGTGAAATGGACTGAGAATCCGTCTCTATTGTAGTTGAACCACTCATAGTCGAATGACTTAATGACAAGCTTTCGCTCAGAGTAATTCGGTTAAATGTGTGAATATAGCTGAGCAAATCGCGGCAACGATCCAGCATTTCATCCACAATCGGTTGATTAGAAATCAATGGATCTACATTGTTACGCGATGTTCTTATTGGGTCTGCCACAACCATATATACGAATGGAGAACCTTGCATTCCACGTATCAGGCGTTCAAGCCCAACTGGGTAGTCGATTTTATTTACTGACTTTAACGAAGGTATACCCGTTATGGCAAAAGCACTTTTTCTGCCTTGCATTCGTTCGTAAACATTTTGCTTGAATTCTTCATCGGTGGGCGAACACAACTGAAAACGTGTCCCCGCCCAATTGCCTGAGATGAACTGACCGATGCGTTCGACTAATTGTACATCAGGCACATCGGCCGGTTTTTCGCTTCTCAATCCCAAATAGATAGATGCCTTTAGCCCATCACTGCATAACAGAAAAATGAGGGACTGCTGATCGACGTTGTGTACAGATGAAAGCGCGGTTTGAAAAGACTTGAAAGCTTGATTTACTTGTGTCAAGCCTAAAGGTAAGCTGCCTACTTGTTCTAGACGTAAAAAAAGTTGACTAGGTTGTCCTACCGCAGGGGAGCGTCGTGCAAAAGCAGCATTTTCAAGAGGATTATTAAGATACTCACGTGATAACGTATATGTCAAAGCTCGCGCGATTGACTGTGCAGCATCCCTGTATTGCCCAAGTTGAACAATAGCAGCTTCATCAAATTCCATTGTGTACATCCTAACCTAAGCCACAATCAGATTAGAAGCATTAGCTTGCGAGACTTGGCTTTTTCCATCATTTCGTTCAGAATAGTATTGCTTATTTTTCGAATGGTTTCAGCTTTGTATTGTTCATCGGCACCAAGTTTTCCGATGATGTCAGATTGTAGGGCGAGCTTTTGCTTTTCGCCAATCTCGCTTATACGACTATCTGAGATAAGTTCTCTGAATATACGTGCAATGTAGGTTTCGCGCACGAATTTTTGAACCTCTTCTTTGACCACCTCTCTTCCTAACCAATAAGCAATAAATGCGATGATGATTCCAAACACTCCGCTGGCGAAAAGAACTGTAGCTAGTAACCCAAGAATTGTACCTGTGACTGCGCCTGCAGCCCATTGCACGAGTTCCACAAGTTCATCGGGGGCAGCAACGTCTGGTGAAGCGATAATATCAACATTTTTAGACAGATGAATACGAAAGTCTTGAGTATGAAGGTTATACTTTTTGCAGACCTCAGCAATCAAATTGTCTAAATCGGTCCGGCTAAGCTCATTGATCCAGTCTGCAATAAGTTCTCCCAGTTTCTCCTGCAACTTTTTGCCTTCAAGTAAGGCACGAATTTCCTTCTCGCTGCGAAGTTCGACACCCTCTAGCGTTTCGATTCTATTGTTCCGCCACAGTTTCATATTTGGTGTCAAAATATCATCCACAAGTTGCTTGGAAATCTCAGTCGCTAAGTCTGTATATAGACTTTCCAAACTAGAGGTGACAATTGCACTTACCCCTCTTTGTTTGTCTTCAAGGGTATTTCTAATCTCCTGAACGAAATACTCCATTCGAAGGTCGATGCGACCCCAACGAGCGAGACCACGTGAAACTGTCAAATGTGGTTCACTATCGACCACGATTGATGCTGTCTCAAAAACTTCTTGTACTCGGTTAGCGACAAATCCCATTTTGGAACCGCCACCTGTGAGAATCACTCGTGATGGTATTAACCCCTGCTTCGTAGCAAGATGCTTGCTATTGATTAAGGCATTTTTAAAGGCATCGTACCAACTAAAACCTTCGAGTTTCGGATTTGACTTACTCAATATACTTTCCATGATTTCTCTAGTTACACTGACTTCAAAAATGAGATATGTCTTATCTGGCTTTAGATGTCTACGAATAACCGGATTTGGCGTATAACGACCGCTTTCCACTCGCAGATAACTATTAAAGTATTTTTCTTTAGCGTCTCTGCAAGCTAACAAACATTTGTAACGAAAACTAATGTTTTCAGCCATAGCAGTTCGCAGTTCAGCCGATGGTGCCATTGTGGCGGTTTCAATACTTAACTCAAGTAAATCCTCGTCAATCAGTGAAGAGCCTAAGTCGAGACCAAAATCGAACGGGCGATCATCGTGGTTTACAACGTATGTTATATCCGTTGTAGACGACCCAATATCAATTACCAAAATAGAGCCTTCCAAGTCTTCAAATGAAAGGAGGTTACTTTCAATAGCGTGCATAAAAGCTGCTCTAGATTCTTTGACTACTTCCAATTTGGGTATTCTGCTCTTCTCCAATAAGCTTTTATATTCGTTCTGTTCCTGAGCAGTCCAACCAGAAGGACAGCCGATAAAAAATTTAAATTTGGATAAATCTATGATTTGATGTGTTTCGTGAGAGATATGTGTAACAATCGCTTCCACAAAATCAATAATTGGTTTTTCTGAAAACCCTTTACTATTTGGTCTTGACTTAAACGAAATATCGAATGAAATTACGTCCGATCCATCAATTGCAGCATCGCCAAATAGAATATTTCCATTGTCATCATAACCTACTGCTGTCACGACAGATGCAACGTTATTCAACCTAAGAATGATAGGGATATCTTCGCGGGGGGATATATTCGGGATCATGGCAAGTGAAGTTTCTCCATGTCCGAGGTCAAATCCAATTACCGATTGTACAACGGGAATTTGCATAGTCTCCTCAAAATCCACTCAATATCAGCGTTATAAATGCGAATTGTCTAGCCACGAATTACTAGTCCCAGTTTCAAAGTTTGTTTGTCTTGAACCAGAGCAGGACGTTCAGTTATATATTCTCCTTGTTTCAAACTATCTGTCGGCTCGAATTCAAAGAAAGATGCCAAGTCATCATGTTTATCTTTATCGTAATTGACGACTTCAATCATGTGTGTATTGAGAATTTGAGGGATAAGTCTCAACCGTTTAGAAATAAGCTGTGGGAGTAAATCACCTTCGATGGATATATCCGTCAAAAGATCGTACATGAAATCAACAACATCTGGGAACTGAACTAAGGAAGATTGCTCTACACTTGGCGTTTGGATCGACGTAAACTGTGATTCGACTGCTTGATCAATTGCACCAAAGATATCGTACAAAGTAATTATAATTACGTCTATATTGGGAGTTACCCCATATGGTGTAGAAACCTTAGTATCCTGCAAATTTTGCTGAGTCAAAGGAGGAATAAACCTCTCAAACAAGGCAAGAGAAATACTTAAGACAATACCAACAGGTAATGGTTTTGCGACAAAGCCCAAAATAGAGCTACCTGCAGCAACTAGAGATTGGCGAAGAACGTTTTCTGCATTACTAGATGTAGAGTGTGTTCCACGTAGCTGTTGTTGGTTGATTGCGTTTAGCTGTATTCGAGCTGTGTTTAGAGCTTGAAGGTTCACATCAATCATTCGATTTACCATTTGAACTTGACGCGGAGTTGAGTAATGAACATACTCACCATCTATGTCAATCGCATTAAGCAACTCACTTTCGACTACATCGAGAACGTCGCCAGTTTCTATCTTCGAAAGCATATCACGTACCTGTGCTTCTCTAGAACTGAACAAATCGACTAATTTTTGCATTTTGATGCTCCGAGTTCAACTCTTCTTCGACATTATATAGGAAACTGCCATTAAATGCTCCCTCATTTCAATAC
>Ga0163147_10007885_pt1 | contig 11963 bp, 11 predicted proteins | sample OliLakLV19MP6G1_FD_148597 | JGI IMG/M metagenome (GOLD analysis project Ga0163147, IMG submission 148597) | Freshwater microbial mat bacterial communities from Lake Vanda, McMurdo Dry Valleys, Antarctica- Oligotrophic Lake LV.19.MP6.G1 | ecosystem: Environmental > Aquatic > Freshwater > Lake >...
TCCAAGTTCCCCAATCTGGATATTACGGCGGCGATCTGCGATTTGATCGACGCTCACAGAACCGAGGATGTTATCGTCATGCACGGCGTGGAAAGCGTCTTCCACGCGGCCGCCTACAAGCATGTTCCGTTGATGGAAGCGCATCCGATCGAAGCGGCGCGCAACAACATCGTCGGCACCTGGAATCTGGCCCGGGCCTCCTGTCACTACAACGTGAAACGGTTCGTCATGATTTCCTCGGACAAAGCCGTTAATCCGACCAACATCATGGGCGCCACCAAGCGCCTGACGGAACTGATCGCCTCCAGCTTTCCAAACACGTCCCCGGGGGGGGCCTATACCCGCTTTTCTTCCGTCCGGTTTGGCAATGTCCTGGCCAGTAACGGCAGCGTGGTTCCCATCTTCCAGAAACAGATCGCCGAAGGGGGCCCGGTTACCGTCACTCATCCCGAAGTGCGCCGCTATTTCATGACGGTGCGGGAAGCGGTGCAACTGGTGCTGCAAGCCTCCACGATGGGCAATGGTTCGGAGGTGTTTGTCCTGGATATGGGCGAGCCGGTGAAGATTGTCGACCTGGCCCGCAACATGATCCGCCTCGCCGGACGCGTCCCGGATCAGGACATCGAGATTAAGTTTACCGGCCTGCGGCCGGGCGAGAAGCTGTTCGAGGAGTTGATCACCTCCGACGAGTACACCGGTCCCACGCATCATCAAAAAATCAGGATTTTCCGGGGTCAGCGTACGGATATGGCCACCATACAAAGTTGGATCGGGGAGTTGCAGCGAATCCTGACGGCGCGGGACGAGGAACGGCTAATCCGCCATCTTGTGGAGCTTGTCCCTGAATACCAGGTCGGCGGCCAGTGGCGTCATGCTCTGGCGTCTCACCCCGATTACATTCGCCAGTCGTTAGCGCTGTTTCCGCGGCGAGTTGCGGGATGATTGAGGCATGAGCGATAGTGTAGCCCAGGCGGGTCCGGTTCCCGGGATTCCGTACCGGGCATTCGCTTGGTACTCGATCCTCCTGGCTATCTCTTTCGGCTCCGTTTTATCGGCGCTGGCGTATCAGTGGCAGAACGATGAGGATATGGGCCATGGGTTCTTTGTACCCGTGATCGCCTGTTTCATCGCCTGGGAGCGGCGTGCGGAGTGGTTAAAGGGCGGCACTCCTAACCGCTGGGGACTGCTTTTGTGCTCGTGGGGCGCCCTGCAGTTATGGGCTGGCGTCTTAATGGCGGAACTGTTCCTGCAAAGAACCTCGCTGCTGGTGACGATAGCGGGACTGATTTTATTTTTTGGGGGAACGCGCGCGCTCCGGATTCTGGCCTTTCCGCTCCTGCTCTTACTGTTCATGATTCCCATTCCCGGCATCATTTATAAGCAGATCACATTCCCGCTGCAGTTGATCTCAACCCGCCTGGCCGAATGGATGCTGGACGCCGCCGGAATTATGGTCGTCCGGGAGGGCAATATTTTGGAATTGGCCGGCCAGCAGCTTTCCGTTGTTGAGGCCTGTAGCGGTCTGCGCGCGCTGCATTCACTCGTCTTCTTCAGTCTGACCTACGCCTATTTTTTCGACAATCGAGCCTGGGTCAAGTGGCTTCTCCTGACCTTGGTTGTGCCGGTAACGGTGACCGCCAACGCGGGCCGGATCGTCACTACCGGCCTTCTCGGCCAATACGACCGGGAACTGGCCATGGGAATCTACCACACCATTTCCGGCTGGATGCTGTTTGTCGTATCCATCGTGCTGTTAGTCGCGGCCAAGTACGCGGCGGTATGGATCGCCGGCGTGGTGGAAAAGGTAAGATCCCGGGCATGAAAAACCGGGCTTGGCTTATCTCGCTGAACGTCATTTTGCTCCTGCAGGCGGGAGGGGTGTACTTCTTTTCCCGGAAAGAAGCCGCCCCGGCCCTGGCGCCGTTGCGGGACATGCCCGCCGAGATAGGCTCCTGGCGGGCGTCGGAAGATATCGAGATGGACATGGAATCGCTGCGGGTATTGAAGCCTGACGATTATCTGATGAGAAACTACCGGTCGGCCGACGGGACCCTGGCCAACTTGTACATCGCCTATTTTCGTACCCAGAAAACCGACCGGGCTCCGCACAGCCCGCAAAACTGCCTTCCCGGCAACGGTTGGGTATCCAGTGTGCGGGATGTCGTCCCGATTCCGGCTCCAGCCGGTCCGGAATTGGAGGTGAACAAATTTGTGGTGGCCCGCGGCGAGGAAAAGAGCGTGGTCCTTTATTGGTACGAAACTCCGACGCGCCCGGTATGGAGCGAACTCAGCGGCCGATTTCAGTTGATGGTCGATTCTTTTCTACATAATCGCAGCGATACTGCGTTGATTCGGGTAATTCTGCCGATAGACATGGAGGGCGATGAGCGAGCCGAGCGGGCAGCCGTCAGGTTCGTCCAAGAGGCACAGCCTGTGATTCGCCGCCAAGTCGGAATGTGGCAGTTGGGAGAGATATAATAGCGGGTTACCCGCGCTCGTTCCCCGGCGCCACAATTCTTTAACATCAACACTCATGTTCCCCCCTATTCTTCGTGGTTTAGTCCTACCCATGACGCTGGCTTTTTCCGTTCTGGCGCAGCCTAGTCAACAGCCGCCCGCACCGACAGTCGAAACGCTGAAAATAAGAATTTTGGAAGGTGCCGGGGCGGTTCACAATATCGCCACCGGGATCGCCGCGCCGCTCGTTGTTGAGGTCCGTAATTCGAATGAAGGGCCTGTTGAGGATGCGGAGGTCACTTTTGAACTACCGGCCAGCGGCCCCAGCGGTTTATTCGCGGACGGAAAACCGGTTTATACAACGAGGACCAACTTTCAGGGACAGGCAATCTGGCAAGGATTGCGGCCAAATAAACAAGAGGGTTCGTTCCAAGTGAAAGTCACGGCTCTTTTGGGGCAACAGTCGGGACGAATCTCCGTCCGGCAGAGTAATTCACTGCGGGATTTTGTGGACCAGCCAAAGAAAACGCGCTGGCTGACCAAGAAGAAAATATTGATCCTGGCCGGTATTGCCGGGGGCGGCGTCGGAACCTGGCTGGCGCTTCGTAATGGCGGACCCACGGCAATCACTTTATCGACAGGTCCGGTTGTATTCGGTCCTCCCCGGTAGGAGCATTTCATGGCTGTTCATTCATATAGATACATCGGGCTTGCCGGAATCTACCTCTGCGCCGGTTGGGCGCACGCACAAACAGGCCGCGTCGCCGGCCCGGGTTTGGGGTTCATTCACGATACGGGGTCCCATTCGCTCCGGCCGATTCTCGGCGTTCCGGGGTCGGCATATCTTGGCCCTCCGCTCATGGAAGAGATTTCGTTTGCAACGGTGGCGCCGGATGGGAAATTGGCGCTTGTATGGAAAGGGAAGCAGGCCTTTTTTTTCCGGCCGGATCTCGATCCCGGCTTTACCCGGCTTCCCGAGGGAGAGTTAGCGGAGCCAGCGCTTGCCGCCTGGGCAGCGGACTCTTCCGCGGTAGTGCTGTATGCGGAGACCGCCCGGCGTGTACAGACGATCCGCAATCCGCCAACGGGTCCCGAGATCGACCCCCCTTTTGACCTGCCTGTGGAAGGCGTCGTGACGGTCCTCTCGATTACCTCCCGCGCGGGTCTGGTCATGGCGGGTATCGGGCAGGATGGCGGCAGCGGCTTTTACCGGATCGAACGCGGCGGCGCCCAGTTGCTCGCGCGGATGGAAAAACCCGCCGGCGCCGCTTTCACTAGCGATGGCCGCCGGTTTATCGCGGCCGATGCCGCGGCGAAGCGCATTGTCGAATTTGACACCGGCACGTTCTCGGTTCTCTCCAGTACGCCGGAAGATACCGTGGAAGCGTCGGCTCTAGCTGTTTCGACCGATTCCAGGGATGTGTACGTTGTCAGTCCCTTTTCCAAAACCCTGTCCGTCTACGACCGCGAGTCATGGCGCAGAATCGCTGAAGTGCCCCTCGAATTTGAACCCGGGGGAATCTCGCCGTTGGCCGGGAAGAACGTCTATGGGTTGGCCGCCGGCAAACAGCCGGGAGACCCGGTTTGGATTCTTTCCGGGCGTCCGCCCGCCATTTATTTTGTACCGGGCGGCTTAGCGGCGGCCGCGGTATCCGGAGAACCGCAATGAATCGCCGCCGTTGGCTACTCTATTCTTTCCTGTTTTTCGGCGTGATTCGGCCCGGCCTGGCGCAGACGGCGGCAATTCCATTCACGCTCCGCGTACAGCAAGGCGCCAGCAGCGGCACCGTTAGCAATGGCGGGACCGTCGGCATCGCCACCGATGGCATTGGCCGCGCCGCCACAGTGACTGTCTCCTTCACCTATAGGGGAGCGTCCACCGCTTCGATTACGGCGGTCGATCTCGCCGGATCGACCCAATTTACGGTGACCCGGAAGCCGCAAGTGCCGGCTGCGTTGAGTCCTAATGGGGAAGTCAACTTCGACGTGACGTTCACCCCTACGGCCAGCGCTAGCGCTACCGCGCAATTGGCGATCTCATGGACGGAGGGCACCACGCTCGCCGGCGTGTTCCTGGTGAATTTTACCGGCGCCGCGCCGGAGTTCGCGGTGGCTTACCTGTTACAGAACGATCAGAATGCCATCAGTATCGCCGATGGAGGAACGATTCAATTCCCATCGACCCCGGCAAACTCGATTACCACGGCTACCGTCATCCTCTTAAACCGCGGAAGCGCGCCTTTGGATCTCCAGTCGCTGACCTTTACTTCGGCCGGGCAGGAATTCCAGGTGTTGGGGCTTCCGCTATTGCCCGGGTCGCTGGCGGCGGGAGGCAGTGTGCGCTTCACGATTCGCTATGCGCCACGGCAAAGCGGCTCCCATACGGCGAGTTTCCAGATCAAGCTTCTCAACCAGACTTTCACCGCGACTATACGCGGCACATCCACCGGCCCCGCGTTCAGCTATGAGTTACTGACCGATTCCCTAACCTCCCCACTGCTTCCCAACGTGGCGGTGAATCTGCCCGATACGGACTTAGGTGTAACCCGCAACTTCGTCGTGCGGGTCCGTAACGATGGAGATGGAGACGGGGTTGTCGCCGGAATCAGCATACTCGGTCCCGGCTACGCGCTGGCCGATCTTCCTTTTCTGCCGCTGACGTTGACCCCGGGCAGTTCCGCCTTTTTCAGCTTGAATTTCTCCCCCACGCTACCGGGCCGGGCCATAGGCCGGATGCGTGTCGGCAACGATACTTTCGAATTCCTGGCAAATGGTCTAGGCGCCAGGCTGACCTTTTCTTATGGTACCGGCCTGGCCGCGGTGGCCATTCCGGCCGGCGGCGTCATTGCTTTCAATCCAACTCCAGTGGGCGAAAGGTCGAGTCTGGATTTCACTATCGCCAACACCGGTACTATGGAAGCCGTATTCGCCTCCATTTCCACTGCATCCAATGGAGAGTTCAGCCTCTCCGCGGTTCCCGCCTCCCCGATTACGTTAGTGCCTGACGGAAAGCTTGTGCTGCGGATTACTTTCTCTCCGATCGTTACCGGATCGATTACATCCACTTTGCGCATCGATACGCTGGGGTTCACCCTTACCGGCATCGCGCGCGCGCCGGCGGCATTGCAGGGATACCGGTTCAGCGGATCCACTGGACAACAGGACCCGCTGCAGCAGATACCCGTCGGAATTACCTTGAACGCGCCGTATCCAGCCGATGTGACCGGGGTTCTGACTTTGAGCTTCACCTCCGATAGCTTCGCCGTGGATCCGTCCGCGCAGTTCGTCACCGGCGGCCGCGCCGTGTCGTTCACGATTCCGGCCAACACCACAGCGGCGATTTTTCAAAATAATGCCCAGCAGATACGGCTGCAGACCGGGTCCGTGGCGGGGACCATCGTACTGACGCCCTCCTTCTCATTGAGCAACGGCGTGAGCATCACGCCAAACTCACCGCTTTCCCTCTCTCTTACGGTTCCTTCCAAAGCACCGGTCGTTGTGGCCTTCGAAGCGGTGACAACCGTCTCGCCCTCCGCCTTCAACCTGCTGGTGACCGGATACGCGACCGCGCGCAGCCTCACTCGTATGGAACTGCAGTTCACGGCGAAACCGGGGTCGACGCTGTCGAATGCGCAATTCACGCTGGATCTGTCTTCCTTGGCCGGCACCTGGTACCGCGGCGGCGCTTCTCAGAATTTCGGCAGTCTGTTCACCGCCGCCATCCCGATTACCTTGCAAGGCCTGCCGACTCCCGGTACCAACTCCGCGCCGCGGCCGATATCCGACTTTCTGGAATCCGTTTCCGTAGTTTTAGTCGGCGATCAGGGCCGGTCAAACTCCATGAACGTTACTCTGCCCTGACCGGGAAGCAACGCCGTTCCACTAACCGAATCGCCCGTGTCTTGTCGAATCCACATTTCGGCTACGTTCACCGCTGAGCCGGTCCAGGCGCCTCTCCAGTTCCTGTGCAAGAATGCGGGACTGGCCGTGGAGACCGGATTTGCTCAATATAATCAGGTTTTCCAGCAATTTCTGGACCCCGGCTCCGAATCGGCCCGCAACGCCTTCGGCGTTAATGTAGTGCTGGTTCGCCTGGAGGATTGGACCGGAAGCGCCGGTCATCAGTGGCCGCCAGGCGGCGGAGCGGACGCCGCCCGCCGCATCGTCAGTACGGCCGGGGAGTTTCTGGCCGCTCTGCAGGAGGCCTGTGAACGCTCACCGGTCTCTCATATTGTCGTGCTGTGCGCGGAATCCCAGACGGCCTCGGCGAGCGAGGAGTTCCGGAAAGCCTCGCTGGAAGCGGCGGAACTATTCAGCAAAGCGATCGCCCGGATACGGGGGGCGCACTATATTGGCCCAACCGATAATCTCCGCCTGTACCCAGCCGGGCAGCATGACGATCCGGCCTCCAACCGGATGGGGCACATCCCCTACACGCCGGAGTATTACGCGGCCCTCGCCTTGACCATTGCCCGCCGGGTGTATTCTCTCCGGGCGGCGCCGCGCAAGGTGATTGTGCTCGATTGCGACAACACGCTTTGGACGGGCGTGGCCGGCGAAGACGGCCCCATGGGCGTGGTGATCGACGCGCCGCGGCGCCGCCTGCAGGAGTTCATGCTGGCCCGCGCCCGGCAGGGGTTTATTCTATGCCTGTGCAGCAAGAATGTCGAAGAAGACGTGTTTGCCGTTTTTGAAAGCCGGCCGGAAATGCCCCTCCAGATGGCGCATATTGTGGCGCACCGTATCAATTGGCGGCCGAAATCGGAAAACATGGCGTCCCTTGCGGAGGAATTGAATCTCGGCCTGGACAGTTTTATTTTTGTCGATGACGATCCGGCGGTCTGTGCCGAAGTCCAGGCCAACCGGCCCGAAGTGCTTACCGTCAACCTCCCGGCCGATGCCGGCCGGATCCCGGAAATGCTCGAGCATATCTGGCCATTCGATCGCATGGAGGTCACCGCGGAGGACCTGAAACGGACGGAGCAGTATAAGCAGAACTTCCAGCGGGAACGGATCCGTAAATCGACCGGGAGTTTCCTGGATTATCTCGCCAGCCTGGAGCTGAAAATCGACTTACGGCCTCTCAACGAAGAAGATCTGCCGCGCGTCGCCCAACTCACGCTCCGCACCAATCAGTTTAATTGCACCACCATCCGCCGGGCCGAGCCGGAACTCCGGCATTTATGGCAAAGTGGCGCAATCGAGGGGTTGACAGCGCGGGTCACCGACCGCTTCGGAGATTACGGCCTGGTAGGCGCCGTCCTGTTCACCGTACAGCCGGGAGAACTGGTTGTCGATTCGTTCTTAATGAGCTGCCGCGCCCTCGGACGGGGCGTCGAACACCGCGTCATCGCCACTATCGGCGCCACCGCCGTCGAGCGGGGTTGCACCTCCGTCGTCATTCCCTTCCTGCCGACTCCGAAAAACAGACCAGCCCATGACTTTCTAATCTCGTCCTTTGCCGCGTATGTTGTCGAAACCGGGAATGGGCAACGGTTTCAACCGCCTGCCGCCATCGCCGCCGCATTAGTCGCCCAGCATGCCACCGCGGCCCCCAGCGAGGAAGCCGAGGCCGGTACCGCTGTACCCGCGACCGGCCCGGCGCCGGCCAATTGGACCGAAATGGCGTTCGAGCTTTACCGGCCGCGTCAAGTGGTGGCGGCGGTGGCAAAGACCTCCGCGGTACTGGAATCCGGCATTGCCACCCGGCCTTACGCCGCTCCGGAAACGGACATGGAAAAGCATCTGGCCCGCATCTGGGAAGAGATCCTCCATCTGTCGCCGGTGAGCGTGGAAGAGGATTTTTTCGCCCTGGGCGGAGATTCGTTTCTCGCCGTTCGTCTCTTCGCGCAAATTGAGGCGGAAACCGGTAAAAGTCTGCCCTTGACGGCTCTGTTTGAAGCGCCGGCTATTCGTAAATTGGCGGCTTTGTTGGAGCAGGGACCGCCCAGGCAGTGGGCCTCGCTCGTTCCCATTCAGCCGACCGGCGACCGGCCGCCGCTTTACGTGGTACACGCGGCCGGAGGGAATGTTTTGTTTTATAAAGATTTAGCCCGCTATCTCCCCCCGGATCAGCCTTTGTATGGTTTGCAGGCAAAAGGTCTCGGCGGAAAGGAAGAACGCCACCGGCGGGTTGAGGATATGGCGCGGCATTATATTAGCGAGATTCTCGCCTTCCAGCCCGTCGGCCCCTATTATCTGGGCGGCTCGTCGTTTGGCGGCCTGGTGGCCTATGAGATGGCCAGGCAATTGATGGCCGCGGGGGAGGCGGTTGGGCTGGTCGCACTTTTCGACACTTACGGAAAGGGGTACCCCCGCTACCGGGAGGCCACGGTCAACATGCGCGGATTATTCAGGCTGGGCGACCGTTTCCGGCATCACTGGCGCAATCTCAGCCTTCTCGACGGTTCGGCAAAATGGGCGTATATTGCCGCCAAGGGGAAGAAGGCCAAAAACCTTTTCCGCCGGACGGCCCGCGCGAAGAAGGATGAGATCCAGCAACAATACCGGGCAATCGCCGGCGCGGATCTGGGTGAGCCCTTGAAGAAAACACAGAATGCGATCCAGGAAGCGCTGGACCGGTATACCTATCCGCCGATTGACGGTCCGGTTACGCTCTTCCGGGCCGAACAACAGCCGGCGGGGATTGAGCCGGATCCGGCTCTGGGTTGGCGCCCGCTTGTGCGCGGCCATCTGTCGATCCACGAAGTGCCCGGCGCCCACGGGGCGGTTACCGTGGAACCGCACGCGGGCCCGCTGGTGAAAAAACTGCTGCCGGTTCTCGACCGCGCGCGGGAACGCATTCTTGCCTCGCCGCGATCTTCACGGCCGGCCCTCGCCGTGCCCCCCCCCGGGTCTACCCATTGAGTGCGCTGTATTGAGGCTGGCGACAGCAATGCGGGCGGCGGCAAATCCGCGTGCTCCTTTGGTCAGCATTGACAAGCGCGCATGGGATGCGACGGAGAGGGTGAAACGCCGCCGGAGATCGGCCAGGGAGGGATCCGCCATTTCTTCCTCAACCGCCGCGGCTGTGTATCCCGCCGCTAACCAGGCCAGCAACAGCCGCGTGGCTGTCAACCGGGCCGCCCCCGCTTCCGCCTTCCCCAGCAGTTCCCGGAAGCTGTCCCATTCGCCTCCGCCCGGGCCTTCGGTAATTTCCCAATCGATCGCATCCAATTTGGAGACCAGGATATCCGTCCGGTAGTCCCTATATAAGAAAAACCAAAGCATCCAGAGGAGCAGGAGAGTATGGGAAGAATACCATATCGACGCCATTTCCGTACTCACTGCGCGGCCTCCGCCCCGGCCTGCGTCCGCCGCTCTAATGTTGCGATGCGGCCTAACAGGCGCCGCCGGTCCGCGCGTCTTAGATTGCGTTGCTGCAGTCCGTATAAAACACATCCCGCGCCAAATACAAACGCGAAACCGCGAGACACTCGAATGTTGCGGGCAATGCTTAACCAGGCGCGGGCGGCAGATTCTGTTTCCGTTAGGGCCAGCGCCGTGTCGCGAATGACAAGAAGCAGAAGAATCGCCAATACCCATGGCAGGACAAACTGGGCACAGAGCGACGTCAGGTGAATCAAACGAAGAATAAGTGTTCCCGGCATCATACTCACAATAGCGTGCTTAGACGGTATTTCAGGGGCCGCGCGCCGCTGACGGTGCGTCCGAAGCTATTCAGGAAAGGTATTCAGAATCAGCGGGACAGCGAATTTCGCGCTGCTACGGTATCGAAGGCCTCATTAATTCGTTCAGGCCCCGCCGCCGTTGTTGGCGCAAACGGAGACCGGAAGATCGAGCGCCGCGTTCAGCCGGAGTAGACTCCGCGTGCTATCCGTATAGTTATTTGGCAGAGTCACAGCCGGAGCCGCACAGATGAGGAAGCTACCCATCGCGCAGAACTGCGCGATCTCCCAGGCATCAAGAGACTTGGCCGCTTCGCCAGCAGCCATTCCGGCGGAAGCGGCTTGGATCGCCCGGGCCAGCAATTGAGCGTCGCCGTGACCAACCACCTGTCCTTCCGGGCGGTCGTAGCAATCGTCCCAGGGCATTCCGGCCGAAGCGGCGATACCTAAGTCGAAAGCCGCGGCGGGCGCTTGCGTACCGGCCGGCCGCCAACCGGACTTTCTGGCCGTTGCCAGAGTTTCGCTCCAGGCTGCGGGATCAACCTGCATCATTTTACCCGTTCGTTGAAATAGAACTATCACAACACTTTCCCTGCCTTTCGGCTCTATCGGCTGAGAGGCGCGGAAACTTTAGCGGCAATTAAAAAAGGTTCGTCAGAAGAATCTGTGGGTGAGTTCGCGTTCAGGCAGCTTGCCAAGTGAGTGATACAAGGCCATTTCGGTGATTCGGAAGGTCCGGAAGTCGTAGGATTTTCTCATCGTGACTTTCACCTTGTTATTGAGGCCTTTGACGACACCGCTGGAGAACTCTTTCCGGGCCTTGAAATAGTTGAGGATGAGGGGGCGGTGGGCGCGTAGCATCTTCACGACCTTCTTGAGATGATTGATGCGGGAGCGCATGAGAGGTATCTATGGCCCTTCGCATATTGGAATTCATCCACGCCGATCACGCGAATCAGTGCCAGGACCCGGTGCTCCGGACCGTACTGAACCAGATACTGAACGGAATCGTGGACTTTGTCCCAGGTCGTGTGGAACGATTCAGCGGTTTCTTTCCAGGAAAGCTTGCGCGCCCGGTGCCCCAGGAAGTGCATGTAGACGCGGAACAGTGAATGTTTGCCCATGCCCCACGGAACCTCCTCGGTCATAACCCCGCACTCAGGGCAAATTTGTTCTCAAAGGGCGAAACCCCGGGCGCTGGAATTTTGAGTCATTCGCAAGTAGTCGAAGACGAGACGGTTCCGGAACGTGAGTTTGCGCATCATTGCGGCGATGGATTGTCCGGGCTTCTGCAATGACTTAAGGACGCCCACGGCAAAGCGGCGCAGGCGGGTGATGTTTTCGGGGCCGAAGCCGGTTCGGATTCGGCTGCGATCCTCATCGTAGTTCCAGTCGATGATGTAAGGAACGCTTTCGATGCTCCAATGCCCGCGGTTGATGGCCAGGACCCGTTTGGGCGAAGCTTCTTGCGGTGTGCGGCTCGTCCCCAGTGCGATCTCACGTGTTTGCGCGCCGGTCTTTTTGTCGATGGATTCGCGCTCGACGTCATTGAGCGCCGGGCTGCACCAAATGCTGCGCGTCTCGATGCGGCCATGATCCGGCGGCGTGACCTCGACAAAATCAGGGGCGCCGCGCGTCTCGAAGAGCAAGGCGATATCGCTTTCCAACGCCGGTTGGTTGCCTTTGACCGGGAAATGATAGTGCGCCTGCCGCTCCACCACATAGGTGGCAAGTAAGCGTTGCGTCAGCAGGGCGTCGCCGGTGATGTCCTTGCCGGCGATGTCGCAGGAGGCAAGCAGCGGAATCGCCATGCCGATTTCGTTGGTCCGCTTTTCCTTATCACTGCCTGCAACAGGCAAGGCACCTACTTTTTTTTGG